>Ga0102588_1000585_pt1 | contig 37077 bp, 42 predicted proteins | sample AraplaMF_Col_mMS_FD_76854 | JGI IMG/M metagenome (GOLD analysis project Ga0102588, IMG submission 76854) | Arabidopsis root microbial communities from the University of North Carolina, USA - plate scrape MF_Col_mMS (SPADES assembly) (version 2) | ecosystem: Host-associated > Plants > Roots >...
GGTCCGAGGCAGACATAATCGGAGGCATGATGCAAAACATGATTGTCGCGGACAATCACATGGCGTCCGTTGAAAACGGCACCAAGACGATTGCGGTTCGCGTTGGATACTGCACGGTTAAGCCGGGGCCGCTCGAGATCAGATCCGCTAGTGGATGTTGGCCAACGACCCGGGTGCACGTCGTTTCCGTCCAGAGAAAATCGATCTCGGCACTGAGTTCGGACGAGCTCAGCCAAAGTGGTTTTTCCAACGTCAATACACTGGTCAAGCAACTCCAACCCGCTCATCCCTGTCTTTCGACAGATTCCGATGTCACCGTGATCAATTGGAAGGTGGCTAGTTAGCGGTCAATTTGCGGGGGGTCCCCGAGACGTTCCGATCAGTGCGTCCGGCGTCGAGGTTTCAGTCGCATGGGCGTGGAGGAGGCACCCCTCTCGACGCAATGGCGTGCCCTTGCCAGTCTAAACAATACAGAGCCGCGGCTTCTCGCTTGAAATGCGAGCGACCCTTGTGACAGAACGCCGGAGAAATCGCGAAGGAAACCGCACGTGAAACTGGACATCGAAGCCGTCGCCGAAGAGGCAAAGACTTGGCGCCGACAAATACATCAAAACCCGGAACTGCTTTTCGATCTGCCCGAGACGGCGGCTTTCGTTGCAAAGAAACTACATGAGTTCGGTTGCGATGAGGTTGTCACGGGGATCGCGAAGTCGGGTGTCGTGGCCGTCATCAACGGTTCAAGAGGTCCCGGTAAAACGCTTGGCTTTCGCTGCGACATGGATGCTCTTCCCATGTCGGAGCAAACCAATCTGCCTTACGCATCAAAAGTACCGAACCGCATGCATGCCTGCGGTCATGACGGCCACACTGCAATGTTGCTTGCTGCGGCGAAATGCCTGTCCGCAAGCCGCGATTTTCCAGGTGCGATCGTGTTGATCTTCCAGCCCGCCGAGGAAGGCGGTGGCGGTGCCCGCGTCATGATTGAGGAAGGTCTCCTGGAGCGCTTCGGGATCGAAGAAGTCTACGGTATGCATAATGAGCCAGGCGTCGATGTTGGTTCATTCGCCATACGCAGCGGTCCTTTCATGGCAGGCGCCGACCGGTTCCTGGTGACGATCAACGGCAAGGGTGGACATGCGGCATCCCCGAACCTCACCCGGGACCCGGTATTGGTAAGTGCGCATATGATCACCGCGCTGCAGTCGATTGCGTCCCGGTTTACCGATCCCTTCGATCCGGTTGTCCTGTCGGTCACCTTCATGAACGGCGGCAACGACCAGGCTCTTAACGTGATTCCCGCATCGGTTAAGATAGGCGGTACAATTCGAACAATGCAGCCTGAAACGCGCAAGGCAGTCGAGCAACGCTTCCGCGATATCGTGGGGATGGCAGCCAAGCTCTTCGAAACGGAGGCCGAGATCACCTGGATTCCAGGATATCCGGTTACCGTCAACGACGAGGAGAAGACCCGCGTGGCCGTGTCGGCTGCCGCCAACGTCGTGGGGGCGGGTCGTGTCGAGACGGCCTATGCGCCATCAATGGGGGCTGAAGACTTCGCCTACATGCTTGAACAACGCCCGGGCGCCATCATTCTCGTCGGGAATGGAGACAGTGCCTACCTTCACCACCCTGCATACAATTTCGACGATAGAGCAATCATATACGGCGTCAAATACTGGTTGTCGCTGGCAAATCAGGAGCTCGGGCGCCTTTAGCGTCAATAGTGCCGTGTCAGGCGTGCAAACAAAAAGGCCGGCACCTCCCTCGGCGCCGACCTCTCGTAATCTGTCTCAACAACAACTGCCAGTACATCCGTGGTCAGCCGTCAGAGACATGATGGGTTGAATGTAAACTTTTGCGAAGAAGCGTCAAGTACAGCTTCCGGAACATGCTGCCGCCGCACGACGCGGTCAAGCCGTCACCAGTACCCAGCAAAAGCCAAAAGGAACGCGCCAATCGCAATCAGTGCCAATGCTGGCCAGTTTCTGGAGATACCAAGGAACCTCAGACCCTGGCCTCGGGGTTCGAGCGTGCGGCCACCATGCGCTGCGGTTCACTCAGCCGCCTATCGAGCGTTGACCGGAAAAGGGACGAGTGTTCCGGCGACGACAAGAGCTGCGCCAATCAAGATTACCCACATCACCGCCTCCGCGATCTAGGGGACCGGTGATGGCTAAACCTGATCCAGGCTTGATTGTTCCGTATCTGTATCGGGGAGGATGATCGAAGCCTCTGCCAGTTTTTCCCGCGCAACGCGTTCCAGCGCGGCTCCTTCGTGCTCGCCTTGCTTCCAAAGTGCCAACAGCAGTGTGGCGATCTGAAGTACTGCTTTCCTGTCCCTGGCAATTCCATTCTCGCGACAGATCGTCTTAAGGACAGCATTCACGACGGAGAAATCGACACGGTCCATTAGCCACCCGCGCCGGGAGGAACGTCGTTCGTCAGAAGTTCCTTACGCTTGCACGTATCTTCGGCGGCCGCGTCGATCAATGCGTCAGCAGACTGCGTAAGCCCCACCCCCGCTCCGCGAGATCCGGAATAGGCGAGGACGGCCAAACCAGCCGAAGGAGTTGTCGCGGCGTTCCTCATGATTTTCTCCACGGCGCCTGCGCTAGCCGTCTTTCGACCGGACTGCGCGCCGAGACATTTGCAACAGTGCCAGGCCCACTTGGCCGATGCCGAGTAACGGGCGCCGCGGTATGGTGGTAAAGTAGCGAGATCGAAGTGGTTCAAGGTTGCAAATGTCGCTTACGCGCCCTCTGTGAGAAAATTGAAAAAGCAAAGCCCGACGGACGGGGTCGTCGGGCTTTCTTGCATGGACCTACAGACGGTGTGGACCTGACAGCAGAACGCTGCATCTCGAGAACTAGCGCTATGCCCGAAAGTTTCAAGCGTGTCCAGATGCCCATATGAGCAGGATATCAATCGTTTCACAACCTCGGTCTGCATGTTGTGGAAGTAGGAGGGAGGTTCACGAGAGGGCGAGAACCTCCCCTTGCATTTCTGAAGAGAACTCCTCTGCGGCGGGGATCCGCATGATTGGAGTTGGGCCTATACCTTTGTCTTTTCCCTAAGGTTTCGACAATCCTAATATACGCTTACCCGCAGAAGCGGTCCATTTGCTCAAAAGCATTAAGTCCCCGGTGGAAACGTGCCCGGAAATTTCGAACAGGTGGAATTAGGTATTGGCGCCGATGCCACTCAAGAGCGGAAGGGTCATGTCAGTCAACCATCTATTCTCCTTCCCTTGTGCCGAGTAGAAAGAGTGTGGATGCAATAGCCCGCTCTTCCAGATGGGAACAGGACGAAGGGCGAAAGCCTCTGTCGGAACTAAGTCTCAGTCACGTCTCGATGACACCGTTGTCTTCGCCATCCCAATATTTCAGCCGGTCCGCTTGGACCTTGATCAGAAGAAGTCCCGGGGTCTCAACGCCTTGCGGAAACCAGCGTTCCAGATCCTTCACCCAGTGGTCATCGAACATGCTGCGATCGCGGACAAGTGACGCTTTGCCCTCAATCGAGATGAACATGCCGGGCCTGCCGAGCATGCTCGGCGCTTCGAAAAAGGCGAGCGTCACGCAAGGATCGCGACCGATGTCATTGATTTTTGAGGTGTTGTCATAAGAAAAGAAATAGCTATCGCCATCATACTCGGTTTCTCCGTTGTTGCTCATGGGGCGATTTGCGATTGCTCCGCTCGATGTCTTCGTCGACATCATGCAAAAATCTATCTTGCGCATCTTTTCGGATAAATCTGCGAGTGACTTGCCTGCCATTTCAAAACTCCCATACAGAGCTGCGGATGGGCGGATCCTTGTCCGTGAGATGGAAACGGTCGTTGTAAAGAAAGGTTCGCCACCACTGAGAAAAGGAGTGCCGAGAGCCTTCGCTCGCCCGCTCCTGCCGCGGCCACACGGTATGATTGTGCGCTCTACCGGAGCCGCCTTGTCGGCGCATCGTTCAACGGCTTGTTCCTGCGCTTGATAATTCGACTGCGCTCCTGCCGGTTCTCTTTAAAGCTATCCAAGGCCGCCAGAGCCATCCCGAGCTACAAGTCGAACGGATTCCTCGCTCCTTCGCCGGGCGGCGCGGCGGTCAGCAGCACCGCCGATTTTCTGCCGCTCCGGCATGCGGGATCGATGAGTTTAATGGCCCTGCAAAACAAGGGTCTGTACCGGCAGCAACAGCGCTTGCAGCCGTAAGATCATCGCGTGGACGAGCCCGACAGTGTCCACGACATGCAGGAAGATCCAGCGCAAGGTGCCGATATTCTTGTCGGCAAGCGCGTCGTGGTTATTCGTGTAGGCGTTGGCGATGCAGCTGCTTCCCGGGGGAACGCCGTTGAGGCCGCCGGTAAAAAGTGGCTCCATGAAGACGGTGAGAGTCCCAGGCTGCGATACCTGCCGGACGTCGAGCAGTTGGTCCGTCGGCCGATATTGACCTGCGGCGATGACGTCCTGAACCTCGGTTACAACCATCGGAATGATGGTGAACGGCCGGCCGATGCAAGTCGCCTCGGCGATCATTCCCGTCTTCAACACCTGCGCCTCGATCTGTCCGAAGCCGGCGATCAGGACGTTTTTGCCCGCACTTTCTGGGACCAGGATACCGGCGGGACGCAGCAGGGGGTTGACCACGTCGCCGCGACGCAGCGTGAATTGCTGCACCGTCCCGGTGACGCCGGCCCTGACGACGGTCTTGTCGAGATCGACCTGCGCCTGTTTTTCGGCCGCCTGAGCACTCGCCTTTTGAGCCGGCAGAAGTTCTTCGATCTGCGTTTGCAAGGTCTGCTTTTTGGCGATGTCTGAATCGAGCGCACCCTTTCGACTATCGATGTTGGTTTCAAGCCTCTCAACCTCGCGCCTGGCAACGGCGTCGTTCTTCAAGAGCTGCGCCTTCATCTCGTATTCGTCGACGGCCGTTTGGTAGTCTCCCTGGGCTTGCTTGATCTCGCCGTCGGCGCTTGCAAGCTCGCTCTGAGCCACTTTCATTGCGGCGTCGACTTCGGCGATCTTGCGCCTGGACGCATCGAGCGCGGCCTGCTGGGCGTCACTGTTGAGTCTGAACAGCGGATCCCCGGCCTGGACCTTCTGGTTGATCCCGACATAAACCTCTTCCACGCGCCCGCCTGTTTCCGGCAGAATTGTTACGGTGCGGAATATCGCGGTGACATTCGACGTCGATGGATGGAAGTAGAAGATCATGGTGATCAGCGAAATCGTCAGCAGGAGACAAGCAGAAATGCCCCAGCGCAGCTCGTACCACACGCTATAGAGCGTGATTTCGCGGCCGATCCGCTTTCCTTGGCCGTAGCGTCGGTAGAGATAGTCTGGAACGATCGTCAGCAGGGAACACAGGATCAGTTCGAACATGGCTCAGATGCCCTCTCCGTGGGAGTCCACCTTCGATTCTGACACGATCGGTTCTTCTCGAACCAGCGCTGGGTCTCCTGTCGACTGGACGTCACGGCCGGAAAGTTTCCCGAGCGACCGGGCAATAGAGTAGAGCGGTGTCGAGAAGTCCGGAAATTCGATGAAAGCCAGCAAGAGACCGGCAATCCAGAAAAGATGGTTGTGCGTGAACAACGAGATCAAACCCAGCACCGCCACGATTTCCAGCTGGATCTTGCTGGTCTTATGCGCCATTCGCTCTGGAAGCGCATGGAGCTGAAAATAGAGATTGCCAATAACGAGGACCATGACCAGGAGAAAGATAGCGACCGCCACGAAAAGATAGTCGGTCTGCCCAGGTGCGGTGATGAAGACTGGCAGGTGCTCAATCGCGGCAGGATGGATTTCTTGGTCCATGTCGGAAGTCCCATCGAAGGATCGTTGTTCCTGTCGTACCTGTAGAGACATAGCAAATTCTAGCGAGCTGAACAGGGAATTTTTCGATTACGACCGGCGGTGGTTCCCGGAACTTTCTGGCTGGTCGGTCCTCGCGTTCGCAGACCACTCCAAGCGCCATAGTGGCTCAGAAGCCAGCGGAGGTCTAAGATGTAGCGGGAGCAGGGGACGGAGCCATGAAATACTTTACGATGGTCGATTACGTGATCGAAGGCGTCTTCGACACCATGAGAGAGGCTCTTGCCGACGTCGAATGTCGCAAAGCCCTGGGCTACACGGCCCGTATCAAATTGATACCGGAGGACACGCCGGAAGTCCGCGAGGAACTGGCTAAGGAGCAGAGGCGGCGCTATGACGAGGCGGAGCAATTGGTGAATGGGCAGATCAAGACAGCGCAACGCCGAATCATGCAGCGTAGGGCACAAGCCAAGGCCAACAAGATCGGGCTCGGGTTTGGGATGTTTACCGGTGTCACCGTCCTGGTTTTCATTTTGCTCTAGACTGATAATAACTTTTCGATGATCGGCCGACTGAGCGCCGTATTCCTCCACGCGGAGGCGCGCGGTTCGGCAGAAAAGCCGGTCGTGAGCAAAATTAGGGCGCTGTTGCAAAAATTCCGTTGATACCCGAAAGAGCGCTGTCAATTTTTAGCGAGACTTTTGATGATGATTTGTTGTTTGCGGGTGCCGTCCTCTCGCTCATCGCGGCGCTCGCAACCTTCCTTGTCGAGATGCTGGCGGCGGGTCAAAGTATGCTGCGCCAGATCCCCAGGGGCCAGCGTCGTAGACGATAACCGAGCGAAACGCGTCCGACCGTCAACTGTACTTCCCTCGAAATCGAGGCGACGGCCTAGGGCTGGCTGGCGGATGAATACCGTGCGGCGCACTTGGAATGATCGCCGATAGCGGCCAGAGCGAAAAAGCAAACCCCCGGTATCGCCCGTCACACTCTCGACGCCGGATTTGGCCTGCCCCCAACCAGGCGAGGGACAAGGGCACCCGAATTACGTCTTGGCCGAATTGCGCCGCATAGGCTCTGGCAGGAGCTGGATTGCGCTCCTTCAAGGAAATTCAGTGATCTCGTCGCAGGGTGGCATCAAAAAGCACGTCTATGCTTTCCTTTGCAGCCGCCGAAGGCTTTCGAACATCACAGAGAAATTTGGGGGCGGGGTCTCTCGTCTTGAATACGACGTATTGCTCATTATATATAGGGCATCGACTTTTGCTTTTTGAGCTTTGCTTTGCGTTATGTGACGCAGCTGGCGAACCTTTTCTTACAGACATCGATCATTGACTGCCGACGGCTCTCGTCGGGCAGCAACTATTCGTGCGATTGAAAAGGATAATCGTCATGAACACAGGTATCGTTAAGTTTTTCAACACCACTAAAGGCTTCGGCTTTATCCAGCCTACGGACGGCAGCAAGGACATCTTCGTTCACATTTCCGCCGTCGAGCGCTCAGGGATGAGTTTCCTGTCTGAAGGCCAGAAGCTCAGCTTCGACGTCGTCGAGGATACCCGTTCGGGCAAGAGCGCCGCTGAAAACCTCCAAGCCGCCTAAAGAAACCATCGGTCTTTTGCCAGCAACGTACTGGCATCGACCGAACATTTCAAAAGTCCGGACTCCCTTCCTTTCCTCGTTTTCAGAGATAATCGAATGAAGAAGACAAATGCCGACCAGCAAATCCAGCGGGCCCTCCGTCAGGTGAAGAACACCAGTGGCGGCGGTCACCTTGGCGGAACGAATTTCGGCCAATCGTACGATGCGAAGACATCATCTGCCAAAGGCAAGTCCGACGGTAGCCGTAAAAATTCCCGCAAAGCTTGATCGCTTGCGGGAGAAGGTAGCTTTAATGGGAGGTAGATCATGACCATCACGAAAGAAGCGTTTTTCAACCCTGCCAAACTTTCTGCCGACGCGAAAGCGACGCAGATGAATGCGACGGTTCGCAATATTCTCGAAGCCGAAGTGGCGGAACGCGACAAGAAAACGCAAAAGCTCCGGGCGCTCAGACTGGCGCAGCCTGTCGTAGAGCCGTCCAGAAAAAGGAAGCCTTAGACCGCCGGCAGCCTAACCTTTCGCCTCCGTGACCACGGATGTACTGGCATGGAGATGAGATGGAAGCATAGAGGAGCCGGATTTATGTCCGGTTCCATGCTGCGGTTTAGGCACGCTAAAGCTAAGGGCGAAATTACAAAAATCTGGGAGCCAAGGAAATTGAAGGAGACCGTTTCTGAGTACGAAAGAGAAAGTCAGCGCGAATTCCCTAGCCATTTCGGTGGAGTTGACGCCGTCTCACGTTAGAGCCTTGAAGCTTGCGAAGGATGGCGATTTGCATTCCCAAGATGGCAAGTCCTGGACACATCTTGACGCTACCATCACCTACGCAAGGTCAGACCGGTTCAAAGAGCGTCCAATCAAGGTGAAGTCGGTCACAACGGCGACGGTGGAGCGGCTTACGGAACTTGACCTCCTTCGCACTCTCGATCGATCCGATGGTGCGGCGCATTCGCCTCACGGTATTACCATGGCGGGCAAGCTTTGGCTTCTGAAGCACAAGTGAAGCACGGAAATCTCCCTCGCGCGGCGAGGGCGAGCGTGACGTTTATCGACGAAGTCGATTGCCAAAGCTGCGGAGCGTGCTGCTCATACTCATCCGAGTGGCCCAGGTTCACCACGGAAGCCGATGACGATCTGGATTTGGTCCCCGGCTACTATGTGGCAGCTGATCAAGGCGGGATGCGCTGCGAAGGCTCGCGATGTTCCGCGCTGGCGGGTGAAGTAGGCATAAGCACGGCATGCCTTGTCTATGAAGTTCGGCCGGATGTTTGCCGAGCTTGTGTTCCTGGTGATGATGCTTGTCAGACCGCGCGGGCTAAATTTGGTTTCTAAATTAGCTGGCAGGTCTAAGGTTCTTTTCGCGATTAGGCTTAGACGTGCACCGGGCAACGGGAGACGGGGCGCACCAAGGGCGCGATACATTACATTTTTGAGATGTATCGAGGGACAGCGGAGGTCACGCGACGGAACCGGAGGCGCGTAGCCCCTCCTATCGGGTGGAACGGGTGCTTCGCCATTCGGCGACATCCTCCTTTTGAACCCAGATTGTGTCTTCATCCCCTGCACGACCATGCTCCAGCTTAAAGGTGACAACCTCGCCGAACGTACGTCGCATAGGAGGGTCATCTTCGGCCCCGATCCTGACCCCGCCACATTTCAATTTTCTGATCTGTAGATCAAAGGCTTACGCTCATATAATGGGGTCATCCTTCGGTGCCACAATCTAACGGCTGAACTGCTCCGAACGCCAGATTGCTGTTTGACGAACGAGACTACTGTGGCTGACGCAGCTGCGCGGCGTCTCGAAATGAGATCAGGCGTCGCCTGTGCTCATCCCACAAAACCAGCTTTACACAGCGCAGGCTCTGCATCATGGTGATGCGGCCAATACCGGCCAATGCCGGGTGGTCTCTCAACACCTCCGGAAGCCTGTAATAGGGGACCCTACTCGACAGGTGGTGAACGTGATGGATACCGATGTTGCCCGTGATCCAGCGAAGAGCCAACGGCAGGTCATAGTGCGATGCACCATGAAGGGCCGCATGTGGAAATTGCCATTCCGGTTCTCTCGACCAATGGGTTTCTTCAAACTGGTGTTGCACGTAGAAGAGCCAGATGCCCGCGGTTGCGGCCAGTAGGGCGACGGGCAAATGCACCAGCAGGAAGGGCAGGATTCCGATTCCCCATATCAATATCGCGGAGCTGAGCGCGATCGCCAGATTTGTCGCCATGGTGGATATCCAAGGCAAGGAACCTGATCGCATCATGCCGAAGGGTAGCCGCTGCTTGAACAGGAACAGCCATGCGGGGCCGATGCCAAACATGATTGCCGGATGCCTATACAGGCGATAGCTGAGCCGACCGATCCAGGAACGCCGGTCATACTCCAATACCGTTAGCGTTGTTATATCGCCAATGCCGCGCCCCTCTAGATTTCCCGCCAAGGCATGATGCTCCGCATGCGCCCGGCGCCAGTAATCATAGGGCGTCAGTGTCAGGACGCCGATCACGCGGCCCGTCCAGTCGTCTATGCGGCGACGCGCAAAGAAGGAGCCGTGGCCGCAATCGTGCTGGATCATAAACAAGCGAAGCAGAAAGGAGGCTGCGGGAACAATCAGAACTAGCCCGGCCCAGAAGCCATAGTGAACAGCCGCCAAGGCACCAGCCCAGCAGAACGCAAATGGAATGGCCGTTACTGCAAGTTCGAAAACGCTGCGTCTGAGTTGCGGCTGGCGATACATGGCGAGGATTTTGAGCCAAGCCTTTTCATCGGACAGGGGTGGGCTTCGATCGCGGTGGAGGGGCTGGGTCAAAAAATAGTTCCACCAATGGCAATGAATGAAGAGAAGGCAAGTGCTATCAAAACGGCGGATTTGATGAGGAAAAGCGGGTAGTTGAAGCGATAGATTGGATGAAATGAGTTCATCGCTGCTGAATCTCCTGAGGTTCGGAACGTTGTCGTAGGGACGCTCGCTTGATAAATGGTGCGCGGCCGCTTGGCGCGTTTCCTTTTGGCTTCATCTCTTGTGCTTGCCGCCCTGCGGGGCTGCTTTTCGTGGCGTCCTTTTTCTGATTGGCGAAGGTCGTCTCAACCCTCACCGGCGCCATTTCCTGTTTAGGCTTTCGCGTCTCGCGGTTGCTTCGCATTTGTCCTTTGGCCATTGGTTCGATCCTCTCAATTGAAATCGGGCTTCCGTTTTTGTCATGAGGCGTGATTAGTGACATCACCGCCTTCCTGAGATTTTTCCGATGCGGCATCGGAAATCCCGGCCTCCTATCGGGGTATCATCTTCGGCGCGTCGGAGAACGACGCGGTCGCGAAGCGGCGGTATGTCATGGGATCTTTCTGCGGGCGCAGCGCTTGATGCGGCCTGAATAGCACTGATTGCCATTGGTTGATAGAAGCGGCCAGAAATATTATCGGGAGATAAAACTCACAGAAAATAATAGTTGCGGTCCAATAACAGTAACGGAATGTGACATAGTTCGTGGGCGAAGGCGGACAGCCGGCGAAGTTGACACCGTTGTGCAGAAGCTTACTTACTGCGCAAGGAGATGTTCATGGCAAAGCACGATACTCGCTTCCGATTGATGTCGGAAGCAGTCCAGGCTTGGTACCGTTTCTATGCAGAGTCACCTGAAAATCATGCATCCCAGGTCCTGTGCAACGCGGCGATCGACCTTTATCACGACGGATACCTGACGGTTGACGCCATCGCGGCCTCTCTCATCGGAACATATGTTGGGATCTGTTCGACGAAGGTGAACGCGCCGACTTCCGCATCTATTCACTAACGTCGTCGGTTCAAGCCCGACCAAATAGCGTTGGAACCAGCCATTCCATTCAAACGCAAAGGCCGCCCGAGGACGGCCTTTGCGTTCTACTTGCCGACTTTGAGCAGGCTGCGTGAGCTTCTTGTCAGTGGCCTCTTCTTCGGCAAGAGGTGTGCAGAAATGGCACGGCATCTTCAGACCGAGCTGGTCCGCCGATGCGATCAGAGTACTGTAGCGAGCGATTTCGCAATGCTCGACGGCTGCAGCACGTCGAAGGCGGTAAGCTGATCGAAATCAACTTCTGCCTGCCGATTCGCGAGTTCAGACTCCTGAAACACAAGGAGCGGCACAGCTGCAAGGCCGCCTCAACGCTAGTCGAGATGTGCCGCTATACGGCTCAAAGCCATCAAGCGTGAGCCTCATCGAGGACATTGAAACCCTCCCGCAGGTCACTAGAAGGTCCCACGACCTCGCTTCCCTGCGCAGTGCGAATCCAAGGCTCTGGCTTGCAGGTAATTCTTGCTCATCACCAGCACATACTTGCCCAGTAGGTCGGCAAACAACATGGTCGGCTCCTCCGCCAAACGTTGCCACCATTCACCCTGACTTTGCCTTATAGGTCAATCAGCAATCCCTAAAATAATGGCGAGGTCCAAAAGCGTACCATTCCCATCGGGAGAGTTCTAGCTCATCCGCCGACACCGGGAGGAGCATCGTTCTCCAGGAATTCCTTGTACTGGACAGTCTGGGTTACGTTGACGTCGATTGCGGCGGACGACTTTGCCATGAGCCGCACGCCCGGCCCTCCGTCGACGGACCCTTCGCCAAACACCATGACGCCTGCTGCGGCAATTGCATCGGCGATTGCCCGAACCGAGGGGGTCTCAGGAAGGAGACCTTGTTGTGCTTCCATTCCATTGACGATCGCGACAGAAATTCCCGCAGCTTCAGCTAGATCCTCCGGGCGCCATCGCAAGAGCGCTCGTGCTGCCCCAATTTGCACACCTGAGATCATGCCAACCTCCGAAGTTGCGGGCGGTTGGCAACCGCGATCCTGGACGGGCGTGGCCTCCGCCCGATCGTCCTTGCGCGATTGCCGGCGACTGCCCATGCCTTACATCACGTCGTGGACTGATAAACCGCAGCCGGTGGCTATTGTTCCCGTGTCCAGCATCGGGGCGCCGCCGGGAAAATGGCGTCGATCCGGGCGCAACCCCGAGATCAGCGGAACTTTGGACCGCCGCACGGGTTAGGCCCGGACCAATCGGTTCCGCCAAGAGCTGATGATGAACGTTTCAAGAAATCCAATCGAGGCGACCGCCAGTTCGCCAGGCGAAAGAAAGACCAAGCGAAGAGCTGGCCGGCTTGCGATCATTCTGATCGCAGGTGTGGGGCTCATGTTCTTCTTCCTCTACCTTTGTATCGTCTTTTGGGCCGCGCTCGGCTCCAGCTAGAAACGCGCGCGGCATTGCCGCGCGTCTGAACCCGGATCATGAGAGTTGGACGGCCTATGTCAGAGAAAATCCTTGCCGCGCCTGTTGATGACCTTGCCCGTTGCCTCGGTGCGATGATCGATGACGAACTGTTTGCTGTCATGGAACTGCTCGAAAAGGCAAGCGAGAACCCTCAGCAACGGGATCTCGACGATGTCCTGGCGAGAATTGCGTTGACGGAAAGCGAAATCGAGAAGCGCTACCCGGGGATGCTTCTGCTTCCCTATCGGGAATGGAAGCAGCGAAGGACCGCTTTCTGATCAATTCCACCCTGAAATCTTTGTACCATAGCGTACGCTCAGCGGCGTCGGGTCAGGAAATACGCTTCCCTAGCCCCGATGCAGCCTATCGGTTTGATGGCGCACGTAGAATTTCCTTTCCAACGCGCTAGTTACGCGCTGGTTTAAGGGAGGCTCTGTGGTGACCACTTCAGGTGAACATAAGCACGCAATCGATCCTGTGAGCCATGATGTTTTTCCGGACGACGCGCCCTTGGCGGTGGAGGATTTCGCAGCGCTGCTCGATGTCCTTCTGTCGGTCCGGCGAGGTGACTTTTCCGTTCGCATGCGCCCGGATCTGACAGGCAAGACTGGCAAGATCGCCGATGCGCTCAACGACATCATCGCTGCCAACCAACGCCTGGCTCAACAGCTGGATCACGTCGGCGAGGTCGTCGGGCGGGAAGGCAGGACGAGCACACGCGTGCGCCTTGGATTGTCGGATGGCTCGTGGGCTGCGATGGAAGGATCTATCAATCACCTCATTGATGATCTTTTGTGGCCAACCACTGCCGTCACCCGCACGATAACGGCCATCGCCAAAGGCGACCTGTTGCGGACCGTTCCACTCGACGTCGAGGGCCGTCCGCTCAAGGGCGAATTCCTTCGATCGGCCGACATCGTCAATACGATGATCAAGCAGTTGAGCCTCTTTACATCCGAGGTCACGCGTGTGGCGCGCGAGGTCGGTACTGATGGAAAGCTGGGCGGGCAGGCGCAAGTGCCGGAGGTAACGGGCGTCTGGAAGGATCTGACCGAGAGCGTCAACTCCATGGCATCGAACCTGACGGCCCAGGTGCGCAACATTGCCGATGTCACAATCGCTGTCGCCAATGGTGATCTCTCAAAGAAGATCACAGTGGACGTCAGGGGCGAGATTCTGCAGCTGAAGGAAGCGATCAATACCATGGTCGATCAGCTGCGTTCCTTTGCCTCCGAGGTGACCCGCGTTGCACGCGAGGTCGGCACCGAAGGCAAGCTTGGCGGGCAGGCCCTGGTGCCGGGCGTCGCCGGGACCTGGAAGGACCTGACCGACAGCGTCAATGCAATGTGCGGCAACCTGACTGCGCAGGTCAGAAATATCGCCCAGGTTACAACAGCTGTGGCGCGTGGAGATCTTTCGCGCAAGATCACCGTTGACGTGTCGGGCGAGATCCTGGAGCTGAAGGAAACCATCAACACCATGGTGGATCAGCTGAACGGATTTGCCGGAGAAGTCACGCGCGTCGCGCGTGAAGTGGGAACCGAGGGCCGTCTTGGCGGCCAGGCGCAGGTGCCCGGTGTCGCCGGCACCTGGAAGGATCTGACCGACAACGTCAATTCCATGGCCTCGAATCTGACTGCTCAGGTCAGAAACATTGCCGAGGTCTCGACGGCGATCGCAAGCGGCGACCTGTCGAAAAAGATCACGGTCACCGTTTCGGGCGAAATTCTCGAACTCAAGGAAACCATCAACACGATGGTCGACCAGCTTAACGCATTCGCCTCCGAAGTAACCCGTGTTGCGCGTGAGGTCGGAACCGAAGGGCGCCTTGGCGGACAGGCCAATGTCCGCGGTGCAGCTGGCACCTGGAAGGATCTGACCGAAAACGTCAACTCGATGGCCGGAAATCTCACAGCCCAGGTCCGAAACATCGCCGAGGTTTCAACCGCGATCGCCAATGGCGATCTGTCAAAAAAGATCACCGTCGACGTCAAGGGCGAGATTCTCGAACTCAAGGAAACGATCAACACGATGGTCGACCAGCTTAACGCGTTTGCCTCAGAGGTAACCCGCGTTGCAAGAGAGGTTGGTACTGAAGGCCGGCTTGGGGGCCAGGCCAATGTCCGCGACGTCGCAGGAACCTGGAAGGATCTGACAGACTCGGTCAACTCCATGGCGTCGAACCTCACCGGCCAGGTGCGCAATATCGCTGAGGTGGCGACCGCCGTTGCCCAGGGCGACCTGTCGAAGAAAATCACCGTTCCGGTTTCCGGCGAGATTCTCGAGCTGAAGGAAACCTTGAATACGATGGTAGATCAGCTGAACGGGTTCGCCGGCGAAGTCACTCGCGTTGCGCGCGAGGTCGGGACGGAAGGCAGGCTCGGTGGCCAGGCCAATGTGCTTGGCGTTGCCGGTACCTGGAAAGACCTGACTGACAGCGTGAATTCCATGGCTGGCAACCTGACGGCGCAGGTGCGCAATATCGCCGAGGTCTCGACAGCGATCGCCAATGGCGACCTGTCGAAGAAGATTACCGTTTCCGTGTCCGGAGAAATCCTTGAACTAAAGGAAACCCTCAACACAATGGTCGATCAGCTGAACCGTTTCGCTTCGGAGGTCACGCGTGTCGCCCGTGAAGTCGGAACAGAGGGAAAGCTTGGCGGACAGGCGCAGGTTCCAGGTGTCGCCGGAACCTGGAAAGATCTGACTGAGAACGTCAACTTCATGGCCTCGAACCTGACAGGTCAGGTGCGCAATATCGCAGAAGTCACGACCGCGGTCGCAAGAGGCGACCTGTCTCGCAAGATCACCGTCGACGTCAAGGGTGAGATCCTGGAGCTCAAGAACACCATCAACACGATGGTGGACCAGTTGAACGCCTTCGCCGGAGAGGTGACCCGTGTCGCGCGTGAAGTCGGGACCGAGGGCAAGCTCGGCGGACAGGCCCAGGTCTCGGGTGTCGCCGGCACCTGGAAGGACCTTACCGACAGCGTCAACTCCATGGCCGGGAATTTGACCGCCCAGGTTCGCAACATTGCCGAAGTTGCAACGGCGATCGCCAACGGTGATCTGTCGCGCAAGATTACCGTCGATGTTCGCGGCGAGATTCTACTCCTCAAGGATACGCTCAACACAATGGTGGATCAGCTGCGCTCCTTTGCCGGCGAAGTCACACGCGTGGCGCGCGAGGTCGGGACGGACGGCCGTCTTGGCGGCCAGGCCGTGGTTCCAGGTGTTGCGGGAACCTGGAAGGACCTTACCGACAACGTCAACCTTCTGGCAGCCAACCTGACCACCCAGGTCCGCAACATCGCCGAAGTGACGACTGCTGTCGCCCGCGGCGACCTGTCTCGCAAGATCACTGTCGATGTGAAGGGCGAAATCCTCGAACTCAAGAACACCATCAACACCATGGTGGACCAGCTGAATGCGTTTGCCGGCGAGGTGACGCGTGTGGCGCGCGAGGTCGGGACCGAAGGCAAGCTCGGCGGCCAGGCGCAGGTGCCCGGTGTCGCTGGCACCTGGAAGGACCTCACCGATACCGTCAACGTCATGGGTGCCAATCTCACCGAACAGGTCCGCGGCATCGTCAAGGTCGTGACGGCCGTCGCAAACGGTGACCTCAAGCAGAATTTGACCGTGGCTTCAAAAGGCGAGGTCGCCGCGCTGGCAGAGACGATCAACAATATGACGAACACCCTTGCGACCTTTGCCGATCAGGTGACGAGTGTTGCCCGCGAAGTCGGCGTCGAGGGCCGCCTTGGCGGCCAGGCGAATGTTCCAGGCGCTGCCGGCACATGGAAGGATCTGACGGGCAACGTCAACCTCCTTGCTGCCAACCTGACAACACAGGTGCGCGCCATCGCAGAAGTGGCCACCGCGGTGACAAAGGGTGATTTGACGCGTTCGATCAAGGTCGACGCGCGAGGCGAGGTCGCAGAACTCAAGGACAATATCAACACGATGATCGACAACCTGCGTCTCACCACCGAGCGCAATACCGAGCAGGATTGGCTGAAGACGAACCTTGCACGCTTCACCAACATGCTGCAGGGCCAGCGCGACCTGACCCTGGTTGGCAAAATGCTGCTTTCGGAGTTGGCGTTGCTGGTCGGGGCACATCAGGGGGTCATCTATCAGATCGACGCGGAGACGGATCGTCCGGTCTTGTCGCTTCTTTCCGTCTATGCGCAGGGCCTGGAGACAGAACACCCGAAGCGGCTCGAATTCGGGCAGGGCCTCGTCGGGCAATGCGCCAGTGATGCAAGGGCGATCGTCATCACCGATTTGCCAAGCAACGTCGTTCCGATCAGTTCGGGTGTATTTTCAACATTGCCACGCAGCGCCGTGGTCCTTCCGGTTCATTTCGAGGGTCAGGTCAAAGCCGTCATTGAACTGGCCTCGGCCGGGACCTTCAGCGAGCTGCAACTGTCGTTCCTGGATCAATTGACGACCTCGATCGGTATTGTCCTCAACTCCATTGAGGCAACGATGCAGACGGAGGGCTTGCTCAAGCAATCGCAGCAGCTGGCGGGAGAACTTCAGACCCAGCAACGCGAATTGCAGCAGACAAACGAGCAGCTCGAGCAGAAGGCACAGCAACTCGAGGAGCGAAACGTCGAGGTAGAAGGCAAGAACCAGGAGATCGAGCAGGCACGCCGGGCGCTTGAGGAAAAGGCCACGGAACTTGCCCTGACATCGAAATACAAGTCCGAGTTTCTCGCCAACATGTCGCACGAGTTACGGACACCTCTCAACTCCATCCTGATCCTCGGCCAGCAGCTCGGTGACAATCCGGAAGGCAACCTTTCGGGTAAACAGGTCGAGTTTGCAAAAACGATCCATGCTGCCGGTACCGACCTTTTGAACCTTATCAGCGATATTCTCGATCTGTCCAAGATCGAGTCGGGAACAGTATCGGTCGATGCGGAAGAGATAAGGATCAGCAGCCTTCTGGAAGCAATGGCGCGACCCTTCGGGCACGAAGCCGACAATCGAGGGCTTTCTTTCGCCGTGGAGATTGCGGCAAACGTTTCCGACAGCATCATGACAGACGCCAAGCGGCTGCAGCAGATCCTGAAGAACCTCTTGTCGAACGCGTTCAAATTCACTGCCGAGGGTGGGGTGACACTGAAGGTCGCCATGGTCGAAAATGGCTGGTCGCAAGACCACCCGTCCCTGCAAGCCGCGGCATCGGTAATCGCATTTGAGGTCACGGATACCGGCATTGGCATTGCACTCGAAAAGCAGCGCATCATCTTTGAGGCATTCCAGCAGGCCGATGCGTCGACGAGCCGTAAGTACGGTGGTACTGGCCTTGGACTTGCCATCAGCCGTGAGCTCGCAAATTTGCTTGGCGGAGAAATTCAGCTTCGCAGCAATCCGGGAGCAGGCAGTGCATTCACGCTTTTCCTGCCGCTCACCTATGCCGGTTCAACGACGGCAAGGGTAGTGGCCGAAGAGACCAATGTCGTGCAGCTTGCCGACGTCGCGGCCGTCAGACGGGGCGACAAACCGGCTGAACGCTTGCTGGACGATCGTGAAGAAGTCGCGGCCAGCGATCTGGTACTCCTCGTGGTCGAAGACGATCCCCATTACTCGCGTATCCTGATGGATCTTGCCCACGATCGTGGCTTCAAGGTTATCGTCGCCCAGCGTGGCAGTGAAGCGCTGGCGTTGGCGCAGGAATATCAGCCGACGGCAATCTCGCTCGATATTTTCCTGCCTGACATGCTCGGCTGGAGTGTTCTCAGCCAGCTTAAACAGAACGTCAAAACGCGTCACATCCCCGTTCAGATTGTCAGTCTCGACGACGACAGGCAGCATGGGTTGACACGGGGTGCCTTTGCATTCCTCAAAAAACCGGCCACGTCGGAGGGGCTTGGCGAGGCCTTGTCGCGGCTGAAAACCTATGCGCAGTCACGGCGCCGGAGATTGCTCGTCGTCGACGATAACGAGGCCGAGCGCGCAAGCGTGGCAGCGCTCCTTGGCCATGACGATATCGAAATTGAAAGCGTCGGGTCAGGCGCCGACGCCCTGGCTTCCCTGAAGCGTGATCCGGCCGATTGTGTCGTTCTCGATCTCACCCTGCCCGACATGTCCGGTTTTGATGTCCTCGAGAAGATGCACGCCGATGGCGATATCGCCGAAGTTCCTGTGGTTGTCTTTACCGGTCGGGAACTGTCTCCCGACGACGACAGCCGTTTGCACAGCATGGCGCGCAGCGTCGTCGTCAAGGGCGTTGAATCGCCCGAACGGCTGTTGGACGAAACGGCGCTCTTCCTGCACCGCGTCGTCGCTGACTTGCCGAGCGAAAAGCAAAGAATGCTCCAGGAGCTCCATAGTTCAGACGAAAGTCTGGTTGGCGAGACGGTGCTGCTTGTTGATGACGACGCACGGAACATCTTTGCTCTCAGCAGTGTCCTCGAGCGCCGGGGCATGAGGGTTCTGACAGCAACCACCGGAAGCGAGGCGATCGAGATTCTGGAAAGGGGGGCTTCGGTTGCCATTGTTTTGATGGACATCATGATGCCTGGCATGGACGGTTACGAAACAATGATGGCGATACGTGCCAAGCCCGGCTTTCAGAGGCTGCCGATCCTGGCGCTGACCGCAAAGGCGATGAAGGGCGATCGCGAAAAATGCCTGGAGGCCGGCGCCTCCGACTACCTGGCAAAGCCGGTCAATACCGAGCAATTGCTGTCTGCTTTGCGCATGTGGCTGCATAGGTGAGGGAGGCGGGATTGGAACGATTGAACATCCTTCTCGTGGACGATCAGCCGGCGAAGCTCTTGAGCTATGAGGTCATCCTCAAGGACCTCGGTGAAAACCTGATCAAAGCTCAGTCCGCCAGGGAAGCACTTGAACATCTTCTTCGCAACGAGATAGCGGTCATTCTTGCCGACGTGTGCATGCCCGAACAGGACGGCTTCGAGCTTGTCAGCATGATCCGCGAACATCCGCGCTACCAGAACACCGCGATCATTTTTGTTTCGGCGGTCATGATGACCGAGCCTGATCGGCTGCGAGGATACGCTGCAGGTGCTGTCGACTACGTCTCCGTTCCAATCGTGCCCGACGTCCTGCGGGCCAAGGTGCGGGTCTTTACCGACCTTTATCGCAAGACCAAGGAGCTCGAGAGGCTGAACAGCGAGTTGGAACTAAGGGTCAGCCAGCGCACCGCCGAACTCGAGGCCTCATCGGAGCAACTGCGCCGCTTGAATGAGGAGCTGGAACACCGCATCGAACAAAGGACACGCGAGCGCGAGGAGGCTCTCGCGCAATTGTTCGAAGCTCAGAAGATCGACACGATCGGTCAGCTGACGGGCGGTGTGGCACATGATTTCAACAACCTTCTGATGGCAATCCTTGGAAGTCTGAGCCTCTTGAAGAAGCGCTTGCCCGAGGACAATCGCAGCGAGCGACTGCTCGGCAATGCCATTCAGGCTGCCGAACGTGGTTCGGCCCTGACCCAGCGCCTGCTTGCCTTTGCCAGGCGTCAGGAGTTGAAGCCGACCACTGTCAATTTCGAACAGCTGTTTGCCAACATTGAAGATCTCCTCGTCAAGGCCGTGGGCCAGGGCATCGACATCAAACTGGACGTCGCCCCGGACCTGCCAAGCATGCTTGTCGATGCCAACCAGCTCGAACTTGCTCTTTTGAACCTATTCGTCAATGCACGCGACGCAATGGATGGGGCGGGCTCAATCATCCTCCAGGTAGACGCTGCCGATCGCCCGGGATCACTAAGCGATGGTCGCTACGTGCGTATCCGCGTCACGGACGATGGCCCTGGAATGGACGAACCAACGCTTGCGCGGGCAACTGAGCCGTTTTTCACGACGAAGGGGCCGGGAAAAGGCACTGGTCTCGGACTATCGATGGTCCAGGGTCTTGCCGCCCAATCCGGTGGGGCGCTAGAGCTCGCCAGCAGAGCGGGGGCGGGAACATCCGTCAGTGTCTGGTTACCGGTTGCCGGCACGTCGAGCGATCCGGTAACGCCTGGGCGTGTTGACGATGCCTCCGATGCCCCGCCGGTGACAGGAGAGCTTACTGTCCTTGTGGTGGACGACGATCCATTGGTCAGTATGGGAACCGTGGCGATGCTTGAAGACCTCGGTCACATCGCCGTTGAAGTGACCTCGGCATCGCAGGCCTTGCAGCTTCTTGGGGAAGAAAAGCGTTTTGATATTGTGATTACCGACCATTCCATGCCCGGCATGACCGGCGCCGAGCTTTCCCGAATTATACTCGACTCCTTCTCGTCGCTTCCGATCATACTGGCATCCGGCTATGCTGAGTTGCCCGACGATCAGGAGCTAACTGAACTGATCAGACTGACCAAACCGTTCTCGCAGGCCCAGCTGAAGGAAGCCCTCCAGCAGGCAAAAACTCCCCAAGTGTCGACCGTGCAATCGAACCGCCATTGATTGTCGCAGCAGGACAAACGCGTCGCTCAGTCCGGTGTCGACCGATCTACCGGTCGGGAATTGACGCGGTTATGGACGCGTCAATGGCATGATGCCCGAATGGATTGATAGCGACGAGTATCGACAAGACACCAGCCAATAACCAGACACCGATAAGAGCGGGCTTGTGCGTCATAGAAATACCTTTGGGCGCGAACGCCAGACAAATCGCGCGATCTCTGTTTGACAGCCAACTCTTAGAAAAAAGTGAATTGCAGGTTTCACTTCGCGATTTCGGCGGTGCCAGGCAACAAACAGAGTTCATGTGTTTCGTTCGGACATGCTGCGACGATTGCCGATCATGGATTGGCAAAGATCAATTCTCGTTGGCCTGGCCGGCTGACGTTATCTGTTCCTGGAACAAAGGGCTGCGAGCGAGGCCAAAAGGATCAGGGGGGTGAGCCGGATCACTGGCCTGCGGGGCGTCGAAACCGTGGTCGCCATGTTGTCCACGGCATGTGCGACCTCGTCGATCTCGAGCCGCAACCGCGCAATTTCCTCCTGAGCAAAGAGGAGAGCTTGTTCGCGTCCCGTCTTTTCAAACCGAGCCCGCGAGGGAGGATTTGCCGTCTGAAGGTCCTCTTCGTCGACTGGCGACCAACCGTCTCTGTTCGTTGAACCCTGCATTGAACTCCCCTGTAACTTGCCTGGAAACGGTCCGTTTCGTAAATCGCAAGAGCACTGTCAGGAAGGCGCTTCTCACTGAAACTCGGGCCTAGTCCCGACGTTGAGTGTCATCAGATATTTCCTCCAATGCGACACCGGCTATTTCCTCCTGTCGGACTGCGATGTCGCCAAGGGAGAGGATCCCGGAAACGGTTCCGGCTGCATCGAACACGACAAGCCGACGCATCTGAAGCTCCGACATCCGTCCGGCCGCTTCCAGGAGATCGTCCTCCTCTAGACAGCCCTCTATTCCAGACGTCATGATCGTGGAAACGGGTTGATCACAGGATATTCCCTCGGCCACGGCCCGTATGACGATGTCGCGGTCGGTCACAACACCAATGGTGTCTCCGTCAATGATCGGGATTATCCCGGTATCGACTTCCGACATCAGCTGCGCGACACGGCGGATCGCAGCGCCGGGGTCGGCTGTGACGATTTTTGTGGTCATCACCTCTCGTACTTTCATCGGTTTTTCCTCCGTGCTCGACTGAGACAACCTCCGATCTTGAAGGTTGTTCCCTTTGGCACGCCAGGAGAATTGCGTCGCAAGACGATGCGCTCGCTCCGATGCCAACTGGATTTGGTGAGATGCCTCAAAGCCCATATGCGTTTGTCGCAGCGTATCGCTCGGCAAACCTTCCTTGCGCAAGCCGGTTCAAAACCAAGGACCGGCGCCCAAGCATGCCTGTCTGAGCCGTGTCTGCATGTCGACGGTCTGCCAGCGTACGCAAAAACATAGGCAACAACAGGATGTTATACAGCCGGCAATACGCAGCCGAAGCTGAACCGTGCAGCGACGATCCTGTCGTTCGTGTTCCCTCTCATTCCAAGTCCAATGTCCGTCGCTGATCGATTCACCATGCAAAATCGGCTCCTGGCCCGCCTTCCTGAAGAGGAGTTCCGCGCCATCGTGCCATCCCTTGAGGCAGTTCATCTTCGTCAGGGCTTCGTCATTGTTAAGGCCGAGACTCTCATCGAGCATGTCTACTTCCTCTGCAGGGGGATCGGGTCGGTCATTACGGTGTCCTCAGGCCGCCAAAGAGCTGAAGCTGGGATGTTTGGACGCGAGGGCTTTTCGCCGACGTCGGCAGGCGTCGGGGGCACGATCAGCGTCCACGAGGTGTTGATGCAGGTAGACGGATACGGATATCGAATGACCTTGGATGCGGCACTGCAGGCGATTTCTCAAAATCCTGCTTTCGCCAATCTTCTGGCGCGCTTTATCCAGACGTTTGCATCGCAAATCTCGTTCACTGCCCTGTCGAACGTAAACTACCAGATTGACGTGCGATTGGCGCGCTGGCTGCTCATGTCGCATGACCGCGTTGACGGTGATGAAATCGCTCTGACGCACGACTTTATCTCTTTGATGCTCTCTGTCAGGCGACCGAGCGTGACAACTGCGCTCCATGTACTCGAGGGCAAAAGGTTTATCCGATCCGAGCGCGGACGGATCATGATCCGGGACAGGCGTGGAATGGAAGAGTTTGCAGGAAATGCCTACGGCAAGCCGGAAGACGAATACCGACGCCTGATCGGCGATCTCTGATCAGGCGCTTGCGTCTTTGCTCTCCGTTCAGAACAGGTTTTTCATCAACCGGCGATATTCCTCTTCCGGCTTGCCATAGGCGTCGCGGGCGAACTCCTCCATTGCAGGTCGGTTGCGCATGATAATATTGCTCCGCTCCGACTTGATGAAGCCGTTACCCTCTAGGACGTGTAATGAGGTCGTGACACTCGGCCGTCGAACAGAGAGCATCAGGGAGATAAATTCATGCGTAAGCCCGATTTCATCGCCCGGCACACGGTCATGGCACATGAGAATCCAGCGGGCCAGTCGCTCGGTAACGTCGTGGATTGCGTTTGAAATGGCGGTGTAGGTCAGTTGGACCGAGAAGGCCTCAATGGAACGGATCATCACTTTGGAAAAATTCCGGTTTTGGTCCATCCATCCGCGAAAACGCCCATAATCCATGCGATAGCCCTCCGAATCGAGAAGTATCACCACTTCGTGTGGGCTGTTTTCCGAACTCGCCACGGCAGAGGTTGGAACATAGCCATCAGAGCCGAATATTCCTGCTTCGGCCCGGTTGCCCTCGGGCGTCGACGCAATAATCGATCCGATACCTGAGGTGAGAAAATAGATGTAATCGATAGGCTGCCCTGCATGGGCAACGACAGTACCTCGCGAAAGCTTGAGGAATTCAAGATCTTGCGCAATTTGGTCGTAGTCGCTTTCAGGCAGGATGTTCAGCAGCTTGTTTGTCACCGAGGACTGAGCTGGCGAAATCATGGCCTTTCCTTTCCGTCCGGCAGGAATGATCGCACCAGGTCTGGCGCCTCCGCCTGACGTGCTAACCGGGAAAGGACAGGCAAGGTTCCCTGTCCGTGATTGATAGGCGCGTCAGGCCCGGCTGAAAGTGGCAGTCCGCTTGATGATTGCAACCATCCGGCGCTTTTCCGGCGCGTCTGTACGGTTTCGACCGCTGACGCGAAGTGACCAGTGATCTACATATGGTTGGGTGGAGGAGTGAAAAAGATGAACATCATGATCGTTGAAGACGATTACGTCATTGCCAAGGACCTCCAGTCCATTGCCGAGGCGGCCGGTCATCGAAGCGTCGGTCCGCTGCAGACAATGGAGCAGGCTCTCGCCTATGCAGCCACCGCAGACATTGCTCTCGTCGACCTCAAGCTTGCCGACGGGCCGACCGGAGCGTCTCTGGGGCGCAAGCTCATCGACAGGTTCCGACTGGAGGTCATCTATGTAACCGGGAGGCCGGAAGGTGTGGGAGCCGGACTGGATGGTGCCAGCGAAGTGGTCATGAAGCCATTTAGCGAAGAACAGGTCGCTGCAGCCATCGCACGTGCGGCCCTCAGACATGCCACCCGCTATGACCGGATTCGATAGTAGAATTCCTTGTTTTTAAAGAATGACGGAAACTCTAGATCAACGGCGCCACAGCACCGACTCTTGGTATGATTTTGACCTGGTCGATGTCCATCAAACGATGGTACTCTCGCTCGGGAGCGCCATATGCGTCCCCGGCATAGTCTTCAAGACCGCTTCGATCCCGCACCACAACCAAAGCGCGCTCTGATCGAATAAGACGTTGTCCCTCCAACATGTGCAGTGCAATCGTAACCGAGGGCCTTCGAACGGCGAGTATCAGCGAAAGATAGTCGTGCGTCAAAACGATCTGGGAGCTTTGCATTCGATCCTGAGACATCAATATCCATCGCGCCAGCCGAACATCGATCGTATGGGCAGCATTGGAAAGTGCGGTAAAAGCAACTTGATGGTTGAACGCCACGAGATAACGAAGCAAAAGGTCCCTCAGCGCCGGACTGCTGTCCACTAGACCGTGCAACGCCGGGAGCTTCAGCCGCAGGCCATGCCCCGCGACCTGGATAACAATATCGAATGGGCCCTCAGTTGGCCTTACAAGCCCTCCTATGGGCGTAAATCCCTCCCGCCCCACCATTCCTGCCTCTGCCCGCCGGCCCTTGGGAGAGACGGCAATGACGGAAGCAATGCCATTGCAGGGAAAATAGACATGGTTGAACGACTGCCCTGCCTTGGCGAGGTGAAAGCCTTGGGGAAGATCGACTTCCTCGAGGCTCGTCGAAATCAGATCATAGTCTTGATCGGAAAGGCCGTTAAGAAGCCTGTTGCTGCTGCGGTTTGCAGTCATGACGGAGCCTCCGGCGCTCATCCCGCTTTAACACGGTATGATGCTAGGTCGCCCGGAACGCGCGATGACGAATGCCTTGAAAGACGACGGATCAGGTGAAACAGATTCGTGCCCTAAAAGTTCCGATCATCCGCGAGAGTGGGTCTCGTTGGGGCTTAATGGTGCTTTGTGGAAAACAGAGCGAGTGCAATATCACCCAACGCATGAACATCCTCGCAAATGTGATAACCGCCGAAGATATCCTTGATGCTGGCGTCGACGTGGGAGGTCGCAAACACGAATGGAATTCCCAAGCGATACAACCGATCCGCAATGAGAAAAGCTGCTTCTCCGTCCAACCTGATATCCAGGATGGCGGCGTCGATTGTTTCAGGCTCAATCATGCCGATAGCAAACGGGGCGGTCGCCCCCGTGATCCTCGCGCCAGCTGCCTCGAGGAGCCGTCGAGCGTCGTCCGCCACAAAGTAATCCTCTTCAACGATCAAGATTCTTTTGCCGGCGAACAGGTTGAGTGGCAAGGCATGGTTATTCAGGTCCTTTTTGGCCACGATTTACCCTCACGAGTCATTCTTGCCCTTAGACTCTTGATAATGTCCGGTCCCTGCCGAGATGCGGCCCGCCCGTGCATCATTTCCTCTCCATAAAGTCGATTTTTGTGAGCTGGTCCACTCACTTCTCGGTTGCGCGATTCAAAACAATGGAGGCGATCTTTTGTTCCGGCCCTCTGTCTGGCGCTTGCGGCCGCAGTGCCTGCGAAGTCTTGGGCCTCGACTTTCCGGTTCACTGCATCCTTTTCCGGGTAGGGGCGTTATCGAGTTGGCAATACTCGCAAAGGCCCTGAGGCGTCTGCCATGAAATCTTCAAGCACAACTACACTGCTCATTCTGTCGATGGCTCTTTTCGGCCTGCTCACCACGGCGCGAAGCGGTGTAAACAACCCCGTACAAACCGCTGCGGAAGATCATGGCAGGGGTAGAAACGCCAAGGTTCCAGAGGCCATTCCGATGAAAGGCCTCCGTGACGTCTTTTGGCGCGTGGTTCATGAGGTTCTTGATGACCGTGTGACGCTCATCGCGGCCGGCGTGACCTTCTATCTCCTCCTGGCGCTCTTTCCCGCGCTCGCCGCCCTTGTTGCCATCTATGGTCTGATTGCAGACCCGGCGACCATGGCTGATCACTTGCGCGAACTCTCAGCATTGTTGCCGCCAGGCGCTTTCGATCTCATCGCCGATCGGATCAGGAGCCTCGTTGAAGCGAGAAGCAGCACGCTGGGGCTGACATTCTTTGTCGGCCTGGCAGTCGCGCTATGGAGCACTCACAGCGCAACACTTGCCATTTTCGACGCGATGAATATCGCTTATGAGGAAACGGAAAAACGTGGTCTAATCAGGTTGAACGTCCTTGGTCTCTGCTTCACGCTTTGCGCAATGCTGGCTGCAACCTTGATGATTGGACTGGTCGCGGTGATGCCCGTCTTGTTGTCCTATCTGTGGCTCGATCAATTCAAGGAAAACCTGGTCCTTTTGCTGCGCTGGCCTTTCCTCCTCCTGATTGCGGCGATCGCAACAACTGCCGTATACCGGTTCGGCCCAAGTCGCGAACCGGCAAAGCTTCGGTGGATGACCTGGGGGGCCGCTCTCGTGACGCTGGCCTGGTTTTTAATGTCAACCGGCTTCTCGTTCTATCTCGACCATTTTGCCAACTATAACGCAACCTATGGTACTTTGGGGGCGCTGATGGGGTTCCTCGTCTGGACCTGGCTGTCGCTTGTCATATTGATCGTCGGCGGCGAATTGAATGCAGAACTGGAGCATCAAACCGCAAGGGATACGACGACCGGCGCCGCGTTGCCCATGGGAGCCCGCGGTGCCTATGTTGCAGATACGCTGGGAAAGACGGCCGATGAGTGACTTGTCTGAACCGGCGGGCCAGGACTGAAACAGCAAGATCCCCCGCGACATCAAGAAACCGTGACGATTTTCGGAAACCTTCGGCAACGCTTGTGGTTTTGTCATCCGCCTAGGAGATCACCATGACGTTCGCTATCGTCACCACATTGATAATAGTGCTCGTTGCGAGCGCTCGATACCTCACCTACGCCCTCGTCGGGTATCTCGTCGTTTTTCTCGAAGAGCGACGAAACCTTGCAGCGCTGAAAAAGGTACACGGCGACGCCCCGATCGATTTCGGCTGTAGCCACTGCCCAAAAACGGATAGTTTAGCGTCTGTTTCCTTGCGCCGACTTCTCGCCCTCAAGCGGGGGTGCCCGATCTCAAAACAACGAGGCTTCGCGGGGAGAGGCGGTATTCGTCGGCTTCAATCGTTTCTTCACGGGCATCGGGATCGACTGTTGTCAGGACTGTTCTCCAGTCATCCTTATCCGCGGGAAGCTTGAAGTCTACGTCACCGTCATGAGGATTGAACAGAAGAAGGACGTCATTCCATCCTTCGTCGGAATAATCGGATTGCGATAGCCTGAGACCAACGGTCGTGCTTCCAGGATCGGACCAATGTTCCTCGGTCTGCACTCCGCCGACCGGATTGAACCACCTGACTTCCATGCCGTCGCGCCAGTTGTCTCGCCTGAAGATCGGGTGCTCACGGCGCAGCTTGATCAGCCGCGTCGAAAATTCCCGGAGTTCCTCGGCACTGGCTGGAAGGTTATCCCAGTGCACCCAGCTCGCCTCGCTATCCTGGCAGTATCCATTATTGTTGCCCATCTGGCTCCGGCCGAACTCATCGCCAGCCAGCAGCAGGGGTGTCCCATGGGACAAGAAGAGCGTCGTCAGAAAGTTTCGTTTCTGCCGATCGCGCACAATGTTGATCGCTTCATCACCTGTTGGACCTTCCACGCCATAATTGAAACTTTGATTGTCGTTGTGGCCGTCCTGGTTGTCTTCGCCGTTCGCTTCGTTATGTTTTTCATTGAAAGAGACGAGGTCGTTGAGCGTGAAGCCATCATGCGCCGTGATGAAGTTGATGCCAGCCCATGGCCTGCGCCCGCGCAGATCGTAGATATCGCCGGAACCGAGCACACGGGCGGCGAAGTCTTGCGTCATCCCGTCTTCGTCCCGCCAGTAACTGCGAAGCGTATCTCGATATTTATCGTTCCATTCAGCCCATCCGGGTGGAAAGCCACCGACTTGATAACCACCTGGCCCTATGTCCCATGGCTCGCCCACGAGTTTCACCTTTGAAAGCACCGGGTCCTGGCCGATTGCATCGAAGAACCCGCTACGCTGGTCGAAGCCTTTCGGCTCGCGTCCTAAAATGGTGCCGAGGTCAAAGCGGAACCCGTCGATGTGCATGGTCTCGGCCCAGTAGCGAAGGGAGTCCGTCACCATCTGCAGCACCCGGGGATGCGACGTGTTGATCGTGTTTCCGGTACCGGTATCGTTGATGTAGTAGCGAGGCTCGCCCGGCAACGTCCGATAATAAGAGAAATTGTCGATCCCCTTGAACGAGAGCGTGGGGCCAAGCTCATTGCCCTCGGCCGTATGATTGTACACGACGTCCAGGATCACCTCGATGCCGGCGTCATGGAAGGCCCTGACCATGTCGCGAAAGCCGGCCATGCCGTGTGGGCCGTAGTAGCGCGAGGCAGGTGCAAAAAAGCCAAGGGTGTTGTAGCCCCAGAAATTCCTCAAACCCTTGTCAAGAAGATGCGCATCGTCGGGAAACCAGTGAATTGGCAAGAGTTCGATGGAGGTAATGCCAAGGCTCTTGACGTAGGCGATAATGTCCTTGTCCGCGAGGCCCTCAAAGGTTCCCCGAAGATTGCGGGGGACTGCCGGGTGCAATTGCGTAAACCCTTTGACATGACACTCATAGAAGATGGTCGATGACCAGGGGATCGAAGGCTTGGCATCCCCCTTCCAGTCATAGGCTTTCGCATCAACGACGCGGCATTTCGGCATGTCCGCCGCGCTGTCGGTGTCATCGAAAGCCAGGTCCTTTTCAGCGTCCTCCATCTGATAGGCAAACTGGGCCTGGCCCCAGTTGATTTCGCCAACAAGCTCCCGTGCGTACGGATCAACCAGGAGCTTGTTTGCATTGAACCGATGTCCGTTTTCAGGCTCATACGGTCCATCAACGCGGTAGCCGTATAGCGACCCGGCCTTGAGACCGGGAATATATCCATGCCAGATCTCGTTGGTGTACTCAGGAAGCTCAATCCGTTCGATTTCTTGTGTTCCATCATCGGAAAAAAGGCATAGCTCCACGCGTTCGGCATGAGCGCTGAAGAGTGCGAAGTTCGTACCGTCCTGGTCAGGAGTGGCGCCGAGGATCGTATAATCACCAGCCTGGATGCGGGAAGGGGGTCGGCGCATGGCATTTCCTTGAGGAGAAGACTGGAGATGAGAACACGTGAGGCTTCTTTAGGTTCCGGGCTGTTCAAGAACCTGGATGTCGACCATGCCGGCAGTTCTGTTGCCGAAGTAGCATTGAGAACAGCGGTTGGAACCATCTCAGGCAAACGCGGTTGGGGCGCAGGAGGAACCATCCATGAGCACTGGTGACGACAAGAACATCAAAAAGTACGAAGCCGATCCCCGCTATCAAGACGAGGACGCAATTCGACAGGAAACGACGCGGCGTTGGCTTATCTGGGGAGCGGGGATTGTCGGCCTGGCAGTGTTCATGGTGGCGCTGCTCAGCTACCTCGTCTGGCCGCCTGCCGTTAGGACGGATCCTGCGGCAACCGCCTCGACGAAAGCGCAAATGAAAGAGCCACCGTCAAACGTACCCCCGGCCGTAGCGCCGACAACGATCGACCGTAGTCCGTCTCCAAGTGGAGGCGGCAGCGGACCAACGGGCGTGACGAGTCCAACAGGTACCGAGAAGGTAAAATAGACTATCGTTTGTGGGTCGTCTCCTCTGCGCGGCCAAAGCGTCTTGATCCGCAGCAAGGGCAGTGCTCTCGTCAAATTGCCAGTGCTTCGTCGTAACTGACTGCGCCAAGCGAGCTTAACAGTCGCGATCGGGCACGGCCGACACGGCTTTTGACCGTGCCGATCTCGCAATGCAATCTGTGGGCAGTTTCTTCGTAGGAAGCGCCGGACGCGACCAGCATGAGCGCCTCCCGATAAAGGGGCGAGAGACTGTCGATTGCCTTTTCGACATCCCTGTAATGCATTGCCCATTCCTGCGTTGATGATACGGGAACATCGGACAAGGCCGCGTCTTCGTCTATTCCAAGTGGACTGCGCTGCGAGGAGCGGGTTTGGCTGAGGAACGCATTCTTCAATATGGTGAAAGTCCAGGACTTGAGGTTCGTGCCGGGTTCGAAATGGCTCCGGTGTGCAAGCGCCTTCGTAATGGTTTGCTGGACCAGGTCATCGGCATCGTCGGAATTCTTCGCGAGTTTCAAGGCAAACGCATTGAGGGCGGGAAGAAGGTCAATTAATTGGGTTTCCACTTGACGGGCTCCGTCATTGTTCCGCAGACAAATGGTCGGGCAATCAATCTGTTCCGGAGGCCTGGAAAAGGGTCCAGTACCGTACAATAATTCGGCTCGGAAAAGGTACGGCCTGCGGACGATCGGATAGCCAAGGAAAGTCGCTCCTCCGATCAGTGTCAGGATCAAGAGAACGCAGGCCGGGCTCTAGCTCGGAAGCTACTCGTAACGCAGCTTCCCATGCCTAGATCATAATCTCGCCGCCGGTCACGGGGACCACGGCCCCATTCATATAGCTGCCAAGCTCTGAGGCGAGAAGGACGAAGGCGCCCGCCAGTTCCGCGGGCTGTCCTGCGCGACCGATCAAGGTCTGCTCACCGAATTTGGCAACCTTGTCAGCGGGCATTGTCGACGGGATGAGCGGTGTCCAGATCGGGCCGGGTGCTACTGCATTAACACGGATTCCCTTGGCCGCGAGCATTTCGGCGAGGCCCGCCGTGAAGTTCGAGATTGCTCCCTTCGTCGACGCGTATGGCAGGAGATAGGGAGACGGTTGTCGCGACTGGATGGATGTCGTGTTGATTATGGTGCTACCGCGTTGCATGTGCGGAACTGCCGCCCTTGCAAGATAAAAGGGAGCATAGATGTTGGTGCGGAATGTTTCATCCCATTCCTCGGCGCTTATGTCGGCGATATCGGCATAAGTGCGTTGGAATGCAGCGTTGTTCACCAGAATATCGATCTTTCCAAACTCTTTGACAGACCGGTGAACCAGCGCCTCGCAGTGGTCCACGGACTTGATGTCCCCGGGCACCAATATCGCTTTGTGTCCTGCCTTTTCCACCCACAGACCGGTATCGCGCGCATCGTCATCTTCATTCAGGTAAGACACGACGATATCGGCGCCCTCCCTGGCAAAGGCAATCGCCACCGCCTTTCCGATGCCTGAATCGGCGCCGGTGATGAGGGCAACTTTTCCGTCGAGCTTACCGCTGCCTTGGTAGCTGCGTTCGCCATGGTCTGGAACGGGGTCCATCATTTTGGCAACGCCAGGAGGTTCCTGATGTTGCGAGGGGTATGGGGGCTGAGGTCGGCGTGCATCGCTGGACATCTTATCACTCCGCGTTTGGTCGTCCTGGCCTCCAAACCTTTCTGGGAGGGAAGGGTTCCTGAGTTGCTCCACGCGTCGTTTGTTCGAGTAAGCGTGGAGGGAGCGTTTTCGACGAAGGTCAATCAGATGAATTTTTCGAGTCGCCGGGCTTCCTCGTTGACCGTCGCGTCTTTGACAAACGGTGCAATCACGAACGGTCATGGAACATCGGCCGTCGATCAAGGTTTTGCCCGAGCGTTGCAAGCAACCGGTCCCAAATCTCATCCAGAATTGATCTGTGAAAAAGGGGAAATGCATGAAGGCCCTCACTTGGCACGGCAAGCACGACATTCGATGTGAGTCGGTCCCGGATCCGGGGATCGAGGACAGCCGCGATGCCATCATAAAGGTCACCGCCTGTGCAATTTGCGGATCAGATCTCCATCTCTTCAACGGCATCATTCCGGACATGCATGCAGGCGACGTTATGGGTCATGAGACAATGGGAGAAGTCGTCGAAGTAGGAAGTGACAACCACAAACTGAAGGTAGGGGACCGCGTTGTCGTTCCCTTCACGATTTCCTGTGGTGAATGCTTTTTCTGCAAGCGGGGCTTTTTCTCCGGTTGCGAGCGATCAAACCCAAACGCTGATCGGGCGAAAAAACTTTGGGGAAGCTCGCCCGCCGGCCTGTTCGGCTACTCACACATGCTCGGCGGTTACAGCGGTGGTCAGGCAGAATATCTGAGGGTGCCTTACGCGGATGTCGGTCCAATCAAGGTTCCTGATGGCCTTAGTGACGAACAGGTCCTGTTCCTATCCGACATTTTCCCTACCGGCTATATGGCTGCCGACTTCTGCGATATAGAGCCAGGCGATACCATCGCGATCTGGGGCCGCGGCCCGGTCGGTCAAATGGCAATCAAGTCTGCCTTTCTGCTGGGGGCGGAATGTGTCATTGCCATCGATACCGTGGCGGAGCGCCTGAGTCTGGCAAAGCAGTCCGGCGCCATCACGCTCGATTTCCGCGATCACGACATCTATGACCAGATCATGGACCTGACGGGCGGACGAGGAGCGGATGCCTGCATCGATGCCGTGGGAACGGAGGCAGATCCATCCGCCAGCTGGGACTCGCGCATAGACCGTAAAAAGGTAGCGGCCTTCATGGGGACGGATCGCCCGCATGTTTTGAGACAGGCTATTCAATGCTGCCGCAATTTCGGCATTGTCTCGATCGTCGGAGTGTATGGCGGTTTTCTGGACAAGATTCCCATGGGATCGGCGATCAACCGCGGCTTGACCTTTCGAATGGCGCAGACACCTGTCCAACGCTATTTGCCGCTCCTCATGGGGCGCATCGAAAAGGGCGAAATCGATCCTTCGTTCATCATCACCCATCGTGCGGGCCTGGAAGATGGGCCTGAGCTGTACAAGACGTTTCGAGACAAGCAGGACGGCTGCATCAAGGTTGTCCTCAAGCCCTGAACGAGGAGTTGAGCAATGGCAAGTGCGGGATTGGCAGTTGTGACAGGAGCATCGAGCGGAATAGGATTGGAACTTGCGCGTATCGCCGCGTCGAAAGGCTATGATCTGATCGTCGCAGCCAATGAACCGGAGATCGATGAGATGGGCGCGCATCTCCGGGATTTCGGAGTGGCGGTTGATGCGCTTAATGTCGATCTTGCGACGATTGAAGGTGTCGATCGTCTTTACGAGGCGGTTGAAGCAGACGGTCGTTCAGTTGATCTCCTGATGGCCAATGCCGGGCGGGGTTTAGGCAAGGCCTTTCTAGACCAGGACTTCTTGGAAGCTCGCCAAGTCATCGACACCAACGTTGTCGGCACGGTCTACCTGGTCCAGCAACTTGGACGTCAGATGCGAACGCGTGGGAGCGGTCGAATACTGATTACCGGCTCGATTGCGGGATTTATTCCGGGAAGTTATCAGGCGGTGTACAACGGTTCCAAAGCATTTCTGAACAGCTTTTCCTTCGCATTGCGCAACGAGTTGCAAGACACTGGGATAACCGTCACCTGCCTGATGCCTGGCCCGACGGATACGCGCTTTTTTGAGCGGGCGGACATGCTCGATACCGAAGTTGGTCAAGCGGTAAAGGATGACCCACAAGATGTCGCCAAGGTCGGCTTTGACGCGATGATGGATGGAGAAGCGGACGTCGTCGCAGGCTGGAAAAACAAGTTTCAAGCCGCGATGGCGAATGTCACGCCCAATGCAATGCTCGCAGAGCGGCACGCCAAAATCGCCGCACCTGGAACGGCCAACAAACATGATGAGCCTGAAGATTGAGACGCAACAGGAGAGTTGAGACGCGCGCAAGCAACCCGGGCAACGACCGTCGATCAGTCTAAGGCAAGCGCGCTGCCGGACAGGTAGGGTGCTCGCCTGCCAATTCGTTGGCCATGGTGAGAAACCGGAAAAATCACCATGTTCACCATCCCTGTCGCGTCCGGTTGACACGACGCGCGCTCCAAAGTGCAACACTCATTACGGTCATCGGTTCCAGCGACATGCGAGACAGATCCGTATCGTGTCGCAGTTCGGAGCAATTTTCGGGAAGCCGGAGTTGACCTGCTTTAGGCGGTCGATGTCACGGCTGACGTGGTCAATGATGGAGCCAAACGAACGTGTTTTGCGGCTTTGAGTTAAAAACAATCGACGTCGGGCCAGGGCAACTGCGCGTCCGCCACGGCGGCTCCGGTCAACCCTTGCTGCTGTTGCATGGACATCCGCGAACTCACATGACCTGGGCGACTGTGGCAGACCTTCTTTCTCCATATTACACGATCATCTGCCCCGATCTGCGAGGATTCGGGAAATCCTTCCAACCGCAGGATTCGCCTGACAGCCACGCCTCGTCTAAAAGAGAAAAGGCTATGGACTGTCTGGAATTGATGCGGATCCTGGGATACCGCACATTCTCGGTTGCCGGGCACGATCGCGGTAGCTACGTCGCGTTTCGGCTCGCGATGGACCATCCTTTCGCGGTGCAAAGGCTAGCGGTCATCGATAGCATTCCGATCATCGACCATCTGGAGCGCATGGACTGGCGTTTTGCCCGCGATTGGTATCACTGGTTCTTCTTTTCTCAAGAGCTCAAGCCGGAGGCAGCGATAAATGCCAATCCTTTGGGTTGGTATGACGCGATCAAGCCTGAGCTCATGGGCAAGGAAGCCTATGGTGACCTCGTTTCGGCGCTCACGGATCCGGCCGTCATCCATGGCATGGTCGAGGATTATCGTGCGGGGCTGACGGTCGACTGGAAACATGATGTCGAGGATCGAAACCATGGCCGGAAAATCCAGTGCCCGTTGCTGTGCCTGTGGTCACGTTTCGATGATCTCGTCGATCATTTCGGAGACCCTTTGCAGATCTGGCGCTCTTGGGCAAACGATGTCCAAGGCCATCCGCTGGACAGCGGCCACCATGTCGCTGAAGAAAATCCGCAGGCATTGGCCGCCTCCCTCAGGCTCTTTTTCGCATAGCTGTGACGATCGCCTTGCCGATTCCACGCAGGAGGTTATCGACACAGTAACGGCAGATTGTGCGTCTCGCATAACTCATAACACGCTGGGATAAGGACGCTTATTCGCCCGCCACGATCGAGCGTAGCGCTATGACAGCCACGACGGTGCGTGTTTCATCGACAATCTCGATGCTGCGCCCGTCGGCCGACCCTCCATTTCTGATTTCGGCTGCAAGCAATTCTCGAGCAGCGCTGACCTGCCACGGGTAATTTCCTCCAGGATGGATTAGAGTTCGGCCTGTTAAAGGACGGACGAATGAAGAAGCAGCGATTTACAGAAGAGCAGATTATTGCGGTGCTGAAGGAGCAGGAGGCTGGCGCGAAAGCGGCTGACCTGTGCCGCAAGCACGGAATTTCAGAAGCAACGTTTTATAATTGGAAAGCCAAATACGGCGGGATGGAAGTCTCCGAGGCGAAGCGTCTGAAGGCGCTTGAGGACGAGAACGCCAGGCTGAAGAAGCTGCTGGCCGAACAGATGCTTGATGCGGCCGCACTCCGCGAGCTTCTCGCAAAAAAATGGTAGGGCCCGCTGCCAAGCGTGACGCCGTCACGCACCTGAAGGCCGTCATGGGTCTTTCGGAACGGCGGGCCTGCCAGATCATATCTGCCGATCGCAAGACGATCCGTTACCAGTCGAGCCGACCACCGGAGACTGAGTTGCGAGCGAAGCTGCGCGAGTTGGCTAATGAGCGACGGCGTTTCGGCTACCGTCGACTGTTCGTCCTGCTTCGGCGGGAGGGAGAGCCGTCCGGCGTCAACCGCATCTACCGGCTATATCGCGAGGAAGGGCTTTCAGTACGCAAGCGGAAGGCCCGACGCCGTGCTGTCGGCACGCGTGCTCCGATCCTAGTCGAAGCGAAGGCCAATGCCCGCTGGTCGCTGGATTTCGTCCATGATCAGTTCGCCTGCGGCAGACGCTTTCGCGTTCTCAATGTCGTCGATGACGTGACGCGCGAATGCCTAGCGGCGATCCCGGACACCTCGATCTCCGGCCGTCGTGTCGCCCGCGAACTGACGACGCTGATCGAGCGGCGTGGCAAGCCCGGAATGATTGTCTCCGATAACGGCACCGAACTCACCTCGAATGCCATCCTTGCCTGGTCGAAGGATCACAAGGTCGAGTGGCATTACATCGCGCCGGGAAAGCCAATGCAGAACGGCTATGTCGAGAGTTTCAACGGGCGCATGCGCGATGAGCTACTCAACGAGAGTCTGTTCTTCGGCCTCGATCACGCCCGGAGCGCCATCGCGGAATGGGCGGACGATTATAATCATTTCCGGCCACACTCATCCCTCGGATACCAGACCCCAGCAGACTATGCCGGGACCATCGCCGCAACCGGCTCCAACGCTGCGCAAGATGAAAGCTTCGCGTTTCCGCCGGTTGCTACCACCGCGCCACTTGGCGTATTCAAAACCGCCGGGACTCTAGCCGCCGCTGGATGAAAGTTCCGTGGCAGGTCAGCGCCATTCGCTTCCGAAATCGCACTGGTGAGATCCGAAAGAAGAGTGCCATCGGGATCCTCGATAAGGTCGTCGCCCTCTCGGATGTTGAAG
>Ga0102588_1000586_pt1 | contig 37059 bp, 29 predicted proteins | sample AraplaMF_Col_mMS_FD_76854 | JGI IMG/M metagenome (GOLD analysis project Ga0102588, IMG submission 76854) | Arabidopsis root microbial communities from the University of North Carolina, USA - plate scrape MF_Col_mMS (SPADES assembly) (version 2) | ecosystem: Host-associated > Plants > Roots >...
CGCCCACCGACACCGCGTGCTCCCACAGGCAGCCATTGAGGCGGGGCTCGCGGAACCGGCCGAAACGCTCGCGCCAGCGTACGTGGTAGTCGCCGTAACGCATGCCGCGCGCCATCAGGCGAAGCATCACCAGCGGCGTGAACAGGTACATGGCGAGGTTGTAGAGCAGGCGCAGCAGCACGCGGATCCCTGGTATTGCCGGTGACCGGGCAGTATAGCCGCCCCCATTCGTTACAATGCCCGGCCATGCCCGGAATGCCCCGCCCCCACCTGACCCGCGCCCTGCTCATGCCCCGCCATTGGGCAGGCTGGCTCGGCGTCGCCGTCATCTGGCTGATCGCCCGCCTGCCCTTCCGGCTGCTCATGCGCCTGGGCCGGCTGGCCGGCCGCCTGGCGCTGCACCTGAACCGGGAGCGGCGCCGCATCGCGGCGACCAACATCGCGCTCTGTTTTCCCGAACTCGACGCGAACGCGCAGAGGGCGCTGGTGCGCGCCAACCTCTGCGACGTCGGCATGATGCTCTCGGAATTCGCGCTGGGCTGGATGGGTTCGGACAAGGCCATCGCCAACGTGCCGGTCACGGTCGAAGGCCTCGAGCACCTCGAAGCGGCACGTGCGGCCGGTCGCGGCGTGTTGCTCGTCGGCGGGCATTTTTCGCATCTGGAACTGTGTGCGCGACTGGTGTCGCAGCGCATCCGCATCGCCGGCATGTACCGCCGCATGGATTCCGACGTCTTCGAGTTCGCCGTGCTGCGTTCGCGGCTGCACTACGCAAGCGCGATGTTCGAGAAGGACGACATCCGCGGTACGGTGAAATACCTGAAGAACGGCGGCACGCTCTGGTACGCGCCCGACCAGGACATGCGCAGCAAGGACAACGTGTTCGTGCCGTTCTTCGGCGTGCTCGCGGCGACCATCACCGCGACGCATCACCTCGCGCGTCTCTCGGGCGCGCTGGTCATCCCTTTCTACCACCGCCGCCTCCCCGGCGATGCCGGCTACGCGATGCGCCTCGGCGCACCGATGACGGATTTTCCCAGCAAGGACGCCGCCCTCGACACGGCACGCGTGAACGAGCAGATCGAGCAGATGGTGCGCGAGGCACCGGAGCAGTACCTCTGGGTGCATAAACGCTTCAAGACGAGACCGCCGGGCGAGCCGAAGATTTACTGAGTGGCCGGTTGGGCTCTTGTGGGAAGCGCGCTCGCGCGCGAACGGTCGGAGCGAACCCTTCCATCACAACCACACCGCGTTCCAGTACGGATACGCCAGCACGCGACGATTCCCGCACGAACCGGATTGGCGACGATGTAACGCGCCGCAGGCCGCAGGTCCTCCTCTCGTCGCACACATCTGTCGTGGAAGCCTTCCTGCCACATGCCACCACGACCGAGCCGGCGAGAAACCGTGGCCTTGAATCGTCCGACGACGCGTCCTAGCGGTTCGCCGCCAAGTTCGATCAGACCATGCCAGTGGTCGGGCATCAGCACCCAGGCGTGACATCGGGCGGTTCGCCACATCGATGGGTCGTGCGAGACACGGGATGCGATCCGCGCGCTTTCGTGGTGCGCGAAGTGAGCGATGCGGGATCGGGTGGTTGTCGTCACAAGGTAGATCCTGCCTTCTTCGGAGACTCTGCCTTTTCTGAGTGATTTGCTGTGACTCGGTTCCTTCATCGTTTCGATGATGTGCTCAACCGCCAGGGCTTTCGATGCGGCGCTTGATGACAATGGCGACAGCCGCGATGCCGTTCGCGCGCCAGCGCGCTTCCCACAGGGGGGCCGATGCATCCGGGGTAGCTTGGGGTTCTGGCTTTCCGTTGGCTTTCGGGTTTTCGAATGGCGATCTAACGGCCAGGCATTCACGAAAGCCACGCGAAAAATCGCTGCCGTAGAACGGAGTCCTCCATCACACGGACCGTTCGCCATGTCGTCGTCGATTCTTCGTTTCGCGCGTTCGCTGCGCAACCGCACCGGGTGGCATAGCTCCCGGTCGCATGCCGCCGGTGCCGTGCTGACCTACGTGGGACGAAGCATCGCGCGGTGGCGCGAGCACGATGCGTGGCTGGCGTTTCTCGAGTCGACGCCGATGGCGGGTATCACGTCCATCGATCATGTACTGATCGAGCGTTACCAGCATCGCTACCTCAGCAAGGCATGGAGCCGCGAGAGGCGCCTTGCCGCCGTGCGCGACCACTACGAATTCGCCCTCGCCCGCTTCCCCCGTCCGTTCTTCCACACGCTGTATCGCGAGCGCAAGGTCGTGGCGGGACAGGTCGAACTGCGCGACGGCGGCAAGCTGTCGCTCATCGTGAAGGCGCCGATGCGGCGCAGCCGCGAGGGTGAGCTGAGCCTGTCGCTGACCGACGAAGCGGGCCTGCAGATTTCCTACGCGACGATCTCGTTCGTCGACGGCGGTCGCACCCTCGTGATCGGTTGCCTGCAGGGGGCCGCGAACAACGCGGGGCGCGACGTCGTGCGCGAGCTCACGCGCCAGTGCCATGGCCTGCGTCCGAAGAACCTGCTGCTGTCGATGATCCGTGCGCTGGCCGAGGCGTTCGGCGTGGAACGCGTGCTCGGCATCGGCAACGCGCGTCACGTATTCGCCGGCATCGCGAACAAGGTCAAGGCCGACTACGACGCCTTCTGGCTCGAAGCCGGTGGCGTGCCCGGCGAGGATGGCTTCTTCGAGTTGCCGCCCCGCGAGCCGGTTCGCAACGCCATGGATGTGGAGAGCAAGCGCCGCAGCGAGTTCCGTCGTCGCGAGGCGCTGCGTCACGAGGCCTGCGAGTTACTTCTCTCGGCGTTCGGCTTCGAACGGCCGGCCCTCGCGCTGGCCGCCTGAGCGGCGCAGCTCGTACAGCTTGGCGTACTTCAGGAAGGCATAGAACGCGTGGACACGGGCGGCGACGAAGCCGGCCCAGCCGGCGCGCCAGTGTCCGCGCCAGAAGTAGTAGCGCGCGAACGCGACCGTCGGATACATGACCATGCGCGTGCGCAGGAAGGCCGGCGCGCGCGCGTGACGGTCACGCACCTGTAGCGACGAATACGCGTTCGCCTTCGCGACGCGGCCTTCGATGTCACGCTCGCCGTAGTGATCGATCACCACGTCGAGGCGGCCCAACGGCCCGTCGACCACGACGCTCTCGTGCACTTCGTGCCCGCTCATGCGGGCGCGCGTGCGATCGAAGAGGCGCACGTAGTGATTCATGCGCGCGCGATCCGCCTGCCAGCGCCAGAACACCCATTCGCGGCGCAGCAGCACGAAACCCGCCACCGTTGGTGCGGTCAGCGCGGCCTCGATGCGCGTGACGGCGTCGGCTGGCAGCGATTCGTCGGAGTCGAGCAGCAACACCCAGCGATGGCGCGCGAGGTCGATCGCGGCCTGCTTCTGCGCGCTGTACCCCGCAAAGGGGCGCACTTCGACCCGCGCGCCATACGACGCGGCGATGTCGCGCGTCGCGTCCGTCGAACCCGAATCGAGCACGACGATGTCATCCGCGAAGGCGACCGAGGCGAGGCACGCGCCGATCGTGTCGGCGTTGTCGAACGTGGTGAAAACGACCGAGAGCGGCTCAGCGCGCACGGAGCGGCGCCTCGTCGGGAAGATCGGCGTACAGCGCCGCGCACCACACCGCGACGAGCCATGCGGCGAGCAGGCCCCACCACGCCGAGTAGAACGCCATGTGCGTGTTCAGCGGGAAGAGGATGGCCACCAGCGCGACGGTCGGGGGGAACGCACGCTCGCGCGCGGCAGAACCGGCATGCCACCAGGTGCGCACGGCCAGCACCGTGGCCGCCAGCCAGGCCAGCAGCCCGAGCGTGCCGGTTTCCGTCGCCACCTCGAGCAGCACCTGGTGCGCATGGCACGCGCCTTCGCCGTCGCCGCACTTTTCCACCGTGAGGAAATGGTCGCCGGGCGCCGCATACGTCGGGTACGCCACGCGGAAACCGCGCACGCCCACGCCGTTGATGGGGTGGGCGGCATAGAGGCGAAGGCCCGTCGCCCAGATGTCGAGGCGCCCGGTCAGCGCGCTGTCGATGCCGGCCGACGTACCCGATAACGCCGGCACGGTATGCGCCACGCGATCGCGGAATCGCGGCGACACCTGCCACGCGAGCGCACCGGCCACCGCGACCACACCGCCAGCGACGAGGCACGCGAGGGCGAAGCGGCGCAGCGAGCCGGCTTCGTGCCACAGGAATCCGATGGCCACCAGCCCGTAGCACAGCCACGACGCACGCGAGCCCGACAACAGCACGGGACCGAGCGCGAGAAGAAACGCGATCACGAGACCGCGACGCCCCCAGCGTTCGCGTGCGGACCAGAGCAGGAACGGCGCCATCGCCGACAGCGCGGGGCCGAGCTTCAGATTGGTCGCGCCGAAGATGCCGGAGAGGCGCTCGGGATGCGATGCGCCCGCGAGTCCGTAACCCGTCAACGCCTGCACCCACGCGTCGGCGACCCACACCGCGACGACGACGCCCGTGGCGAGATACAGCGCGCGTACCTTGCCCGGCCGGCGCATGGCGAAGCACGTATAGATGCCCAGCGGCGCGAACCGCAGGATGCCCGCGACGGTGCCCCAGCTCTTGCCCGGCGCGACCGCGTCGACGGCCGAGACCAGCGCGGCGAGCGCATAGGCGGCGAACAACGCGAGGAACAGCTTCGCGCCGTCGTGGTGGCGCAGCGCGTGCGGCTCGCGCACCAGCAGAAGCACGGTGCCGACCAGCGCGAGGAACACCCCGAGTTCCGCGCTGCGCCCGAGGGGCAGCAGCGCGGGCACCAGCCATACGGGGAGCAAGGGCGACGCCAGACCCGCGCGGATCGACGCGCCGAGCGTGCGTCCGCTCACGTGGCCGAGGCGCCCGAGATCACGTCCGCGTAGATCGCGAGCGTCGCTGACTGCATGTCGACGAGACGGTAGCTGCGCGGCGGCGGAATGGATGGCGCGAAGCGCAACAGTTCGGCGGCGCGCTCGACGAGCTTCTCGCGGTCGCCCGGCGGCACGCGGCCCGCCGGGTAGAGCTCGGCCAGCAGTTCGCCCACACCGCCATGCGCGTAACCCATCACCGGGCGGCACAGCGCGAGCGCTTCCACCACCGTGCGCCCGAACGATTCCGGGCGGACCGACAGCTGCAGCACGAGGTCGGACATCGCGTAGACATCGCGCACGTCCGACCGCGTCGGCGAGATCACTACCTTGTCGTCGAGGCCGCGGTTATGGATGAGCGAGCGCAGTTCGGCGACGTACGCCTCGCGTCCCGGCTCGTCGGCGCCCAGCAGCAGCAGGCGCACGTCGATGGCGCGCTGCGCGAGGTCGGAAACGAGTTCGATCGCATCGGCATGGCCCTTCAGGCGCGTGCCGCGACCGGGCAGCGTGAGCAACGGCGCGCCGGCGAGCTGCGGATACTGTTCGAAGAACGCGCGCTGCCACGTGTCGTCGGGGCGGTAGCCGTACGGGAAGGCGTCGGTATCGATGCCGCGTGGCACGACCGCGATGCGTGACGCCTCGATGTCGTTCGGGTAATGGCGCAGCACGTAGTCGCGCAGCGTCTGCGACACCACGATCACGCGCTCGCCGCGAAGCAGGATCGCGCTATAGCGTCCGGGGCTGTTCAGCCCGTGCACGGTGGTCACGAAATGCGGGCGCTGTTTCACGCCGCGCATGGCCCACCAGCCGACCCACGCGGGAAGGCGCGACCGGGCATGCACGATGTCGGGCTTCAGCTCGCGCAAAATGCGGCGCAGCTTGCCCACGGTGAACAGCGTGCCCAGCGATTTACGCCCGATCGGCAGCGTGATGTGGCGGCTGCCTTCGGCTTCGAGCTGCTCCACCATCCGTCCGCCGGCCGACACCACGATCGAGGTGTGACCCGCCTGCACGAGGGCCCGGGCGATTTCCAGGGTCGAACGCTCGGCGCCACCCGCATGCAGGGTGGGGATGAGTTGTACGACGGTCATCGTCCGGGACGGGGAGACGGTGGCCATGAGCGATCCGGATGGGGTGGGTGACGCGAGCGAAGCAGAAACCGTGCCCGCGTGGGTCGATCAGTCTTTCAGGACGTAATTCGCGCCGCAATAGGAGCACTTCGAGGTGCCGCCCTCGTCTTCGATGGGCAGGTAGACCCTGGGATGCGAGTTCCACAGGTACATGCCCGGCATGGGGCACGACAGCGGAAGGTCGGCACGCGTCACTTCGTAACGATTTTCGGCGTTCGCCGGGATCAGCGGCGCGGCCGCGGGATTGGGGCGCATGGGAAAACTCCGGCGATGCGGTGGATCCGGGGACAAGGAAGCGATGTTAGCAGGAACGGTAAGGCAGGCGGCGCGCCGGAGCGCCGCCTGCGATGGTCCAACGGGCGAACCGGGGACTCGTCGCGAGCACCCGTTCGCCCGCCAGCGGGCTTCCCACACTACGGCGTGACGTACGTCGCCAGCACGTTCACGTTCGCGAAGTCCTTGACGGCCGTGAGCCGCACATACCAGGTGCCCGCGGACGGGCGGGCCACGACCACGCTTTCCGCATTGCCCGGGCGGACCGAGCGCAGGTCGGCGTCTGCGCCATCCGTGGCCGGAACGTCCCCGCCCTTCACGAACAACGACGCGTCGCCCGTGCCGCCCACGCTGCGGATGACCAGATTGCGTGCACCCGCGGGCACGTCGATGGAGAAGACGGACGATCCGCCCGCGGCGCGCTGTTGCGGCGCGGAGATCCGGCCCTGCACGAGCGGCACGACCTGCGGTGGCAGCACGATGCCCGACGCCGCCGCGACGGCACCCGGCGCGTCGAGGATGCCGCTACCCACCTGCCGGTCGGGCGTCAGCGGGAACGGGCGGGTGCTGGTCGCAAGCAGGGTCTTCACCTGGGCGGGCGTCGGCACCGGCCGTCCGGCCTTCGCCGCCGCGTCGAGCATCAGGGCGACGGTCGCGCTGACGTGCGGCGTGGCCTGCGAGGTGCCGGCCATGCCGGCGTACACCGAGCCGCCATCGGCCACCGCGACCGGCGTCGTGGTGCCACCGTTGTAAGCGGCCCAGATGAAGCCCAGCGGCACGGCCTGCTGGCCGCTCGACGCATCGTTGGTGAAGACGCCGCCACCCGGCGCGGCCAGCGTCACCGCGGTGCCGTAGTTGGAATAGAACGCGCGACGTCCCGTCACGCCCGTGGCCGCGACCGTCACCACGCCCGGGCAACTGGCCGGCGTGTACAGCGAGGCGTCGTCGCCCGAATTGCCGGCGGCCACCACCACGGTCGCACCACGACCGAGCGCCGATGCCACCGCGTCCGCCGTCACGCCGTCCGACAGGCAGCTGCCGCCACCGCCGAGGCTCAGGTTGATGACCTGGGCCGGATGCGTGTTGTCGGGCACGCCGTCGACATGGCCGCCCGCCGCCCATACGATCGCATCGGCAATGTCGGAGGTGTACCCGCCGCAGTGGCCGAGCGCGCGGATCGGCAGCACCTTCGCTCCCGGCGCGGCGCCTGCCAGACCGAGGCCGTTGTTGGTGCGCTCCGCGACCACGCCGGCCACGTTCGTACCGTGCCAGCTGCTCGACTCGGGCGGGTGCGAGCCATCGGTGCATTCGCTGAGCCACGGCTCGGCGTTGGTCCAGTCGCCGGCATCCCAGCCGCCCGGCACGCGACCGTCGACTTCGCGGCCCGATACGAACGCGTCGTCGATGAAGTCGTAGCCGGCATCGGCAAGCGACGTGTCGAGGTCTTCGTGCGCGGTGATGCCGGTATCGATGACGGCGACGGTCACGCCCGAACCGTCGATGGTCGGGAACAGGTTCCACAGGCCGGGCAGATTCACGCCGCCCGTGGGATCCGCGAAATTCCACTGCGCGTAGAGGTAGTCCGGATCGTCCGGCGGCGTCGCGGCGTCCGTTGCCCGTGCATCGCGCACGGGATGCAGCAACACGTCGGGCTCGACGTGCGCCACCGCCGGATCCGCGGCGAGGCTTTTCATCAGCGACGCCGCATCGGCCGCGCCCAGCTTGCGCGACACACGGAACACCGTGCCGCCGATGGCGAGGCGGCGCACCGCCTGCGCGGTGGCCGGCACGCCGCCGCGGGCGTTCGTGGACGCGTTACGCGACAGCGCCGCCGCGAACGCCTGCGTCGCCACGGCCGTGTCCACGCGCTCGTGGCTGCCCTGTCGGAACCGCACGATGAAGCGGTCGTAGCGGAGGCCGTCGCGCATGCCGTCCATCGCCACCTTCGCATCCGTCGCCGCCGGTGCGGCGGTGGCGGGAAGCGCGGCGAGAAGGCCCAGCGCGAGCGCGCCGATGGTGAGAAGTCGTACGTTCTTCATGGAAGATGTCCTTACGGGGATGCGGGCCATCACAGGTCGACTCCGAAGCCGACGCCAGCCGAGTTTTCGGAACCGCTGAAGGCACCGCCGATGCTCATGCGCGTGCGCTCGCCGAGTTGCGTGGCATAGCCGAGCGACAACGCCTTCTGGCCGCCCTGCACACCGGCACCCACCGCGATGCGCCCGGCGGACGACGTCGCACCGGCGGCATTGATCGCCATCTGCGTGCTCGCCGCGCTCATCGCGCCGATGCGGTCCACCCGGCGATCCACGTCGCGGAAGCGATCGTCATACTGCGAGAAGCGCTGGTCGGTGTAGCGCTTCGCAGCGTCGAGCGTCGCGCGATCGCCGGTATCGGCGTAGCTCTTCGCACTCTGCAGCGCCTGATCCACCTGGCCGACGTTCGCGGCATCCGTCGCCGCGGTGCCTGCCGCTACCTGCGTCACGCGACGCTGCTGGCCCGCGTTGCCCACGGACACCGTGTTCGCCTCGTCCGCGACGGAGCCCGCGCCCAGCGCCACGCTGTTTTCCGCCGTGGTCGACGCGCCCTGCCCCAACGCGGTACCGGAGGCGGCACCGACATGCGTATCCGCACCGACCGCGACGGCATTGGTCGCCGCCGCGTCGATCGTCGCGTTGCTGCCCACGGCCGTGCTGCCGTCCGCGCTCACGGTGGCACCGGTGCCGATCGCCGTATCGCGACCGTCGCGCGCCATCGCGCCTTCACCCAGCGCGAGCCCGTTGCCGCCACCGTGACCGGGGCCGCCATGGCCGGGACCACCGTGGCCCGGGCCACCGTGACCGGGGCCGCCGTCGTCCTGCAGTTCGCGAATGTCGTGCAGCGCACCCGTCAGCGTGGTGTCGAGCGCTTCCAGCGCATGACCCACATCCGAATACGGATTGCCCTGGACGAGGTACGTCGGCGCGGTGAACGTGCCACCGGCATACGACGCGCCGCCCCCGAACGCCGCCGCGATGGCGAGTCCGTTGAGTTCCGCACCGCCCGAGACGTCCTGCAGCGCGCTCGTCAGCTGGCCGAGGTTGACCGCATCGTTGGTATCGGTGCCGGCACTTACGTTGGTGATGCGGCGCGTGGCGAAGTCGTGCGTGTTGCCTTCGCCATCGACCCACGCGGTCGCCGCGCCGACGGATACCGTGTTGTCGGCGTCGGCCAGCGAACCCGCACCGAGCGCGACACTGTTGGCGCCGAGCACCAGCGCGGAGCGACCCAACGCGACGCCGTTGCCGAACGCCTGCGATCGGTCGCCGATGGCGATCGCGTAGTCGGCGTATTCGAACGGGTTGTTTTCGAACGTGCCCGGCAGGTCGTCGCAGATCATGCACGGCAGGTCGCCGCCGCCGTCGTCCGGCGGCACGGGCCGCTGCCCGCCGGTACGCGCGTTCGTACCGAACGCGATGCTGCCGACACCATAAGCCTGCGCGCCGAACCCCGACGCGCTCGAAAAGCCGCTGTTGGCCCGCGCCGCGCCGATCGCGATGGAATTGTCGCCGGCGGCGATGGCGGCGGCGCCCAGGGCGGCAGCCACGCTACCCGTGGCCTCGGCACCGTAGCCGACGGCGGTCGATGAACCGAAAGACCCGGTAGCGAGCGCGTTGGCGCCAACGGCCGTCTGCCCGAAACCGTCCGCTCTCGTCGCCACGCCGATCGCCACGGTACGCTCGCCCGCAGCGCGGGCGTTGTACCCAAGCGATTGCGCAAAAATGCCGTCTGCCGAGGCGTAGTCACCGATGGCCATCGATGCCGGGCCAAGGCTTTCGGCGGACAACCCGATGGCCATCGACAAATCACCGTAAGCGTGGGCGCCCGCGCCAACGGCCAGGCCGAAATTCGCCGCGGCGTCCGCACCCGGGCCCACTGCGACCGCGGCGTAACCGCTGGCACTCGTCGACGCGTCGACGAGGAACTCGCCCGTCGGATCCGGCACCGCCGCCGATCCGCCCAGCGCCATCGCGCCGGTGCCGGTGGCGAGACTGCCGTAGCCCAGCGCCACACCGCTATCGCCGGTCGCGGTGGCGAATGCGCCGACCGCGGAGGCGCCGACACCACTGGCGAGGCTGAAGCCCCCCATCGCCACCGCGTAATCGGCGAACGACTGGCTCGCATAGCCCACCGCGCTGCTCGCGATGCCGAGGGCGCTGCTGGCCGCGCCGATGGCAACGCCGTCGCTGTCCGGCGCCACGAGCGCATCGTCGCTTCCATCGCCTTCGCCGTCGACCGCGACGTACCCGCCGGTCGCCGATACCGTCGGCGCGGCCGCGGTTTTCGCCGTCGTCGCCACCGGCGCGGGCGTCTTCACTTCGTCCGCCAGCGCCAGCGCCGGCAACGCCGCCGCGATCGCCATTGCAATTCGCAGGCGCCCGAACGTCACATATGGATGTCTCACGTTTTCGCTCCCCAAGGAATGCTTGTGGCGCCCGCCGTCTTCCCCCCGGATCCCTTCCACGCACCGGCGCCGACTGTCCTGATCCACCGGCATTGCGCCGGTGTCGGGGCATCCTAGGTTTGTCATCGTCCCGTCACACGCACCCACGGTCACCAATGCTCACCGATCCTCACCAGACGTCGAGACGTCCTTTCCACGAGGCGCTGCGCGGCGTCGTGCGCTGGCTGCGCGACGTGCCCGTCGGCGATCCCGTGGAGCGGCGCCACGCGCCCGTGCTGCAGTTCCTGATGCTCTTCATCCTGGTCACCGTGCCGGCGAACTGGTGCTACCACCTCGCGCTCGTGCGCACGCCGATGCGGCGCGACGTGATGGTCGACGTCGGCGTGGATGTGCTCGTGTGGGGCGCCGCGGCCCTGGCGTTGTGGCTGATCCGGCGCGGCGCGCTGCGCCGCGCGACGATCGTATTCACCGGCGCGATGCTCGTGTCGCTCACCACGATGTACCTCTCCATCGGCCTCACGCGCCAGTTGCTCGACCAGACGTATCCGGTGCTGACGATCGTGCTCGGCGGCCTCGTGCTCGGCCGTCGCGAACTGTGGACGATCTACCTGCTGCTGATGGCGATGTTCTGTGTCGGCGGCCTCGTCGACGTGGTGCAGCTGTCCGAACGCGCGTATCCCCGGCCGTGGATCGGCGCGGCCAACCTGCCGTCGCTGGCGATCAGCTACTTCGCCATCACGCTCGTCGTCGATCGCTGCGTCGCCGCGCTGCGCGGCGCGCTCGACGAATCGCGCCGCCTGACCCGCGCGCTCGCCGCCAGCAACGCCACGCTGCGCGACGAGATGGCCGCGCGCGAACGCGCGCAGGAAAACCTGCTGCACGCGCAGAAGATGGAAACCGTCGGCCGCCTGGCGGGTGGCGTCGCGCACGACTTCAACAACGTGCTCGCCGTCATCGAGGGCTACGCCGAGCAGGCGCGCGACGCGAACGAACCCGAGCGGTTGCGCGAGTCGGTGCGCGGCATCGCCGCGGCGGCGCAGCGCGGCGCGGCCGTCAGCCGCAAGCTGCTGAATTTCAGCCGCCGCGAAACCATCCGCCCGGAAGTCTTCGACATCCGCGCGGCGCTGCGCGAGATAGCGCCGATGCTGCGGCAGCTGTTCGCCGACGGCCATCGGGTGAAGATCGAGGACACGCTGAATGCGACGACGCACGTGCGCATCGATCGCGGCCAGCTGGAGCTGTCCCTGCTCAACATCGCCGCCAACGCGCGCGACGCGATGCGGGCCACCGGCCGCTTCGGCGTGACGTTGTCGACGATGCGCCACGCGAATAGCGAGGGCGTGCTCGTGGAACTCCACGACGACGGCGAAGGCATGACCGAGGCGACACGGCAGCGGATCTTCGAACCCTATTTCACGACGAAGCCGGCAGGCTCGGGAACCGGCCTCGGCCTCGCCGTAGTGCGCGACACGCTGACCGCGGTCGGTGGCTGGGTCGAGGTCGCCAGCGAGCGCGGCGTCGGCACGCATTTCCGGTTGTGGCTCCCCGTGGTCGCGCCACCCGAGCCGGTGCCCGCGGCGCATGCCGCGGTGCGCGTGCTGCTCGTCGAAGACGACGGCGATCTGCGCGACCTGCTCCTCGACGCACTCGACGAGGCGGGCTGCGTCGCGATCGCCACCGACAACGCGATCGATGCGCGCCGCATCCTGTGCGACGCCGGCGACTCGCTCGAGGTGGTGGTCAGCGACTGCCATCTGCCGGGCACCGAGCACGGCCGCCTCGCCTGGCTCGACGACATCGATCTGCCGATCGTGCTGATCTCGGCGGGTGTGGATACCGAAGCACGCCGGCTGCATGACGCGGGGCGCCGGGTGAGCTGCCTTCCCAAGCCGTTCGCGCCCACTGCGCTGGTGGAACGCGTCCGCCGGATGGCGGCCATGCGTCAGACGAGCATGACGTAGCCGGTGCCGCGCACCGCGCGAAGCGGCAATGCCTCGCCGGTGCGGTCGGCGATCTTGCCACGCAGGCGATGCACCAGCACTTCGAGGCGGTGCGGGTCGAAGTCGTAGATGTCGTCGGTGAGCACGGTGGCCATGTCGTCGCGGCGCACCACGGCGCCTGGCGATGCCATGAGCAGCGCCAGCACCTTGCGCTCCGCGTCGTTGAGCGCGATGCGGCAATCCTGTGGCGACACCAGGCACCAGCCGCTCGCATCGAGGCGCCAGCCCCCACCGGACGTCGGCGCCTCCGGCCGGAGCCGGCGAAGCAGGCTATGCAGCGTGGCCGCGAGTTCGCCGAGATCGACGGGCTTGGCGAGGTAGGCGTCGGCACCGTCGTTGAGGCCGCGAATGCGGTCGGCGCTTTCGTTGCGCCCGGTGAGCATCACGATGCCCACGCCCGATTCGCGGCGCAGCCGTTGCGCGAGGTCGAAGCCGTTGGCGTCGGGCAAGCCGACGTCGAGGATCACGATATCGAACGCCGAGCGCGCCATCGCGTCCTCTAGCTCGGCCGCGCTGCCCAGCGGCTGGCAATCGAAGCCGTAACCGCGCAGCCCCGGCGCGAGGATACGGTCGCGCAACGCCGGATCGTCTTCGACCAGGGCGATGCGAGGCGGCAGTGGCGTCATGATGGGCGTCATCGTTACCCGATAGTAACGGCGCGCCACCGAAAAGGGGTGGGAGCCGATCGTATCGGCGATCCCGCGGCAGCGGGCCAGCGTGCGGCGAGCACCCATCGCCGATGCGATCGGCTCCCACCCTTCGGTCGCTGTGCCATGCATGACCGGAACAAAAAACCCGCGCCGTCGCCGGCGCGGGTTTTTTGCTCCCGAAGGAGAACGGATTACTTCTTGGCCGACGCGTCGTGCGCTTCGGTGGTGATGCGGATCGTGATCTCGTCGCCGACGTTCGGCACGTACGCGCCGACGCCGAAGTCGGAGCGCTTGATCTTCGCGGTGGCGTCGAAGCCGACCGTCTGCACCTTCATCATCGGGTGCGGGCCGACCTTGTTCAGCGTGACGTCGAGCGTCACCGGCTTGGTCACGCCGTGAACCGTGAGGTCGCCGGTGACCTTGAGCTTGCCCTTGCCGGCTTCCGTCACCTTGGTGCTCTTGAACGTGACGTTCGGGTACTTGGCGGCATCGAGGAAGTCGGCCGACTTCATGTGCTCGTCGAGCTTCGGCACGAAGGTGTCGAGACCGGTCAGCGGCAGCGTGGCTTCGACGGTGGACTTGGTCGGGGCGGCCTCGTCGTAGACGAGCGTGCCGTCCACCTGGCCCAGGTTGGCCGACGGGTTCGAGAAGCCGAAGTGGTTCCAGCTGAACAGGACCATGGTGTGGGTCGGGTCGAGCTTGTACGTGACCGGGGCGGCGGCAGCGGTGCCGGCGGTGGCCAGCAGACCCGCGAGGGCGACGTAACGGAGTGCGCGCATGGTGAATCTCCTGCAGTGAGAGTGGGTACTGCCAGACAACAGCGGGACCTTCGGTCGCCGCGGGAAAAGGGTCAGAGAATCTGCGCGGCCTCGTCGAAATCGAGGCGCGGGTTGCGGCCGAAGAGCTCTTTTTCGTCACCGTAGCCGATGTTCACGAGGAAGTTCGACTTGACCTGCGTGCCGGCGAAGAACTCGGCGTCGACGCCGGCCTGGTCGTAGCCCGACATCGGGCCGCAATCGAGGCCCAGCGAGCGAGCGGCCATGATCAGGTAGGCGCCCTGCAGCGAACCGTTGCGGACGGCGGTGGCCTGCACGAGCGGATCGTTGCCGACGAACCAGCTACGCGCGTCGGCGTGCGGGAACAGCTGCGGCAGCTTCTCGTAGAAGGCGAAGTCGGTGGCGATGATCGCCGTCACCGGCGCGGCCATGGTCTTGGCGGCGTTGCCTTCGGACAGGTACGGGTGCAGCCGCTGCTTCGCGTCCTTCGACTTGATGAAGACGATGCGCATCGGAGACGAGTTCGCCGAGGTCGGGCCCATCTTCGCGAGGTCGTAGATCTGGCGGATCTGGTCGTCGGTCACTTCCTTGTCCAGCCAGGCGTTGTGGGTGCGCGCGCTGCGGAAGAGCTGGTCGAGGGCGACATCGTTCAACGGAGAACTCATGGATATCCTTGTACAGTGACTAAAAGGCGCCGGACGACCGGCATTCCGACAGTGTAAGCGCCACGACGCCCTTCGTGGACCGGTCAGCCAGGGAACGAACTGTGCCGAAATCGACAACAATCGCGAATCCGGGGGCGCCATGAACGGCCTGCCCGCGAATTCCTGCTGGGTGGTGACCGATGGCGCGGCCGGCAACCGGCGGCAGGCGCTGGCCCTCGCGGAGGCCCTGACGCCCGCCATCCGCGAGCTTGCCGTGGAGCTTCGCGCGCCATGGTCGTGGTTCGCACCGCGATTGTTGCCCGGAGCGCGCATGGCGCTCGGACGCGGCGACAACGCCTTGCTGCCACCCTGGCCCCAGCTCGTGATCGGTTGCGGCCGCCAGGCGGCCTGGGCGACACGACAGATCCGTCGCTGGTCGGCGGGCCGCACCCTCGCCGTGCAGATCCTCGACCCTCGGCTCGATCCGTCGCACTGGGACCTGGTGATCGCACCGCGACACGACCAGTTGCAAGGCGACAACGTGCTCAGTCCGCTGGGCTCGCTTAATCCGATCGACGACGCGTGGCTCGAGGACGGGCGCGGCGCGTTCGCGGCCTTCGCGAACCTGCCCGGTCCACGCCTCGGCGTGCTGATCGGTGGCGAGCGGCACGGCGGGCCGTTCGACGCGAACGCGCTCGATGCGTTCACCGCCGCGGTGAGGTCACGCCATGTGAACGACGGCGGCTCGGTGCTGGTGGTCGCGTCGCGACGCACGCCGGCGGCCGCCCTGCCGCGCCTGCGCGAGGCGTTCGCGGCATTGCCCGGCGTGGTGTGGACGGGGAGCGCGGATGGCGCCAACCCCTATCCCGGCATCCTCGGCTGGGCCGACCGCCTCGTCGTGACGCCCGACTCGGTCAACATGCTGTCGGAAGCGTGCGCCACGGGGCGGCCGGTGCACACGGTGGTGACCACGCCACTTCCCGAGAAGCTCGAACGGTTCCATGCGGAGCTGCGTTCGGCGGGGTTGCTGCACGACATCGGTGCGCATACGCCAGAGCGGCAGAGGCCTTTGCGCGAGACGGCGACGATCGCGGGGGAAGTGCGGAGGCATCTGGGGCTCCTGTGAGCTTCGTAGGAGCGCGCCTTGCGCGCGACATCTTTTCGCGAGGCGTCTGAGGCCCTGTGCTCACGGCCCCAAACGGCTGTCGCGCGCGAGGCGCGCTCCTACATGTGTTCCCGGACGGCCGATTCAGGCATCGACGTAGCGGGCCGCGTCGCCGACCCAGCGGGCGATCAGGCGTTCGCAGCGATCCGGGTGGTGTTTCATCATGGCTTCGGCCACGCGCTGCACGTCGGGCATCAGGTGCGCGTCGCGCGCGAGGTCGGCGATGCGGAACTGCAGCTGGCCGGTCTGGCGTGTGCCGAGCACCTCGCCGGGGCCGCGCAGTTCGAGGTCCTTCTCCGCGATACGAAAACCGTCGTTGGTTTCGCGCATCACCTGCAGGCGTTCTTTCGCCAGTCGCGACAGCGGCGTCTGATAGAGCAGCACGCAGTTCGACGCCACCGAGCCGCGCCCGACGCGACCACGCAGCTGGTGCAGCTGCGCCAGCCCGAGGCGCTCGCTGTTCTCGATCACCATGAGGCTCGCGTTCGGCACGTCCACGCCGACTTCGATCACGGTGGTGGCGACCAGCACCGCCAGTTCGCCGGCCTTGAACGCATCCATGACGGCCTGCTTTTCCTTCGGCTTCATGCGGCCGTGGATCAGGCCCACCGCGAGATCGGGCAACGCGGTGGTGAGCTCGGCGTGCGCCACTTCGGCGGCCTGCGCGATGAGCTGTTCGGATTCTTCGATGAGCGTGCACACCCAGTACACCTGCCGGCCCTGCAGGCAGGCGGCTTCGATGCGCTCCATGACGTCGTAGCGACGCTCGTTCGAGATCGCCGCCGTCTGCACGGGCGTGCGTCCGGGCGGCAGCTCGTCGATGGACGACACGTCGAGGTCGGCGTACGCGCTCATCGCCAGCGTGCGCGGGATGGGCGTGGCGGTGAGCACGAGCTGGTGCGGAATCGGATCGCCTTCCGCACCCTTGTCGCGCAACGCCAGTCGCTGGTGCACGCCGAAGCGATGCTGTTCGTCGACGATCACGAGGCCGAGCCTCGCGAACGCGACGCCTTCCTGCATGAGCGCATGCGTGCCGACCACGACGTGCGCGCTGCCGCTCGCGGCATGGCCGAGCGCGGTCTTGCGCGCCCTGCCCTGCACCTTGCCCGCGAGCCACTCCACCGTCAGCCCGAGCGGCTCGAGCCACGCCCGGAAATTCCGCAGGTGCTGCTCGGCGAGCAATTCCGTCGGCGCCATCAAAGCCACCTGATAGCCCGCCTCGACGGCGGCGACGGCGGCGAGCGCGGCGACGACCGTCTTGCCGCTGCCGACGTCGCCCTGCACGAGACGCAGCATCGGGTGCGCGCGCACGAGATCGCGGGCGACCTCCTTCGACACGCGTGTCTGCGCACCCGTGAGAGGGAACGGCAATCCCGCAAGCAGACGATCGCGCAACGTGCCCGCACTCTTCAGCGCGGGCGCCTTGCGCTCCTTCACCGCCGCGCGCATGCGGCGCAATGTGAGGTGTTGCGTCAGCAGTTCTTCGAACGCAAGACGCTTCTGCGCGGGATGGCTGCCTTCGCCGAGCTGGCGCAGGTCGACTTCCGGCGGCGGCCGGTGCACGTAGAGCAGCGCGTCGCGCAGCGACGTCATGCCCGGCGGCAGCGCGATGCCGTCGGGCAGCAGCTCGAGGCGATCGTCCGTGGGCAGATGCGCGAGCGCCCGCGCAACGACACCGGCGAGGCGCTTCGCCCCGAGGCCTTCGGTGGTGGGATACACGGGCGTGAGCCGTTCGTCGACGACGACGGGATCGTCCGCTTCGATCCGCTGGTACTGCGGGTGCACCATCTCGAGGCCTTGCGGCCCCTGGCGCACCTCGCCGAACACGAGCAGGCGCGTGCCCCTCGGCAGCTGGTCGACCTGCGCCTTGCGGAAGTGGAAGAACCGCAGCAGCAGCGCGCCACCGGATTCGTCGCCGAGCATCACCTTCAGCTGCGGGCGGAAACGGAAACCCCGCTCCACGATGTCTACGGTGCCTTCCACCTGGGCACGATCGCCCGGGCGCAGGTCCGCGATGGGCACCACGCGCGTGCGGTCTTCGTAGCGCAGCGGAAGATGGAACCAGAGGTCCTGCACCGTGCGGATGCCGAGCCGGCCCAGCGCTTCGGCGAGCGCGGGCCCCACGCCGCCGAGCGACGTCAGCGGCATGCGGCCGGGATCCGCGGGCGGCGCGGCGGCGATCGGTGCCGGACGACGAATCACGGGATCGCGCGCGCCCTTACGGCAGCACGAGGATCGCGTCGACTTCCACCTGCGCGGCCTTCGGCAGGCCCGAGACCTCGATCGTGGAACGCGCCGGGTACGGCTGCTGGAAGTATTCGGCCATCACGGCGTTGACGGCCGCGAAGTTGCCGAGGTCGGTCACGTAGATACCGACGCGCACGATGTCGGAAAGCTTGCCGCCGGCCGCTTCGGCCACGGCCACGAGGTTGTCGAACACACGGCGCGTCTGCACCGTGATATCGCCCTCGACGAGGTTGCCGGTGGCGGGATCGAGCGGGATCTGGCCCGAGAAGTACACGGTGTTGCCGGCGCGCACGGCCTGCGAGTACGGGCCGATGGCCGAAGGCGCCTTGTCGGTGGCGATGGTGCTGCGGGTCATGATCTGTCCTCGATGGTCGATCGGGACAGTCTATCGAGGATGCGGCGGCCGGTGTAGGAGCGCGCCTTTCGCGCTCCTACAACGGATGCCGGTAAACGCCGCTGACGACACCGGTGCGACGCACACGGCGCATGACGTCGGCCAGGTGCTTGCGGTCCTTCACCTCGATGGCGAAGAGCAGCGTGGCGGCCGTGCTGTCGCGCTCGATGTACTCCACGTTCTCGATGTTCGAGCCGGCGTCGGCGATGGCGGCCGCCACCGTCGCCAGCACGCCCGGACGGTTGAGCACCTCGATACGCAGCTCGGCGCGGTAGTCGCCCGACACGTCGCGGTCCCATTCGATGGCGACGATGCGCTCCGGCGTCTTGCGGAACTCGGCGACGTTCGGGCACTCCACGCGGTGCACCACGATGCCCTTGCCCGACGAGAGGAAACCCACGATCTCGTCGCCCGGCAGCGGATGGCAGCAGTTGCCGAAGCTGAGCACGCCACGCTCGGCGCCGCTGATGCGGATCTTTTCGTGCGCGTGTTCCGGCTGCGCCTTCGTGGTGGATTCGCGCGGACCGAGCACCGCGACGAGCTGCGTCGCCACCTGATCGGCGAAGCGGTTGCCGAGCGCGATTTCGCTGAGCAGTTCTTCCAGTCGCTTCAGCTTCGCGTCGTCGAGGAAACGATCGAGCGCCGCGGCGGGAATGGCATCGAGGCTGAGCCCGCGGGCGTCGAGCGCGCGGTCGAGCATGCGGTGGCCGAAGTCCACGGCATCTTCGTGCTGGAGGTGCTTCAAGTACTGGCGGATCGCGGTACGCGCCTTGCCGGTGACCACGGCTTCGAGCCATGCCGGGTTCGGCACGGCGGACGGCGCGGTGATGATCTCCACCTGCTGGCCGGAGACGAGGCGCGTGCGCAGCGGCACGAGCTTCTTGTCGACGCGCGCGGCCACGGCGTGGTCGCCCACGTCGGTGTGCACGGCGTAGGCGAAGTCGAGTGCCGTGGCGTTGCGTGGCAGCGAGAAGATCTCGCCGCGCGGCGTGAACAGGTAGACCTCGTCCGGAAAGAGGTCGATCTTCACGTTCTCGAGGAACTCCGACGCGGACGGCGTATTCGCCTGGCTGTCGGCCAGCGCGGAGAGCCACTCGCGGGCGCGCGCCTGCGCGCTGTTCGCGGGGCCCGAGTCGCTCTTGTACGCCCAGTGCGCCGCCACGCCGCGCTCCGCGACCGATTCCATCTCCGACGTGCGGATCTGGATTTCGATCGGCGCGCCGAACGGGCCGAGCAGCACGGTGTGCAACGACTGATAGCCGTTGCCCTTGGGAATGGCGATGAAATCCTTGAAGCGGCCATCTACCGGCTTGTACAGGCCATGCACGGCGCCCAGCGCCATGTAGCAGTGCATGGCCGAGTCGGTGATGACACGGAAACCGTAGACGTCCATCAGCTGCGCGAACGACTTGTGCTCGCTGCGCATCTTCGAATAGATGCTCCACGCCGACTTGATGCGGCTGACCGCGCGGCCCGGGATCTTCTCGGCGGCGAGGCGGCCTTCGAGCGCCATTTCGATCTTCGCCATCGCTTCGCGCCGGTTGCCCAGCGCGGCGCGGATGCGCTCGCCAATGATGCGGTGGCGATCGGGATACAGCGCCTTGAAGCCGAGATCCTGCAGCTCGGCCTTGAACTTGTTCATGCCCAGACGCTGCGCGATGGGCGCGTAGATCTCGAGCGTTTCGCGCGCGATGCGCCGCCGGGAGTCGGAATCCTTGGCGCCGAGCGTGCGCATGTTGTGCAGGCGGTCGGAGAGCTTGATGAGGATCACGCGCAGGTCGCGCGCCATCGCCAGCAGCATCTTGCGGAAGCTCTCGGCGTCGGCTTCGGCGCGACTCGAGAAACGCATCTTGTCGAGCTTGGTGACGCCGTCGACGAGTTCGGCCACGGTCTCGCCGAAGGCACCCGCGAGTTCGGCGCGCTCGAGCCGCGTGTCTTCCAGGGTGTCGTGCAGGATCGCCGCGATGATCGTCTCGGCGTCGAGGCCGAGGTCGGCCAGCACGTGTGCGACGGCGACCGGATGCGTGATGTACGGCTCGCCGGACTTGCGCGTCTGGCCATCGTGCGCGGCGGCGCCCACGAGAAACGCACGACGGATTCGCAGCACCTGGTCATGCGGCAGATACGTGCCCACGCGGTCTTCCAGCGCCTGCACATACGGAGGCACCGGAGCATCGTCGACCACGTCGGTCAGTTTTTTCGCGGGAATCACTTCCATGGGAGGAACCACCGCCTCAGGCGGCGCCTCCCGCGCGCGGCTTCAGCAGCCGCGCCTCAACGTGCGCAGGGTACGGATGAAGGCAGGGCCGACAGCGACCCGGCGTCATCAGTCATCTCCGCCCTTCGAGAGGTCGTCGTCGACTTCGGTTGCGGCCCACTCGAGGGCTTCACGCTCGGCACGCTCGCGGGCGACGCGATCGATTTCGTCGATCATGTCGTCGTTGACGCGACGCGCGGCGATTTCGCGGAGGGCGAGCACGGTCGGCTTGTCGTTGTTAGGATCGAGCGTCGGCTCGGCACCCTTCGACAGCTGGCGGGCGCGCTTGGTCGCCATGAGCACGAGCTCGAAGCGGTTGTCGACTACCTCAAGGCAGTCTTGGACGGTAATACGGGCCATTTCAAATCCTTGACAATAAAGACACTTCTGACCATGCAGTTTACCGGTCCGGCCCGTTGGCTGGCAATCGGGGGACGGGTATCATGCGCGGTTCTGACCAGCACGGACGGCTTTTAGTGCAAATAATAAAACTGCGCGGTACAATAAAGCACCGCCCCACCCCCAAAGCCGCGTCGATGCACCCCACAACCTTGAACCGGATCGCCAGGATCGCCCGCACCACCCTCGGCCTCGTGGCCGTGGCACTGCTCGCGGCCTGCCACGTCGCCCCGCCCCGCACCGACGACCCGAACGAAAAGTTCAATCGCAAGGTGTACGCCTTCAACGACAAGCTCGACAAGGCGGTCATCCGCCCGGTCGCGGTGGGCTATCGCAAGGTGACAAACCCGCCGGTGCGCACGGCGATCAGCGATTTCTATACGAATATCCGCCTGCCGATCACGGTGGCGAACGATCTGCTCCAGTTCCGTCCGAAGCAGGCGCTGCAGACCAGCGGCCGCTTCGTCGTGAACCTGACGATCGGTTTCCTGGGCTTCAAGGATCCGGCGAGCCTCCTCGGCATCCCGCTGGAACAGAACGACTTCGGCGTGACCCTGGCCCGCTGGGGCGTCCCCGAGGGCGACTATCTGGTGCTGCCGTTCGTCGGCCCGACCACCGTCCGCGACGTCTGGCGCCTGCCGGTCGACAGCTACTTCTTCGACCCGATCAGCTATTACAGCCGCAATCACGACTTCAAGTACGGTCAGGAATACATCCCGCAGGTTCTTTACCTCGTGACCCTGCGCTCGCGCGGCATCGATGCGGAGAGCTTCCTCGCCTCGGCCTACGATCCGTACGTGTTCATGCGCGACGCCTACCGTCAGCAGCGCCTCTACAACATCTACTACGGCAACCCTCCGGCGGAGGCGATCGAAGAGATGCAGGGCCTGAACGACGACCAGGGCTTCGACCCGGACAAGCTCCTCCAGGAGCAGCACTCCTGGGAAAAGAAGAACGACCAGAAGGTCGAGTAAGAAAAGGGCCCCTCGGGGCCCTTTTCTTTTGGGGCTCAGCCCTTGCGACGCCCGCTGATACGCACCCAATCCTCCAGCGTGCGGACCTCGAGGTCTTCGAACCACTCGGCGTAACGCACGAGCAGTTCTTCGTGCTGGCCATGGAGGATGCCGGACAGCGCGAACGGGGCGCCTGGCTTCACCGCGGCGGCGAAGGTCGGGGCGAGTTCGCCGAGGGGACCTGCGAGGATGTTCGCGACCAGGATGTCGGCCAGCGCGGCGGGCGCCTCGCCCGGAAGGTAGACCTCGAGATCCGCGTCGACACCGTTGCGCTCCGCGTTGTCGCGGGAGGCGATCAGGGCCTGCGGATCGTTGTCGATGCCGACGGCGTGCGGCGCGCCGAGCTTCAGCGCCGCGATGGCGAGGATGCCCGATCCGCAGCCATAGTCGAGGAGCGTCTTGCCCGCCATCTGCTGGCCGTCGAGCCACTCGAGGCACATGGCCGTGGTCGGGTGTGTGCCGGTGCCGAACGCGAGGCCGGGATCGAGCCGCACCACGACGATGTCGCCATCTTCCGGCGGATCGATGTTCCACGGATACACCCAGAGCCGGCGACCGAACGGCATCGGCTTGAACTGGTCCATCCACGCACGCTCCCAGTCCTGGTCGTCGACCACGCGCCAGGCGATCTGCGCGGGTTCGATGAACGGGAGATCATCCGCGATGGCCGCGGTGAGCCCGCGCTTGTCGGCGTCGGCGTCGAACAACGCGTTGAGCACGATCTGGTTCCACAACGGAATCTCGCCCACTCCCGGCTCGAAGATGGCCTCTTCGTCCGGCGTCTCGGCGTCGGCGTCCTGCAGCGTGATGGACAGCGCGCCGAGATCCTCCAGCGCGGTTTCGACGCGCGGCTGTTCGGCGGCGCGGATCGTCAGGGAAAGTTCGAGCCAGGGCATGGAGGGGCCATCGGGAAAACGGAACCTGCGATTCTACTCGGGACGCGGCACCGACACCGGATCGCGCGCACGGAAGCGACGCGGCCGCTATGATCGCCCGATGTATACGCAGTGCCCCGAGTGCCTCACCGTCTACAAGCTGGAAGCCGAACTGCTCGTGCCCGCGTGCGGATGCCTTCGCTGCGGCCATTGCGAGACGGTATTCAACGCGCTGGGCACGCTCGCCGCGCAGCTGCCGCCGGAACCCTTCACGCGCCTGGACGAACACACGCTGGACAGGGATCCGCCGCTGGCCGACATCGCGGTGTTCCGGCCGCGTCCGGAGCCCGAAGAAACCGTCGTTGCCATCGAAACCGACGATGACGACGAGCCCGCGGCCGCTGCGGCCACCGAAGAGACCGGCGAGGACTTCACGCAGCTGACCTTCACCCCGCGCTTCGCCCGGCCGAAGCGTCGCTCGTGGCGAACGGCGGCATGGATCGGCACGTGCGCGGTGCTCGTGCTCGGCCTCGGCGCGCAGCTGGCATGGGCGAAGCGCGACGTGCTCATCGCGGATCCCGCGATCGGCCCGATCCTGACGACCGGCTGCGCCCTCGTCGGCTGCCAGCTGCCGCTCGTCGCGGCACCGTCGCGACTGCGCCTTCTCGCCCGCGACGTCGAGCAGCATCCGTCGGTGACCGACGGCCTGCTGATCACCGCGAGCGTGCGAAACGATGGCGCGTTCGCGCAGCCGTATCCGATCGTCACCATCGTATTGTCCGACGCCGAAGGCCACCGTCTGGCGATGCGTCGCTTTCAGCCGGAAGACTACGTCGGCGACGCGAGCGCGCGTGCGCGCGGCCTGGCGGCGGGCGCGACGTCGGCGATGGTGTTCGAGGTGCAAGACCCGGGCCAGAAGGCGGTCGCCTTCGCCTTCAGCTTCGACTGATCCGTTCGAAAAAATTTCTTTTTGCAAGCCTGCAATTCACTCGCGGGGGCGAGTACACTCGGTCCCCTTCGCGACTTAGCGATCGTCCGGCAGGGCGAGTCCGGGGCGCACCCAAGCGACCATACGAAACGAACCGACCGGTGCTCACGTTCCGGCCTGCGAGAGGGAAATGCCTTGAACGCTGTGAGACTGACTGCTGTCGAGGCTGCCAACGAAACCTCCATGCAGAGTGCGCTCAGCGAATGCGTCAGCCGCACGGTCCGTCGTTACCTGGCCGACATCGGTGACACCGAGTTCGGCGAAGGCCTGCACGCCCTGGTGATCCGCGAAGTCGAAGGCCCCCTCCTGCGCGAAGTGCTCGCCTTCCACGAAGGCAACCAGAGCCGTGCCGCCGCCGCGCTCGGCATCAATCGTGCCACCCTGCGCAAGAAGCTCGCGGCCCACGGCATTTCCTGATCCCTGCGATTCACCGGGTCGCCCGGACGTCCGGGCGGCTATAATGGCGCGCTTTCCTCCCCGGAAGTGCCCATGCCCACGCCCGATCTCGTTCCCGTCCGCCGCGCGCTCGTCAGCGTTTCCGACAAGCAGGGCCTGACGGACCTCGCACGGCGCCTCGTCGCCGCGAACGTCGACATCCTCTCTACCGGCGGTTCGGCGAAAGCGCTGCGCGACGCGGGCATTCCCGTGCGCGACGTGGGCGACCTCACCGGCTTCCCCGAGATCATGGACGGCCGCGTGAAGACGCTGCACCCGAAGGTGCACGGTGGCCTGCTCGGTCGCCGCGGCACCGACGACGCCGTGATGGCCGAACACGGCATCGAACCGATCGATCTTCTGGTGCTGAACCTGTATCCGTTCGAGCGCACCGTGGCCGACCCCGCGTGCTCGCTCGAAGACGCGATCGAAAATATCGATATCGGCGGCCCGGCGATGCTCCGCGCGGCGGCGAAGAACTGGAACGACGTCGGCGTGCTGACCGATCCCGCGCAGTACGACGACGCGCTCGCCGAGATCGAAGGCAAGGGCGGCCTCACGCGCGCCACGCGCTTCCGTCTTTCCGTCGCCGCGTTCAATCGCGTGTCGAACTACGACGGCGCGATCAGCGACTACCTCTCGGGCGTCACGCTCGACGACACGCACACCGCCGTCGCCGGCCGCAACGAGTTCCCCGGGCAGTCCAATGGCCGCTTCGTGAAGGTGATGGATCTGCGTTACGGCGAGAACCCGCATCAGGCGGGCGCGTTCTATCGCGATCTGTATCCGGCGCCGGGCACGCTCGCCACGTTCCGCCAGCTGCAGGGCAAGGAACTCTCGTTCAACAACATCGCCGACGCCGATGCGGCGTGGGAATGCGTGCGTCAGTTCGACGCGCCCGCATGCGTGATCGTGAAGCACGCGAATCCGTGCGGCGTGGCCGTCGCCGCCGATCCGCTGGCGGCCTACGAGCTCGCCTACGCCACCGACCCGACGTCGGCGTTCGGCGGCATCATCGCGTTCAACCGACCGCTCGACGCCGAGACCGCGCGCACGATCCTGAAGCGACAGTTCGTGGAGGTGCTGATCGCCCCGCAGGTGGACGCCGGCGCGGTGGAAGAAGCCACGAAGAAGGCGAACGTGCGCGTGCTGGAGATCCCCGCGGGCGACGGGCGCAACACGCATGACGTGAAGCGCGTGGGCTCGGGCCTGCTCGTGCAGACCGCCGACCACCGCCAGGTGCAGCGCGACGAACTGAAGGTCGTCAGCAAGCGCCAGCCCACGCCCGCCGAACTCGACGACCTGCTGTTCGCCTGGCGCGTGGCCAAGATGGTGAAGTCCAATGCGATCGTCTACGCGAAGGACAACCGCACCGTCGGTATCGGCGCCGGCCAGATGAGCCGCGTGGTCAGCGCGAAGATCGCGGGCCTCAAGGCGGAAGAAGCCGGCCTCGTGGTGCCGGGCAGCGCGATGGCGTCGGATGCGTTCTTCCCGTTCCGCGACGGCATCGATGCCGCGGCCGCGGCGGGGATCCGCGCCGTGATCCAGCCGGGTGGCTCGATGCGCGACAGCGAGGTGATCGCCGCCGCCGACGAGCACGACATGGCGATGGTGTTCACGGGCGTGCGTCACTTCCGGCACTGAGGCACCGCAATTCGCCGATACGATCGGCTCCCACCCTTCGGTAGCAACCTTGTCGCAAGACGGCTACCGGAGGATGGGGGCCGATCGCATCGGCGAATTCAATGCGCGACGGCATCCGTTCGGGCGACAGCCTCACGCCGCACCGCGTAGCGCCGCGCCAGCACCGCGCACGTCATTAGCTGGATCTGGTGGAACAGCATGATCGGCAGCACGATCAGGCCGAGCGGGTGGCCCGCGAAGAGCACCTTCGCCATCGGCACGCCCGAGGCCAGGCTCTTCTTCGAGCCGCAGAAGACGATGGTGATTTCGTCGTCCTTCGAAAATCCGAGCGCTCGCGCGCCATAGCGCGTGATCAGCAGCGCCGCCGCAAGCAGCACCACGTTCACGACCACGAGCCCGGCGAGCACCGGCATGGGCAGCTGATGCCACAGACCCTGCAATACCGCCGCACTGAAGGCGGTGTAGACGACGAGCAGGATCGAGCCGCGATCGACATACGTGAGCAACGCGGCGTTGCGCGTCACCCAGCCACCGATCCAGCGCTGCGCCACCTGCCCGGCAATGAACGGCACGAAGAGCTGCAGCACGATCGTCCCGACCGAATGCCACGACAGCCCGCCCTGCCCCGAGTCGGCGATGATCAGGCCGACGAGCAGCGGCGTGATGAAAATACCCAGCAGACTCGAGGCGGACGCGGACACGATCGCCGCCGGCACATTGCCGCGCGCGATGGACGTAAAGGCGATCGACGACTGCACCGTCGACGGCAGCGTGCAGAGGAACAGCACGCCGAGGTAGAGGTCGGGCGTCACCAGCGGCGCCAGCACCGGCTTGAGTATCAGGCCCAGAAGGGGGAACAGGACGAACGTGCTCGCCAGCACGGTCAGGTGCAGTCGCCAGTGACTCGTGCCCGCGACCACCGCGGTACGCGAGAGCTTCGCCCCGTGAAGGAAGAACAGCAGGGCGATGGCGAGGTCCGTCACGACCCCGAAGACGCCAGCCACCGCGCCCTTGCAGGGCAGCACGCTGGCCAGAAGCACGGTGACGATCAACGACAGCGTGAAGCCGTCCGGGAGAAAGCGGCGCATGAGCGGGGGCCTGCATCGGGGATACGCCTATTGCACCGCCGCCCGATCCATAAGGCAAATCGTATTATCTGATTTGGTGATACATTCTTGTTATGAATGTATCGATGCGCCAGCTTCGGGCGTTTCTCGCGGTGGCGGGCCACCGGCACTTCCGCCGCGCGGCCGATGCCCTTCACCTCACCCAGCCCGCCGTCAGTCGCCTCATCGCCGATCTCGAAGGCGAACTCGACGTGCGCCTGTTCGATCGCAGCACGCGCGAAGTGGTGCCCACCGAGGCCGGCCGGTACCTTGAGCAGGCACTGTCGCGCGTGCTCGACGAGCTCGACGGCGTGCTCGCCCATGCGGTGGCCCAGGCGGATCCGTTGCGTGGCCGTGTGCGGATCGCGGCGGTGCCGACGCTTTCGGCCGGGCTCGTACCCCCCGCCATCGCCCGCTGCGCCGTCGATCACCCCGCGCTCGACATCCTGCTACGCGACCAGACCCAGGCGCAGGTGCTCGATGCGGTGCGGGGTGGCGAGGTCGACTTCGGCCTCTGCGTGGAACCCGCCACGGCGGAGGAATTCGATGCGGAAACCATCCTGCGCGATCCGTTCCTGCTCGTCTGCCGCGCCGACCACGCGTTCGCCGCGCGTCAGGGCGTGACGTGGAAGGCGCTCGCGCACGAGGCGCTGATCCTGCTCGACCATGCCTCGGGAAGCCGACGGCTGATCGACGCCGCGTTCGCCGCGCGCGGTATCGCCGTGCACGTGGCGCTCGAGGTTGGCCATCCACACACCGCGTTCCGCATGGTGGAAGCGGGCCTTGGGGTAACGGTGACGCCCGCGCTGTCGCTCGACGCGCTGCGGCCGGGACTCGTCGCGCTGAAGATCACACCGGAGGTACGTCGCGACGTAACGCTCGTGCGCCGGCGCGCACGCTCGCTGTCACCACCCGCACAGACCGTCTGGGACACCTTCCGGACCCTCGCACTCACGCTGGCTTGAGAAACGCGCGAGCACCCTTGCCGTTTGACGGCAGGAGGGCGGCGATGAGTTACCAGCTCTATTACTGGACGGGACTGCAGGGGCGCGGCGAGTTCGTACGGCTGTGCCTCGAGGACGTCGCGGCACCGTACGTGGACGTGGCGCGGGTGGAAGGCGACGACGCGATCATGCCGTTCCTCGCCGGCGAGCATACCGGCGCCCTGCCCTTCGCCCCGCCCTTCCTGAAAACGGGCCGGCTGGTCATCGCGCAGGTGGCGAACATCCTCCATTATCTCGGGCCGCGGCATGGTCTGGTTCCCGAGGGGGAAGCGGCGGCGCTACACGCACACCAGCTCGAGCTGACCATCACGGACTTCGTCGCCGAAGTGCACGACACCCATCATCCGGTGTCGACCGAGCAGTACTACGAAGACCAGCGCGACGAAGCGAAGCGGCGTTCGAAGGATTTCCGCGAGCACCGGATTCCGAAGTTCCTCGCCTATTTCGAGAAGGCCGTCGATCGTGGCGGCAGCCGGTTTCCGCTACGGCAGCACTCGTACGTCGACCTGTCGCTGTTCCAGGTGATGGCGGGGCTGGAGTACGCCTTTCCGAAGGCCATGGCGAAGCAGAAGGCGCCGCTGCTGCGCGACCTGGCGAAGCGCGTGGCCGACCGGCCGAACATCGCCGCCTACCTCGCGTCGGACCGCCGGCTGCCGTTCAATACGAACGGCATCTTCCGGTATTACCCGGAACTGGACTCGTAGGACCCCGAACCGTAGGAGCGCGCCTTGCGCGCGACCGCTCTTGGCGAAGAGCAGCAGGGTCGGTTTTGCACGGCCCCAAAAGCTGTCGCGCGCAAGGCGCGCTCCTACCCCGGTTTCGAGGCGTCAGTTACCCTCGGCCGGCTTCGGCGCCTTGCCCCATTCGTAGACCTTGTATTCCACCGGGCGGATACCCGACCGGCTGGTGCCGGTGCGGTTGCCGTTCTCGTCGACGTCGTAGTACTGCGGCACGCCGTTCTTCGGCGTGACGACGACCTGGTAGAGCTTGCCGTTCTGGCGGAACTCCTGGACCTGGTTGTCGCCTTCCATATGCACCTGCACGTCGGGGATGCCGGTGTCGGGAGCCCCGATGTCCGGCAGGTTGGCGGCGGTTACCTTCGACCCCTGCGCGTCGGACGTCGCGGGCGTGGACTTGTACATGTCCGGATTGGCGGCCTGATCGTAGGGAACGGGGCGCGGGATCGGCTTCTGCCCCGAGCGGTCCGGCTCGCCGGGCTGATGGCCCGGATCGTTCAGCGCCGGGGGCGGCAGGGCCTTCAGCTTGGGATCGGTCGCCGTCTGGGCAGCGGCGGGAAGCGCCAGCGCCAGGGCAAGCGCGGCGACGAGGGCGTGCGAGCGGTTCATGGGCAGTCTCCGTACGGGGAGACGAGAATAGCAATTCCCACCCCCGCGGCCACGTGAACGGACGTCCCACATACACCCGTGAGAGAATCCGGGGATGCCTACGCTCACGCTCATCGACGGGTCGTCGTACCTGTATCGCGCGTTCCACGCGCTGCCTCCCCTGACCAACACCTTCGGCGAGCCCACCGGCGCGTTGTTCGGCATCGTCAACATGCTGCGCACGACGATGAAGGCGGGGTCCGATTACGTGGCGTTCGTGTGCGACGCACCCGGGCGCACCTTCCGCGACGACCTGTACCCCGAGTACAAGGCCAACCGGCCGTCCATGCCCGACGACCTGCGCGCGCAGATCGACCCGATGATGAAGATCGTCGGCGCGCTGGGCTTCCCGATCATCTGCGTGCCCGGTGTCGAAGCCGACGACGTGATCGGCACGCTCGCCGTGCAGGCCGCCGCGCAGGGCATCGACACGATCATCTCCACCGGCGACAAGGACTTCGCGCAGCTGGTCGGCGCGCACATCGTGCTGATCAACACGATGTCGAACACCACCATGGACATCGACGGTGTCGTGGAGAAGTTCGGCGTGCGTCCCGACCAGATCGTCGATTACCTCACCCTGATGGGCGACAGCATCGACAACGTGCCCGGCGTGGAGAAGTGCGGCCCCAAGACCGCGGCGAAATGGCTCGGCGAGTACGGCACGCTCGACGCCCTGTTCGCGAACGCCGACAAGGTCGGCGGCAAGATCGGCGAGAACCTGCGCGCGGCCATCCCGCGCCTGCCCCTCTCGCGCGAACTCGTCACCATCCGCACCGACGTGCCGCTGGAACACGGCCCGACGGACCTCGCGATGCGCGAGCGCGACGTCGACGCACTGCGCGAGCTCTATGCGCGCTACGACTTCAAGGCGGCACTTAAGGAACTGGAAGCCGGCGGCGATCCGATGGCCGCAGCGCCCGCGGCCGCCGCGACGGCCCCCGCTACCGCGCCGGCGCCCGCGGTCGACGCCTCGCTCTCGCTCGAAGGCGAATACGAGCTCGTCGTCACCGAGGAACGGCTCGCGGCCTGGCTCGAGAAACTGGAGACGGCACCGCTGATCGCCTTCGATACGGAGACCACCAGCATCGACGCGATGCGCGCCGACATCGTCGGCCTGTCGCTCGCCGTCGAAACGGGCAAGGCGGCCTACGTGCCGCTGACCCACGACTATCCGGGCGCGCCGCAACAGCTGTCGACGGAGCATGTACTCGGCGCGCTGAAGCCGATCCTCGAAGACCCGACGCGGCCGAAGGTCGGCCAGCACGGCAAGTACGACATCAACGTGCTGGCGCACTACGGCATCGCGCTGCGCGGCCTGCGGCACGACACGATGCTCGAGTCGTATATCTACAACGCCACGGCCACCCGGCACGACATGGATTCGCTGGCGCAACGCTACCTCGGCTACACCACGATCAAGTACGAGCACGTGGCCGGCAAGGGCGCGAAGCAGATTCCGTTCTCGCAGGTCGACTGCGACACGGCGTGCCGCTACGCCGCCGAGGATGCCGACATCACGCTGCGCCTGCACCAGGCGCTATGGGCGAAGCTGGAAGAGGAACCGTCGCTGCGCGCGGTGTACTCGGACATCGAGATACCGCTGGTTCCGGTGCTCGCGAAGATGGAGCGCACCGGCGTGCTGATCGACGCCAACGAACTGCGCAAGCAGAGCCAGCAGCTCGGCAAGCGCATGCTCGAACTGCAGACGCAGGCGTACGCGTCGGCCGGCCACGAATTCAACCTCGATTCGCCGAAGCAGCTGCAGGCCGTGCTCTTCGACGAGCTGGGCCTCGCCGCGAAGATCAAGACGCCGACCGGCCAGCCGTCGACGAACGAAGAGGCGCTGGAGGCGATCGCAGAGGCCCACGAACTGCCGCGCCTGATCCTCGAATACCGCGGCCTCGCCAAGCTGCGTTCCACCTACACTGACAAGCTCGCCGGCATCGTCAACCCACGCACGGGCCGCGTGCACACCAGCTACCACCAGGGCGCGGTGGCGACGGGGCGTATCAGTTCGTCGGACCCCAACCTGCAGAACATCCCCGTGCGTACCGAAGAGGGCCGGCGCATCCGCCAGGCGTTCGTGGCGCCCGAAGGCTGGCGCATCGTCGCCGCCGACTATTCGCAGATCGAACTGCGCATCATGGCGCACCTGTCGAACGACGAGGGCCTCGTGCGCGCCTTCCGCGAGGGTGGCGACGTGCATCGCGCGACGGCGGCGGAAGTGTTCGACGTCGCACCCGACGAGGTCACGCCGAACCAGCGACGCGCCGCGAAAGCCATCAACTTCGGCCTGATGTACGGCATGAGCGCGTTCGGCCTCGCCCGCCAGCTCGGGGTGGATCGCGGCGAAGCGTCCGACTACATGGGCCGCTACTTCTCGCGCTATCCCGGCGTGCGCGCCTTCATGGACGCCACGCGCGAGCAGGCGCACCGCGACGGCTACGTGCAGACCCTGTTCGGTCGCCGCCTGTACCTGGAGAACCTGAAGTCGCGGAACCAGGCCCACCGCGCCGGTGCCGAGCGCGCGGCGATCAACGCGCCCATGCAGGGCACGGCGGCCGACATCATCAAGCGCGCGATGATCGCCGTCGCCGCGTGGATCGAACCGCGCGACGACGTGCGCCTGCTGATGCAGGTGCACGATGAACTCGTCTTCGAGGTGCGCGCCGACGCGGTGGACGAGGTGCGTGCCGGCATCGAGAAACACATGACCGGCGCGGCGGAGCTGAGCGTGCCGCTGCAGGTCGACATCGGCACGGGCGCTAACTGGGACGAGGCGCACTGAGCGCCCCGCCCCGCCGTTCGTCAGTGGCCCGACGACGGCTCACGCACAGGCGCCGGTAGCGGCGCACCCGTGTACTGGTTGAAACGCCGCGGCTGACCCGGCAGGCGTAGCAGCATCGGCGCCGCCTGGTTCGCCGGCCCGGTGGCCGCCCACCACAGCTTCAGGGCCTTGAACGAGAACACCTCGTCGAAGTCGGTGGCGAACGAGCCCGGGTCCATCGCCACGTTGCCCTTGCGGTTCTGGAACCACTTCATCCATTCCTTCGATCCCGGCGCCGGCGAGCAGATGAGGTTGCCGTTCGGATCGGGCTTGCCGGTGTCCCCGCAGGTCTGGAAGTACGGCGGCTGGTTCGTCGCGAACGACGGCAGCAGGAAGCTCGGCATGCGATGCAGGTCGTTGTTCCACTGCGCCGTGCTGTGACAACTCATGCAGCTTGAATCGGGCTCGTTGCGCATCACCTTGCCGTTCACCGCGATATCGTTGCGACCGCCGTCGTTCGGTCCGGAGAGACGACCGCCCCAGCCGAGCGTCTGCGTGGCATACAGCGGCGCGGCCGGGTTGTTCCAGTTCTCCTGCAGCGGCATGCCCGCGCGCGTGGCCTGCGGATCGTTACCCCACTGCACGCCGAGCGGCACCATCCGGTCCCATGCGTCGCCCGGCACGCGGCTGTCGTAGACGAGCGTCATGAATACCCAGCCGGTCTGCGGCGACGCGCGCGAGTCCTTCACGATGATGTCGAACTGTGCGACGTAGCCCGGCCATACCTGCGGCGCACCGGTACCCGACGGGTCCACCGTGACGTAGGTGGGCCACTCCTGCGCGCCCTTGAGCGCGGTCCACCAGTCCCTCGGCATCTTCGGATCGGTGGAGCCGAAGATCGCCGCCTTGACGATGATCGAGCCCTCGGCGAACTGCGAGGGTCCCGTGCTGAGGTTGGGCTTCATGGCCGAATCGCCCCAGAACGTATGCATCGTGTACGCCGCGCGCGCGTCGTAGTAGGTCAGCACATGCGTCTGGAACGTCGTGCGCAGGCCCGTGCCGGGAAAGATCGCGGGCCCGAACTGTCCGGCCTCGTACGTGCCGTGGATCGATTCGCGCAGCGACCCCAGCCACGGCTCGTTGTACCAGCCGGCCTTCGCGGCATCCCATGTGTCGTAATGCATGATGAGCGACCGCGCATTCGCGCTCACGGCGTCCTTCAGCGCTTTCGCGTACGCCGGGGCGTTCTGCGTGGTGATCGCGCCGTTGCCGATGGCGACTTGCCACGGCGCCGACGTCAGCGGCGGCAAGGCGGTCGGCCAGGCGTGGTTGAGCTTGAACAGCGGCCCCGCGTACTGATTCTTCGGCGGAATCATCCCGTTGTTGTCCTGAAAGGGCTGCGCTGCGCGCAACACGTCCATCGCCGGCAGCGGCTTCGCCTGGAACGCCGTCTGCGCGGGAATCGCCTGCGCCGCGATCATGGCGCCCATCAACACCAGGCCGGATCCGATCCAGCATGTCGTCCGATTCATGTGACTCCTCCACATCCATCATCCGGAAGGAAGCCAGTCGAACGCGCAGCCGCACCCGCTCGCCGCCGCGTGGGCGTCGAGCGCATCGTCGACCGGTCATCCCCTGTCTTCCGCCAGCGGTGTCGCCGGCGCCCGCAGTATCGGCGGTGGCGATGAGGGCGAACGGAGCCATTCCGGCAAATCGCGCAGCCGGCATGCGACATCCATCACACCTCGGCGAGAACGGCCGGGGATTTAGCCATCCAAACGTAAGTTTTCCGTATAGTCGTTCATGTCGCTGCTGCGTAAGTGACTGATTGTCATACAAATGAACGGGAACTGACTTTTTTTGGCCGTCGTTGCAACTTTCCCCCGGTCCGAACGTCTATATCTTCGGACGCACGCAACGGCGTCTCATCGGTGGACTCCGCCTCCCTGGAGTCACCCTGCGGATGACCGATCTTCCCCTGGATCGCATCATCCACCGGCCCCGAGAGCTCCCCTGGCTCTCGGGGTTTTTTTTGTCCGCACACAAACCCTCCACATACGTGACAGCATGCTCGGCGCCACCTAAAACGGGAGGAACTCATATGCGTGCTGGTCTCATCATCGTGGGCGTGATCCTTATCGGCCTGGGTCTTTGGGTCACGCTGGGCAACGGCAGCTACAGCAAGACGGACACCGTGGCGTCCATCGGGCCGGCGAAGATCGAAGCCACCCATGACAAGGCCATTCCGCAGTGGGTCGGCATCGCCGGCATCGTGATCGGCGGCATCGTGGCGGTGGCCGGGATCGCGCGGAAGCGCTGAGTGGGAGACGTAGCCGGCCTGCTGGCAAGCAACCCCTGCCAGCAGGCTGGCTCCCACCAATCAGGCCAGGCATCGCCGGCCCCTCCGGTACAATGAGCGGATGGATGTTTCCCACCTGCTCGATTCCCTGAACGATGCCCAGCGTGAGGCCGTCAGCGCCCCGCCCGGCCATTATCTGATCCTCGCCGGCGCCGGCTCCGGCAAGACCCGCGTGCTCACCAACCGTATCGGCTGGCTGACCCAGGTCGAAGGCGTTCCGCCCTGGGCGATCCTCGCGGTGACGTTCACCAACAAGGCTGCCGGCGAAATGCGGGCACGCCTCGACGGCATCGTGCCCGGCGGCACGCAGGGCCTCACCGTGGGCACCTTCCACGGCATCGCCCATCGCCTGCTGCGCCGCCACTGGCGCGAAGCCGGGCTGGTGGAGGGCTTCCAGATCCTCGACTCCGACGACCAGCAACGGCTGATCAAGCGCGTGATCGCGGGCATGGGCCTCGACGAGGCGCGGTTCCCGCCCCGTCAGGCATCGTGGCAGATCAACAACTGGAAAGACGAAGGCAAGCGCCCCGACGCCATCGAGCACCGCGACCACCCGGTCACGCGCACGTTCGTCGAGATCTACAAGGCGTACGAGCAGCAGTGCCAGCGCGCGGGCCTGGTCGACTTCGCCGAACTGCTGCTGCGCGCGCACGAGCTCTGGCTGAAGGATCCGCAGGTGCTGAAGCACTACCAGGATCGCTGGCGCTACCTGCTGATCGACGAGTTCCAGGACACCAACACGCTGCAGTACGCGTGGATCCGCGTGCTCGCCGGCACCACCGGCCAGGCGTTCGTGGTGGGCGACGACGACCAGGCGATCTATGGGTGGCGCGGCGCGAAGGTCGAGAACGTGCAGCAGTTCCTCAACGATTTCCCGGGCGCGAAGACGATCCGTCTCGAGCAGAACTACCGTTCGACGTCGACGATCCTCAACGCGGCCAACGCCGTGATCGCCCGCAATGGCGGTCGCCTGGGCAAGCAGCTGTGGACCGACGGCGGCGAAGGCGAGCGCATCGCGCTGTACGCCGCCTATAACGAGCAGGACGAAGCGCGCTTCGTCATCGAGCGCATTCGCGAGCACGTGGCCGAGCATGGCAACGCGCGCGACTGCGCCATCCTCTACCGGTCCAACGCGCAGTCGCGCAACTTCGAAGAACAGCTGATCCAGCGCGACCTGCCGTACCGTGTCTACGGCGGCCTGCGCTTCTTCGACCGCGCCGAGATCAAGGACGCCCTCGCTTACCTGCGCCTCGCATCCAACCGCCACGACGACGCCGCTTTCGAGCGCGCGGTGAACACCCCGCCGCGCGGCATCGGCGACCGCACGCTCGACGAGCTGCGGCGCCGCGCGCGCTCCGACGGCAGCTCCATGTGGGAAGCCTCGCTGACGGAAGCGTCGATCGGCTCGATGGCCGGCCGCGCGAAGAACGCGGTCAAGGCGTTCATCGGCCTGATCGACAACCTCGCGCGCACGTTCGCGGGCCGTGGCGACGCCGACACCGACGAGAACCCGACCGCGCTCGACCTCGCCGAGCAGATCGAGCACGCGATCATCCATACCGGCCTGCGCGACTTCTACGAGAACGACAAGCGCGGCAACGGCGAGGCGCGGGTCGAGAACCTCGACGAGCTCGTGAACGTCGCGAGCCGTTTCGAGATGACGCCCGAGGACACCGACGCCGGGCTCAACGAACTGTCGGCGTTCCTCTCGCACGCGGCACTGGAAGCCGGCGAAGGCCAGGGCGAAGCGTGGGACGACTGCGTGCAGCTGATGACGCTGCACTCGGCGAAGGGTCTGGAGTTCCCGGTGGTGTTCCTCGTCGGCATGGAGGAAGGCCTGTTCCCGAGCCAGCGTTCCACCGAGGAAGAGAACCGCCTCGAGGAAGAGCGCCGCCTCGCCTATGTCGGCATCACCCGCGCACGCGAGCGGCTGTACCTGTCGCACGCGGAATCGCGGCGCATGCACGGCACCGAAATGCTCGCCCGCCCGTCGCGTTTCCTCGGCGAGATTCCGCCGCAGCTGATCGACGAATTGCGTCCGCGCGTGCAGGTCTCCCGCCCCGCCTACGCCGATCGCTACGCCAGCGCGTCGCTCGAAGAAGCCTCGCCGATCAGCCTCGGCCAGCGCGTGAGCCACCCGAAGTTCGGCGAGGGCACGATCGTGAGCGCCGAGGGCGCCGGCGCGCACATGCGCGTGCAGGTGAACTTCGAGGATGCCGGAAGCAAGT
>Ga0102588_1000591_pt1 | contig 36859 bp, 35 predicted proteins | sample AraplaMF_Col_mMS_FD_76854 | JGI IMG/M metagenome (GOLD analysis project Ga0102588, IMG submission 76854) | Arabidopsis root microbial communities from the University of North Carolina, USA - plate scrape MF_Col_mMS (SPADES assembly) (version 2) | ecosystem: Host-associated > Plants > Roots >...
CGGCCCATGTGCAGATCGTGGTTGTTATCGCCGACAACGGCGACCTCGGAGGGATCAAGGCCCGTCGCCGTGCAGAAACCAAGCACCATGCCCGGTTCCGGCTTGGTGCCGAAGCCACTATCGTATCCGGCCACATAGTCGATGAAGGGCGCAAAGCCAAAGCGCTGGGCGGTTTGCCTGATCGAGCGCTCGTTGTCGCTCGAGGCGACACCGAGGCGAAAGCCGCGTGCATGCAGCCGACCGAAAAAGGCGGCCAGATCAGTGACCGCTACGGAAAACTCGGCGGCATGAGAAAAGAGCTCGTCCAGCTTGATCGTCAGCTCGATCACGTCGAGCATCGAGCCGGCCGCGACGAGCCCCTCCGAAATCTGGCGCGTGTTGCCGGCCGCCAGCAGACTGTCGGGAACGATGTGGCCGCTGACGGGATCCATGCCGCAAGCCAGAAGCAGCCGGTCCGCGAGTTCGGGATCGCCTTCCGAAGCGATGCGCGCTAGCTCGCGGTTCACCGGCAGCCAGCTCTCGTCGTAGTCGAGAAGCGTGCCGTCCTTGTCGAAAAGTATTCCCTTGATTGCCTTCATAGCCGCCCTGCCCTCAGCGCTGCAAAGCCGCCTTCGGCAGCAGCCTCGCCTTCACGGTGAGCGGATTGATATAGGGCTCCAGGCCCTTCACCGTCGCCGTCAACGCGCCCCGCATTTCTTGCACGGCGCCGATCCCGGCTTCGATCATGGTGCGACGCGCTCCGTCGTTGGTGAGCAAATAGTGGACGCCCTTGGCAAGCATCTCCGTATCGCGGACCATGCGCGCGCTGCCGCGCCGCGCCAGCTTCTGATAGGCTTCGCGGAAGTTCTGCACGTTGCTGCCCGACAGCACCGCGCAACCGAGCATCGCCGGCTCCAGCGGATTTTGCCCACCTTCGGCAAACAGCGAGCGCCCGACAAAAGCAACCTCCGTCAGGCGCAGGTAGAGGCCCATTTCGCCGATCGTATCGCCTAGGAAGATATCGACATCAGGGGTCAGCGCATCACCGCGCGTGCGGCGGGCGACCTTGAGACCCAGCTTGACGAGCTCGACTTCGATGTCGTCGGCGCGTTCCGGATGCCGCGGCACGATGATCGTCAACTGCTCGTCCCGCTCCTTCAGCGCCCGATGGACGATGCCTGCGGCCTTTTCCTCACCGTCGAAGGTGGAGATCGCTGCCCAGGTCTTGCGGCCGCCGAGCTGCTTCTTGTAGTCGGCGAATACCGCAGCATCGTAAGGCGGGGCGTCGGTATCGACCTTGAGATTGCCCGACATCATGACGTGGCGCGCGCCGAGATCGCGGAAGCGCTCGGCATCGACATCCGATTGCGCAATAACAAGCGCCAGGTTCTCGAACAGGGCTTCCGCAAGTGCCGGACGCCGACTCCATCGCGCGAAGGAGCGGTCCGACATGCGCGCGTTGACGAGGATCTGCGGGATGCGGCGGCGGCCAAGTTCCATCAGGGTCGCCGGCCAGATTTCGGATTCAGCGATCAGTACGCAGTCCGGCTGCCAATATTCAAGGAAACGGCTGACGGCGGGCTTGAGGTCGAGCGGCACGTACTGATGGATCGCTTCGTTGCCGATGCGCTCAGCGGCCAGCTTGGCGGACGTGATGGTTCCGGTGGTCAGAATGACGTGGATGTCGCGGCGGCGAATTTCGCGGATCAGCGGAATGACGGCATTGGTTTCACCGACGCTTGCGGCATGGAACCAGACCAGCGGTCCGGCCGGACGGTCGGCGCTGGCATAGCCCGAGCGCTCCAAACGGCGCGCACGGTCTTCCTTGCCCTTCGCGGCCCGATAGGCGAGATATCCTCCGACGAACGGCGTCAGCAACGTTCCCGTTGCCTGATAGGCGCCCAGCGCAAACCGCGCCATGCGACCGCTCATCTGCCAAATCTCCGATCACAAATGATCGACATCAACCCATTCCTAATTATTGTTGCGGCCGCAATGGCCGATCAGTTTGTTCAGAATGCGTCAGGCAGTCAGTCGGCTCACGGCTCTTAGCGAGCCGCGCCGGGGGAGGGTTACTGCGCAGACTTGCTTTCAGGGTCCAGCAAACGGTGCATGTGGACGATGAAGTAGCGCATATGCGCATTATCCACAGTCGATTGCGCCTTTGACTTCCAGGCCGTCAATGCCGTGGCATAGTCCGGATAAATGCCGACGATATCGAGATCCTTCAGGTCCCTGAACTGAACATCGTCCAAGCTTTCCAGTTCGCCGCCGAATACGAGATGCAAGAGCTGCTTTTTGCCGCCGGATTCCGTCATTTTCTTCTCTTTCTGCTCTATTCTCCTCCGCCGCTTCATCTGAGGGATTTTGACGGAAACGTCAACTGCCTCGTCGTTCACCGATCCGGGTTATAAGATCGGCGAGTCGCGGCCCAGCGGCGGCGCAGAGTTCGCCATGGCTGACCTGCATGCGGTTATAGAGCGGCACGTCACCGCGGAGATCAACCAGCCGGCCTCCGGCGCGCTCGAGTATGAGATCCGCGGCCGCGAGATCCCAATCATGTGAATTGTGCTTGATGAAAGTGCCATCAATTTGACCGTCGGCAACCATGGCAATGCGATAGGCAAGGGACGGCACGTGCTTCACGCGCTCGATGCGATGCTTGAACGGTTCCGGGAATGCCTTGAGCACATCCTCCGCGATGGCAAAGCGCCCTGGTGCATCGAGCGGTTTTGTCGATACAGTAATCGGCCGCCCGTTCTTCAGGGCCACGCCACCTTTGACCGCCTCGAAGAGTTCTTCCAGAGCAGGAGCGTAGAGAACGCCGGCGACAGGTCGCCCGTGGCGCACGACCGCGACGCTCACGCACCACAGATCCATTCCCGCCAGGAATGCCCGCGTGCCGTCGATCGGGTCGATGATGAACAGCGTGTCCCGTGAGAGCCGATCACCGCTGTCCTCAGTTTCTTCCGAAAGCCAGCCATAATCCGGCCGAGCTGCGCGGAGAATGGATTCAAGCGTCCGGTTGGCCGCGAAATCGGCGGCGCTGACGGGCGATCGCCCCTCGTTCTTCCACCAGACCTCAGGCGCTTGATTGAAGTAGCCGAGTGCGACTTTGCCGGCCTGCCTGGCAGCATCTGCGATCAATTCCAGATCGCTCCGCCAGAGGGCTGTGTCCACGTCAGTCATTTCGGCAATCCAATCCATCAGCGCCCGGCGAGCGTCATTCCCTCGATCGCAAGCGTCGGAGCGGCGACACCAAACTTGCGGTCGATGTCGTTTGCCGGCGTAACCCGCATGAACATGTCCTTGAGGTTCGAAGCGATCGTCACTTCAGACACGGCAAAGGTTAGTTCGCCATTCTCGATCCAGAAGCCGGTCGCGCCGCGGCTGTATTCGCCGGTGATCATGTTGACGCCCTGGCCGATCAGCTCGGTCACATAGAAGCCGTTACCGACACCGCGGATCAGGTCCTCGGGTGAAATGTCGCCCGGCTCGAGAGCGAGGTTCGTCGCGGATGGCGTCACCGAATTGCCGCCGCGCACCCCGCGGCCGTTGGTTTCCATTCCGATTTCGCGGGCCGTCGAGGTGGAAAGGAACCAGTGCTTGAGAACACCGTCCTCGATCATCAGCAGTCGTTCACCGGATACGCCCTCGCCATCGAAGGGGCGCGACGACGAGCCACGGACGATCAGCGGATCGTCGGAGATCGAAAGCCCCGCCTTCAAGACCTGTTGCCCCATCTTGTCGCGCAGGAAACTGGTCTTGCGTGCAACCGAGGCGCCATTGATGGCCCCGGCAATATGTCCGACGAAGCCACGAGCAACACGGGGATCAAAAACGACGGTGATATCCTTGCCAGTATCCACCTGGCGCGGGTTGATGCGCTTGACCGTGCGCTCGCCGGCCCGGCGGCCGATCTCGGCGGCATTATCCAGCTCGCCGAAATAGATGCGGCTGTCGAAATCATAGTCGCGTTCCATCGCCGTGCCTTCGCCGGCGATGACGCTGACGGATCGGCCGAAACGCGAGGCCATGTAGCTGCCCTGGAAACCGTGGGAGGTGACAAGGACAAGGCCACCCATGCCGGCCGAGGCTCCGGCGCCGGACGAATTGGTCACGCCATTGACGGCAAGGGCCGCGGCTTCCGCCTCGAGGGCGGCTTCGCGGAGTTGGTCGGACGACACCTCGGTCGTATCGAGGAGCTCGAGATCCGGATAGGAATTCGCAAGCCTGTCCTTGTCTGCCAGGCAGGCGAACGGGTCTTCCGGCGACACCTTGGCCATCGCCACGGCCCGCTCGGCCAAAGCAGAAAGATCGAAGCCCGGATTTGCCGAGACACTGGCAACGCGCTTACCGATGAAGACGCGCAGCGAGAAATCATCGCTTTCTGACGATTCCGTGCTCTCGACCTTGCCGAGGCGTACGCTGACCGATTGCGATCTCGAGCGCACGACCACCGCATCCGCGGAATCGGCGCCAGCCTTCTTTGCCAGGTCGATCAATTGGCTTGCGCGGGAAAGAAGCGTCGAGGAGTCGATTTCTGAAGACATGATTTGGCCTTTCCTTCGCGTTCCATTTATTGTGCACTACGAAAAGCATCAAGGTCGCGTGAGCCGATTCTTTTGCCCGCCGCTTGTATGCCTCCCCGCATTGAAAGAAACTCGCCTGATGTCAGAGCCCAACACTCTCTTCGCCGAGACGATCCTGCTCCTCGGCGGCGCCGTGGTTTCGGCGCCCATCTTCAAGCGCCTTGGTCTCGGAACGGTGCTCGGTTACCTGGCTGCCGGCGTCGTCATCGGCCCGATCTTCCATGGATTGACGGATGGCGAAGAGATCCTGGATGTTGCCGAACTCGGCGTCGTCTTCCTCCTGTTCATCATCGGGCTTGAGCTGAAGCCTTCGCGCCTCTGGCAAATGCGGCGTGACATCTTCGGGCTCGGAACCGCGCAGGTGGTGGCGACCGGTCTACTGCTGACGCTGTTGAGCGGCCTTTCCGGCGTTCTCGACTGGCGTGGCAGCATCGTTGCGGGTTTCGGGCTTGCTCTCTCCTCCACCGCCTTCGCGATGCAGATCCTCGAGGATGAAGGCGACGTGAATACGCGCTACGGGCAGCGCTCGTTCTCGATGCTGCTGTTTCAGGACCTTGCGATCGTGCCGCTGTTGGCCCTGATCAGTATTCTCAACGGTGGCAAGGGCAGCGGAACGCCCCTGCTGGACTTCGCGATCGCCATTGGTGCTGTCGGCGCGATGATCGTCATGGGACGCTACTTGCTGACACCGCTCTTTCAGATCATCGCCCGCACCGGGGCCCGCGAGGCGATGATCGCCGCCGCCCTCTTCGTGGTGATGGGATCGGCGAGCCTGATGCAGCTTGCCGGACTGTCGATGGCCATGGGCGCCTTCCTTTCTGGCGTGATGCTGGCCGAATCCTCCTATCGCCACGAGCTGGAAGCGGACATCGAGCCCTTCCGCGGCGTGTTGCTCGCTATCTTCTTCATCGCCGTCGGGCTTTCGATCCAGCTCGAGGTACTCAGAGACAACACACTGTTCATCATCGTCGCCGTGCCTGTTGTCATGGCAGCGAAGGCCTTGGTGATCTACGCACTCTGCCGCGCAACCGGCTCGCCGCATGACGACGCTATCAGGATCGCTTTTCTGCTGCCGCAGGGCGGCGAATTCGGCTTCGTCCTGTTTTCGGCCGCTGCCGTTTCCGGCCTGATGCCGACGAGTACCGCCTCGCTGCTGATTGCGATCGTCACCCTGTCGATGGCCCTCACGCCGATCGGAACGATGCTCGCCAAGCGGCTGCTGTCGGGCAATCAGGAAGAACAACTGGACGAGGATTTCGAAGGTGCCGGCGCGGATGTGCTGATGGTCGGATTTTCGCGTTTCGGACAGATCGCCGCCCAGATTCTGCTCGCCGGCGGGCGCGCCGTGACCGTCATCGACTTTTCAGCCGATCGCATCCGGCAGGCTTCCTCTTTCGGTTTCCGGATTTACTTCGGCGACGGCACCCGAAAGGACGTGCTCAGGGCCGCCGGCATCGACCGGGCGAAGATCGTTGTTGTTTGCACGCAGAAGCGCGAGATCACCGACAAGATCGTCGAACTGGTGCAGGCGGATTATCCACACGCAAAGCTCTTCGTGCGCTCCTACGACCGCATCCACTCGATAGCGCTGCGAAACCTCAACGTCGACTACGAACTGCGCGAAACGCTGGAGTCAGGCCTGCTCTTCGGCCGGCGAACGCTCGAGGCCTTGGGCGTCGGCGAAGCGGAGGCCTATGAAATCGGCGAGGATATCCGCAAGCGCGACGAGGCGCGCCTCGTGCTCCAGGTCACCGAAGGACTGCAGGCCGGCCGCGACATGCTTTTCTCGCAGCCGGTCAAACCGGAGCCGCTCATGAAGCCAAAGCGCGCCGCTAGCTTCGACGAGGACCCGCTGGCGGGCACGGCAGAGGTGACGGCCGACGCTTAGAACCCTTTCACGTTAGATTGAAACTTTCTGCTTGCTCAAAGGATGCCCGCGTGAGCGACGATGTGATACACGCTCATCGATCCCCTGGCCTTCGCGTCAGATAGGAACTCGCCCGGTAGTGGGCAATCTCCATCTTTCCCAGATCTCAAAAGTCACATGAACCGCCACCTTTGGGCGTGAAGCCATCTGCGCAGGCGGGGTTCGCGGGTTCATTTAGCGAGCGGGCTCCCGGCCCACCGGTGGTACATGACGAACTGATTGCAGTGAGCAAGAGAAAAGCGAGTGCCGCGATTGGCTTGTGCAAGCGGGTCATGGGAACTCTCCAATTGAGCAGCCTACAAAGCCTGACCGCCAAAGTTTTCCGATGCCAAGTTCCGGGCTCGGGGGTCTACTGCAACAGCTAAGCGGCGGCAAGCATCCCATGGCATGATGAACCTGTACTCGCCCGTTGGAAAGAGGACAGGCGGCGGGCTCTCTGGCGCGATCATATTTATGGCCCTTGGGGCCAGAAGCGTACAACTAGACGCCTTATCTGCAGACCGATGAGGATTGCTGTTGCCGGGAACGCAACCTGCAACGCGTAGTAGACAAGTCGAAGGAAATCCGGGTCGGGAGCACTCCACAAGTTGCCCCCACTCGAGATACCGAGGTCTATGTATTGCTCGATCCATCGGAAAACGGCATCAGCCACCTCTTCGGGCCCGGCACCGACTTTGTCGAAGGCTCGTGTGAGGAACGGCACGATCCAGGCATTGAACAACAGGCTGCCGGCGGCGCCGCAGACGCCCCCTGCCAGAAACTACTAGTGTTTGTCCCGTTCATCGAAGCAAGCATGCTCTTGAGGATGCATCCGGAGATCAATCCGGGCAGCGCATCGAACTACGCTCTTAGCTACCCGTTGCCATCGCCATTGATTTGCGGGAGTATCCGCTCCGGCCCCTGAGGCCCGCGCAGTCTTCGATGATAGGACAATGCCATGCCTCTACGCTGTCTTCTGGCCGTCGCGGCCATCGCGATCCTTGCCCTTTCCGGGTGTGCAACCACCGGCTCGGGCGCAGGGAATACCACCTACGCAACTCCCGCGGGGATTGGCCCGGTTCGTGGGGCCGGCATTAACGGCTACTAAGCCTGGGCGAAGCTTCTAGGAGGCGATCCGCGCCTCGATCTCCCGATCGAGTGCGTATTTCAGTTCGTCCTTGACGCCGACCGACATGGACAGGACTTGGCGCGCCTTGAGGAAATCCATCACGCCGATGCGCCCGACTGCGGGGCGAAGGAAGATGTGCGGCGCCTGCAGCCGCAGCTTCAGGGAAATCGCGGTCTGCATCATCAGCTGGCCGGAGCCGAAGATACTTTCCATCCGGTTTGGAATGTGGGCGCCATCTCCTTCCGGCGCGCCTACGACGTCGATGCCGATGACGATGTCGGCGCGATCCATCAGGCATTCGTAAGGCACGGGATTGCTGATGCCGCCATCGATCATCACCCGACCGTGCAGCCGCACCGGCATGAAGACGGCGGGGATCGCGGAGGAAGCCGCCAGCGCCGGGAGCAGCGCTCCCCCGCTCGTCAGCACCTCGCACTGGCCGTAGTAATCGGTCGCCGTCACTGTCATCGGGATTGAGAGGTCCTCGAAGCGATCCGGCAGATCGGCGGGCAGGAAGGCTTTCAGGATACGCTCGAGATTGAACTGGCCGATGCGCACGCCGTTGGCAACGGCATCGCGCACCGTCTGCGGTCGCAGGCCCCACAGGCGGCTGACAACGGCTGCCTTGTTGCCGACCGTCATCATCACATGTTCGCGGATGGCTTCGCCGGTCATTCCGGCCGCCATCCCCGCGCCCATGATCGAGCCGATCGAGGATCCGGCAATCGCCACGGGGCGAATGCCGAGCTCATCCAGCGTTTCGATGATGTGGATGTGGGAGAGGCCGCGCGCGCCGCCTCCGCCGAAGGCAACAGCAACAGTGGGCATAGCTCGTGATGTGCCGCGTGGGGCAGGCAACTCGGTTTCCATCGTCCCTGCCTGCTGCACCGCTGCCCCCGATTTCCTCAGCCCTTATTCGGGCTGATAGCGGAAGAAATGAACCTTGGTATCGCCGAACGTTCGGTTTTCCAAAAACAGATAGGAAGGATCGACCGAAACGGCAACGTCTGCGCGTTCCTCAAGAACCGCAATCGCGCCCGGTTGCAGCCAACCGCCCTTGGCGGCGGCGGCCATCGCCTTTTCGCCGAGACCCTTGCCATAGGGCGGGTCGGCAAACAGCATCTGGAACGGCTCGAGATTGCCGACGCTGCCGAGATCGGTCGCGTCGCGCCTCAGGATGCGCGTCCTGCCATGCAGGCCGAGCGCATCGATGTTTTCCCAAAGCAGGCCCCTGCCCTCGACACTGTTTTCGACGAATAGCGCATGGCGGCAGCCGCGGGATACGGCTTCGAGGCCGACGGCGCCGGTGCCGGCAAAGAGATCCAGTATCCGGGTGCCGTCGACGCATTCCGGATAGGCATGGCTCAGAATATTGAACAGGCTCTCACGCGTCCGGTCGGCTGTCGGCCGGATGTCGTTTGACTTCGGTACGGCAAGCGGCCGTCCGCGAAATTCACCGCCGACGATCCGCACCGCGCGTCATTCCCTTTCCTTTCGGTCCACCCCGCGACGGCCCGCCCGAAGGCTTGCCACCGCCGCCCGGCCTGTCGCCCTTCGGCTTGCCGGAGAAATTCTTGCCGCCGCCGGGTTTGCCGCCGAAGCTCTTGCCGCGCGGCTTGTCACCAAAGGACTTGCCGGCCGGACGCTCCGAACGGGCCTCGCCCGAGAAGCTCTTGGCGCGAGGACGCTCGTCGCCCTCGGCGCGGGGGCGCCGATCGCCGCGTGGCTTGTCGCCAAACGGGCGGTCGCCACGGGGACGATCCCCAAATGAACGCGGACGCTCGTCACCCTCTTCGCGCGGCTTGCGGTCCCCGCGAGGGCGGTCACCGAAGGGACGGTCACCACGTGGAGGCCGGTCCCCGAACGGACGGTCGCCGCGAGGACGGTCTCCGAACGAGCGCGGACGCTCGTCACCCTCTTCGCGCGGCTTGCGATCCCCGCGTGGGCGGTCACCGAAGGGACGGTCGCCAAACGAACGTTCGCCGCGCGCCGGGCGGTCACCAAAGGACCGCTCACCGCGAGCCGGACGATCCCCGAAAGAGCGCTTCCGGCCGAAGCCCTCGTCGCCTTCATCCTTCGGCTTGCGAACGATCTCGCTGGAACGGATCCACTCGCCCTCGTCATCGCGGGCGCGGTTGATCTGAACGCGCGGCCGGTCGTCGCCGTGACTCGAGCGCTCGGGCTTTGCGGAACCCGGAGCCTCGCCGCGTTTGCGGGCGGTCTTCGCATTCTTCTCGGCCTTGGCAGCCGCCTTTTCGCCGAGCGGTCGGGCGCCCGGCGCCATCCAGACATTGGCGTTGCGGCGGCTGCCGAGCGCGGGGCGCTTCGGGCGATCATCGTCCATGCGGCCACCATCGCGACGGTCATCACGGCGGTCGTCCCGCTTGGTGTCGAGGCGGCTCAGCGCACGCTCGCGCTTGTCCTCAGGCTTGCGGGGGCGTTCGCGGCGCTCCGGCTTCGCTTCCGGCTCTTCTTCGGCAACAACAGCAGGCGTGTTGTAGATCGGCGCGTCGAAATTGGCCTTCGCGTCCTCGATCAGGCGCGGGCCGAGCTGGTCGCGCAAGGTGCGGCCACGCACTTCGACGACGTCGCGCTCCGGCAGGTCACCGAGCTGGAAGGGGCCGTAAGAAATGCGGATCAGACGGTTGACGTCGAGACCGAGCGCGCCGAGCACGTTCTTGATTTCGCGGTTTTTGCCTTCGCGCAGGCCCATGGTGAGCCAGACGTTCGAGCCCTGCGTGCGATCGAGGGTCGCTTCGATTGCGCCGTAGAGGACACCATCGACGGCAATGCCGTCCTTGAGCTTGTCCAGCGCGTCCTGGTCGATCTCGCCGTGGGCGCGCACGCGGTAGCGGCGTAGCCAGCCCGTCGTCGGCAGTTCCAGCGCGCGGGCGAGGCCACCATCGTTGGTCAGAAGCAGCAGACCCTCGGTGTTGATGTCGAGGCGGCCAATCGACATGACGCGCGGCAGGTCTTCCGGCAGGTTATCGAAAACCGTCGGCCGTCCCTCCGGGTCCATGTTGGTGGTCACGAGGCCAGCGGGCTTGTGATAAAGCCAGAGTCGTGTGCGCTCGATCCCGCGGATCGGAACGCCGTCCACCTCGATCTTGTCGGCCAAGGTGACGTTGACGACGGGCGTGTCGAGGAGCTTGCCGTTCAGCTTGACGCGGCCGTCCATGATCATGCGCTCGATATCGCGGCGCGATGCGACGCCGGCGCGCGCCATCACTTTCGAGATGCGCTCGGCCTTGGCATCGCCCTCGGCGACGTCGTCCGCCTCGGTCTCGACGAGCGCCTTTGCCGGCTTGGCACCGGATTTTGGGCCGGCATTGCGCGGGGATGGCTTGCCGCCTGGCCGTTTTGGCTTGTCTTTGAATGTCATTTGTTGTTTGCCTGCCTTTTCGGGCCTTCCTATCAGGTCGCGCCCCTGCGGTTAAGTGGAAATTGTCGGATCGTGAAGACAAATCAATTTATGGAGCTGGCGCTGGACCAGGCCCGCGCCGCCCGAGAGCGCGGCGAGGTGCCGATCGGAGCGGTTCTGGTGATTGACGGGGCCGTGGTCGCCGCGTCAGGCAACCGTACGCGCGAGCTTAACGACGTGACCGCCCATGCCGAAGTCGCCGTCATTCGAATGGCTTGCGAAGAGCTTGGTCAGGAACGGCTGACCGGCGCCGACCTCTACGTCACGCTGGAACCCTGTACGATGTGCGCGGCGGCCATATCCTTCGCGCGCATTCGCAGGCTCTATTATGGCGCGGAAGACCCTAAGGGTGGCGCCGTCGACAACGGCGTGCGCTTCTACCAGCAACCTACCTGCCATCACGCCCCGGACGTGTATTCCGGCTTGCAGGAAACGACATCCGCCGAAATCCTTCGGGCATTCTTCGCGCAGAAGCGGGATATGCCGTAACAGGAGCACGAAGATCGGGCCGCCCGCAGGATCTTCCTAGCCTGCCAGTTTCTGGACGCCTTGCTGATTGACAGGTGGGCAAAAGCAAAGCGGGGCTGACTGCCCCGCTTGAAACCTTACTGGAGGAAATTCCACCACTGCTTGCCGGTACCGGCGATCGCAGCTTCCTTTTTCTTCTTCTTCGCCTTCTTCAGCTCCGGTTCGCCGAGATCGTCCAGCTTTGCCGGATCGTCGACCGCGCGATATTCGGTTGGCGGATCCGAGATGTAGCGGCGATCTGTATAGGTACCCTTCTGGGCGGCGCGAGCCTCGCGATAAGCCTTGGTCTGGGCCTCAGTCGTTTGCCGACCACCTTCAACCTTGTCGCTTGCGAGCGGCGAGCGATAGTTCGGGTTGTCGCTGTTTTCGTCAGCTTCCTTGACCAGACGGGCGCGCGTTTCTTCCGGGGATTCGATCCACTGCGGATTGTCCTTGCTGGCGATGGTCTGCTGCGGCTCGGCGAGGGTTTGCTTGGCTGCTGCGGACGGCAGAACGAGGCCCGGACGCGCGCTGTATTTGACGCCCTTGTTCTTCGGACCGTCGCCGGTGAGAGAAACGGACTGACCAATGTCGTCGGTCAGCTGTTCCATGGCGGTCTTGTCTGTTCCGTAGCGCGGGCTCCCCACGCAGCCGGAAATCAGCGAGCCGCCTGCCACGGCGACGGTCAGGCAGACGCCCAAACGGAACCAACGCGTTGATAACATGAAAACCCTTCCAGCCATGCCGGTGCAATCTTCGCCCTACCGGACAATCGTCCCCCTGACGCAAAAATCCGGCCATTTTCAGGCAGCTTTTACCGGATGAACCACCTTTAGGCAATTCACCCGGCAATATTCTTCAGTTTTGCACCGATAGTTCGCGCAATGCAGCCGCATCACGGGCCGAGACGTCCGGATAGGCGGGGTCGGAGCCGACATCCGTGGTGATCCGCCAGGAGCGAGCGCACTTGGTGCCTTCGGCCAGTTTCGGCTCGACGCTGACACCTGAAACCTCGAGTAGACGGAAGGCATCTGCCGGTCCTTCGGCGCTGTCTACGACGATGCCCGAAGTGATGCAGATTTCCTCGAAGTCCTGACCCTCAAGTGCCTTCAGGAGCTCCGCATCGGCGACGTGGACAACCGGGGCAGCCTCCAGCGAAGAGCCGATGCGCTTGTCCTTGCGCTCGATTTCCAACGCGCCGGTAACGACCGTACGAACGGCGCGGATCTTCTTCCACTTCTCGGCGAGTGCCTCGTTCTTCCATTCGGCCGGAATGGTCGGGAACAGCTCGAGGTGAACCGATACAGCCGAAGAATTGCGCGACAGCCAGGCCTCTTCCGTCGTAAACGGCAGCATCGGCGCCAGCCAGGTCACCATGCATTCGAAGATGGTGCGAATGACATGCAGGGCCGAACGACGGCGCAGGCTCGACGGCGCATCACAGTAGAGCGCATCCTTGCGGACGTCGAAGTAGAAGGCCGACAGCTCGACGTTGGCGAAGTCGATGAGCGCGCGGGCAATCTTCTTGAACTCGAAGGCGTCGTAGCTTTCGCGGACGAGCTGATCGAGTTCCGCCAGACGATGCAGCATCAGCTGCTCGAGTTCCGGCAGATCGGGAAGCGCAATAACCTCGCCCTTGTCGTGTGCCAGCGTGCCGAGCATCCAGCGGATCGTGTTGCGCAGCTTGCGATAGGCGTCGATATTCGTCTGAATGATCGCCTTGCCAAGGCGCTGGTCTTCCCAATAGTCCGTCGTCATGACCCAAAGACGCAGGATGTCTGCGCCGGCATCCTTCATCACCTCCTGCGGGGTGACGGTGTTGCCCTTGGACTTCGACATCTTTTCGCCCTTCTCATCCATGGTGAAGCCATGGGTGACGACGGCATTGTAAGGCGCACGGCCGCGCGTCGCGCAGCTTTCCAGCAGTGACGAGTGGAACCAGCCACGGTGCTGGTCCGATCCCTCGAGATAGACATCGGCCGGCCATTTCAGGTCGGGACGATCTTCCAGCGTGAAGGTGTGGGTCGAGCCCGAGTCAAACCAGACGTCGAGGATGTCCATCACCTGCGTCCAGGGCTGATTCGCCTTCTCGCCCAGGAAGCGCTCGCGAGCACCATTGGCGAACCAGGCATCGGCGCCCTCGTTCTCGAAGGCTTTCAGGATGCGGGCGTTGACGGCATCATCCTGCAGGATGCCGCCGTCATCATCGACGAACAGGCAGATCGGCACGCCCCAGGCGCGCTGACGCGACAGGACCCAATCGGGCCGCTGTTCGATCATGGCGCGCAGGCGGTTCTGGCCGGCTCCCGGCACAAAGCGGGTGGCGTCGATCGCGTTCAATGCGCGCGAACGCAGCGTCGAGCCGTCGCCGAGTTCCTTGTCCATGTAGACAAACCACTGCGGCGTGTTGCGAAAGATGACCGGCTTCTTCGAACGCCAGGAATGCGGATAGGAGTGCTTGAGGCGGCCGCGCGCAAACAGCGCATGGCGACCGATCAGCCCCTTGATGACACGCTCGTTGGCATCGCCCTTCTTGCCCTTGTCGTCGATGACGCGAGCAGCACCGCCCTCGGCGTCCGGACCGAAGCCGGGCGCGTCGGCCGTGAAGAAGCCGGCATCGTCGACCGGGAACGGGATCGCGGACGAAATGCCGCGCGCTTCGAGTGCCCGGGCGTTGTCCATCCAGGCGTCAAAGTCTTCGCGACCATGGCTCGGCGCGGTGTGGACGAAGCCGGTGCCCGTCTCGTCGGTGACATGGTCGCCGTCGAGGAGCGGCACTTCAAAGTGATAGCCACCGCCAAGGCCATGCAGAGGGTGTGCGCAGGTGATCGCGGCAAATTCCGCCGCCGCGACATCGCGGACGAACTTGAGGGTCACCTTCGCCTTCGCGGCCGACTCTTCTGCGAGACGCTTGGCGAAGATCAGCCGTTCACCGGGCTGCGGTCCGAAGTCGTTCTCGGCCGTTTCGACCTCGTAGAGGCCGTAGCTATACCGCGAGGAATAGGCGATCGCGCGGTTGCCCGGGATCGTCCACGGCGTCGTCGTCCAGATCACCACGAAGGCGTCCTTGAGTTCGTTGGGGCCGTCAGCCACCGGGAACTTCACCCAGATCATGTCGCTTTCGACATCGGCGTATTCGACTTCGGCTTCCGCGAGCGCCGTGCGCTCGACGACCGACCACATGATCGGCTTGGAGCCGCGATAGAGTTGGCCGGACTTCGCGATCTTCAGCAGTTCGCCGGCGATGCGCGATTCAGCGTGGAAGTTCATCGTGGTGTAGGGGTTGTCGAAGTCTCCCTCGATGCCGAGGCGCTTGAATTCCTCCGACTGCACCTTGATCCAGCTGGCGGCAAAGTCACGGCATTCCTGGCGGAATTCGTTGACCGGAACCTCGTCCTTGTTCTTGCCCTTCTCGCGGTACTTTTCCTCGATCTTCCATTCGATCGGGAGGCCATGGCAGTCCCAGCCGGGAACGTAGTTGGCGTCGAAACCGCGCATCTGGAACGAGCGGTTGATGACGTCCTTGAGGATCTTGTTCAGCGCGTGGCCGATGTGGATGTTGCCGTTGGCATAGGGAGGGCCATCGTGGAGCACGAACTTTTCGCGGCCGGCGGCGGAAGCGCGCAACTTCTTGTAGAGGCCCATCTGCTGCCAGCGGGCAACGGTTTCCGGCTCCTTCTGCGGCAGACCGGCGCGCATCGGGAAGTCTGTTTCCGGCAGATAGAGGGTCTTCGAATAGTCAACTTTTTCGGCTGTATCGGTCATGTCTAGCAATCGTCTCTAGGCGCCACGGGAGCGGGCGCAACGGGCTTGAAAATTGGTGACGGAGGCGCTCGTCGTCCAAGCGCCGAAAACCCGGACCTTCCGGCCGCTTAGCGCGCGCGGAAGGCCGGGCCGATAATTCGTATCGTGATCGCCAGCCGGAACTTGTTCATCGCGCCGGTTCATAGGCGCTTTTGCAGGGAAAAGGAAGAGGGATTCCATGAGGTCATCGCATGGAAAAGCCGCGAACTTGCCCGCCCGCGGCTTCTGTTTTCGGGGGACGATCAGGCGCGCGCCATCACTTTTGCCGGGATCAGCACATTGACGATGACGGCGACGATGACGTTCAACGCCAATGCCAGCAGGCCGATATAGACGGTGAACGAGGTCTCTCCGATCGTGACAGGCTGCAGCGGTTTCAGGCCGTTGATCCAGACGAAGAGCGTGCCACCGAAGAAGCCGACGAACCAGCCCGCGATCAGACCGGGCGCGCGGAACCAATTGGTGTAGAGGCCGAAGACCAGCGCCGGAAACGTCTGGAGGATCCAGACGCCGCCGAGAAGCTGAAGGTCGAGCGCGAATTGGGTCGGCAGGAAAAGGATGACAAGAAGCGCGCCGACCTTGACGACGAGCGACGTCACCTTCGCGACCTTTGCCTCGCCGGCATCCGTCACCTGAGGATTGACATAGGCCTTCCAGAAATTGCGGGTGAAGAGGTTGGACGCGCCGATGCTCATCACCGCCGCCGGTACCAGCGCGCCGATCGCAATCGCCGCGAAGGCCAAGCCCGCGAACCAACTCGGGAACAGCGTCTGGAAGAGCGCCGGCACGACATCGTTGGCGTTGTCCAGCTTCAAGCCTGCGGCATGTCCCATGTGGCCGAGGAGTGCCAGAAGGCCGAGCAGCAGTGTATAGGCCGGCAGCAACGCAGCATTCTTGCGAATGGTGTTGCCGCTGTTGGAGGCGAAGATACCAGTCAGCGTATGCGGATACATGAAGGCCGCAAGCGCCGAGCCGAGGGCCAGCGTCGCGTAGGCGACATACTGGTTGGGCTGAAGAAGCAGGCTGCCGGAGCCCTTTGCCTGGAACGCGGCATCAGCGGCCGCAAAGACATTGGCATAGCCGCCAAGCTTCGAGGGAATGAGCGCCACGGCGGCGATCACCACGATGTAGATCATGATGTCCTTGACGAAGGCGATCAGTGCCGGCGCCCGCAGGCCAGCCGAATAGGTGTAGAGCGCCAGCACAATGAAGGCGATCGCCAGCGGTACCTCGCCATGCAGCCCCAGCGCCTTCAGCGCGGCGGTCATGCCGACGAGCTGCAGCGCGATGTATGGCATCGTGGCGATGACACCGGTTACAGCGACGGCAAGCTCCAGCCCGCGCGAACCAAATTGGCCGTGAACCACGTCACCGGCGGTCACGTAGCCGAAGTCTTTCGCCCCCTGCCAAAGGAGCGGCATGACCATGAAGACGAAGGGATAGACAATAAGGTGTAGGGCAGCGCGAAGAAACCGTAGGCGCCAACCGTATAGACCAGCGCCGGAACAGCGATGACCGTGTAGGCGGTGTAGAAGTCGCCGCCGACCAGAAACCAAGTGATCCAGATGCCGAAGCTGCGGCCACCAAGGCCCCACTCGTCGATATGGGCAAGCGTCTTCGGCCTTCGCCATTGGTGGCGACAAACCCCATCACCGTGACGAGCACGAAGAAGAAAACGAAGACGGCAAGCGCGGTGGTCTTGAGTTCAGTCGTCATTGCGCATGTTCCGGTAGGCGATCCAGGTCAGGAAAGCGGTAACCGGCACCCAGGCGAGCTGATACCAGTAGAAGAATGGGAAACCGAAGAGAACCGGGTCGTGAAAGTTGTAGAAGGGAACCCAAAGGAGCCCGATATATGGAATGATGAGCAGCCAGCAGGCTGCTGTTCCAAACCGTTTATCCATTTGATGATTGCCTTTCGGTGCTTGGGGGCGCAGCGAATCCGCGTCTAATCAAACAGATGACGTAGACCCCTGCCCCCACACGGCAACGGCCGTCGTCCCGAAAGAGCCGCAATTTTCGAAAGCGTCTGAACCTTCAGGCGAAGCAGATCGTGCGGTCGAGCTCGCCGAGCGGCTGTACGCCTGTCAGCAGCGCACTCGCCTCCTCCTTGTCGCGGTTCATCTGCTCCACGAGGGGGTCGAGGCCATCGAACTTCAGTTCCGGGCGCAGATAGCCGAGGAAGGACACGGAGCAGAGCTGCCCGTAGAGGTCGCCGCTGAAATCGAAGAGATACGTCTCGAGCAGTGGCGCGCCATTGTCGGTGACCGTCGGTCGGCGACCGTAGCTGGCGACACCATCATAGAGCGTGCCATCGGCAAGGCGGAAGCGCACGGCATAGATGCCCGCCTGAATGTCTGCTTCGGCGGGCAACCGCATATTCGCGGTCGGAAAGCCGAGCTGACGGCCAAGCTTCTCGCCGCCGACGACTTCCGCTTCCACCGTATAGTGATAGCCGAGCATCGCCGCCGCCTCGCTGACATTGCCATCCCTCAGCAATTCGCGAACGTGGCTCGAGGAGACGACGTCGGTATTCTCGTCACGAAACGCGTCGATCAGCGTCACGCCAAAGCCGTATTTCTGGCCGGCATCCATCAGGAAGGCCGGGCCGCCTTCCCGGCCGCGGCCGAAATGAAAGTTGAAGCCGGTCACGACCTCGGATGCGCTGAGCCAATCCTTGAGGATCGAATGGATGAAATCGTCCGCCGAGCGCTGTGAGAACTCCCGGTCGAAGGGATATTCGATGACGGCATTGAAGCCGATCGCTTCGAGGATGCGCGCCTTGAGCGGCGCCGGCGTCAAGCGAAAGACCGGCTGCTCCGGGCGGAAGACAGTGCGGGGATGTGGCTCAAACGTCAGGACCAGTGCCGGAATGCCCCGCTGCCTCGATATCTCCAAGGCCCGGTTGAGCACGGACTGATGGCCCCGATGCACACCGTCGAAGTTGCCGATGGCAATCACGCCGCCATGCAGATGGGCCGGCAGGGGTTCGCGGGTTTCGTTGCGGTGAAAAACGGTCATCGGCTGGCTTTTCTCTTGCGAGGCTCGTTATGCGAGGCGGGGCATCCACCACTTCGGCGTCGCTCTTTCGCGCTCCAGATAGGCGGTGAGGATCGCCTCGTCGGTCACTCCATTCAGCGTATATTCCGTCGCGTGGATGCCGCCGCTGATATAGAGGAGATCAAGCCCGTAATCGAGAGCGCCGCGAACATCGGTCGGCATACCGTCTCCGATCGCAAGCACACGGTTCAGCGGAAAGTCCCCGTGGGCTTCGCGGGCGGCAGATAGCACGGCCTCGTAGATCGGCTTGTGCGGCTTGCCGGCAATGCGCGTTTGGCCACCGAGCTGATTGTAATACGCCGCCATCGCGCCGGCGCAGGGGATGATCTTGTGGCCGCGCTCGACAACCAGATCGGGATTGGCACAGATCATCGGCACGCCACGCGCCTGAAATGCCTTCAGCATCTTGGTGTAGTCTTCCGGGGTCTCGGTTTCGTCGTCGAAGAAGCCCGTGCAGACGACCGAGTCCGCATCCTTGGCCTCGACGCGCTCGACACCAAGGCCCTCGATGATCGCCTCGTCGCGATCCGGTCCAAGCAGAAATACCTTCTTCGGACCCTCGGCGATCAGGCCCCGCGTGACGTCGCCCGATGTGACGATGCGGTCATAGGCGCCATCCTGGATGCCGATCTGGCGAAGCTGCGTCACGACCTGCGGAGCGATGCGCGGCGAATTGGTGATGAGAACGACGGTTAGCCCCTCGCCGCGCGCTGCTTCCAGCGCCGCAGCCGCCTTGGGAAAGGGATCGACTCCATTGTGCAAGACGCCCCAGACATCGCAGAACACCGCGTCGTAGTGGCTGGTGATTTCTGCAAAGTTCTCGATCCGCTTGGCCATTCCGATTTCCCGCTGTCGTTAAGTCAAGGTGACATCGCAAAGGCATGCCGGGATGGCAAGGCATTTTGCAGTGAGCAACGGCAAAAAACTGTGCTCGTCGATTAGAGAAGGGCCTCGCCCGTTTTGATTAGCAGGCCTGCGGCAGTCGACACAGCAAGTATCGTCAGGAGGCCCTTCTCGAATCGGAAGAGCATCACGCACGCCATTACAAAGATCCCAAGCGCCGCGATATCGAGGGTCCGCCACTCCGGCCATGCGACGCTGACGATTGGCAGACCGGTTTTCCCGGACAGGAGTGCGGCACGGCCAACTTCGGCGAAGAGCACGTGCAGACCGAACCAAAGGGCAAGGTTGAGGATGACGCCGACTACCGCCGCGGTGATCGCCGAAAGGGCCGACGAGAGGTTTTCGTTGCTGCGCAGCTTCTCGATGTAGGGAGCCCCGGCGAAGATCCAGATGAAGCTCGGCACGAAGGTCGCCCAGGCGGCGAGGAAGGCACCAAGGAAGCCCCCGGCAAGCGGCGCCATGGCGAGCGGGTTGCGATAGCCGGCGAGAAATCCGACAAAACAGAGAACAAGAACACGTGGCCCGGGCGTCGTCTCGGCAAGTGCCAGTCCATCGAGTATCTCGGCCGGCTGAAGCCAGGCGTAATGGCCGACGGCGACCTGGCCGACATAGGAGAGGACGGCGTACGCGCCTCCGAAGGTGATGACGGCCATCTTGGAGAAGAAGATGAAGACCGCGCCGAAAACATTGGTTTCGCCGCTCAGGGTTTCGGCGATCAGGTCCGTCGGTACATCGAGGCCGCGAATGAAAAAGAGTGGCGACTGCCAGACAAGGATCCAGAACACGAGCACCACAAGAGGCCTTGCGATCACATGCGTCGTAACCTCGGGAAAATGCGTGCGCGAAGAGGCTTGCGGCAAGACCGGCGCTGCCAATCGACGCTTGGAATACTTCATCCATAACAAGCCTGCTGCTCCGGCCAGGATGATAACCAGAGGAAACGGCAAGTTCAGGAAGAAGAGAGCCAGGAACGACGCTCCGGCCACATAATAATGAAAGCGCTCCCTCAGCGCTCGGCACCCCACCCGGAGCAAGGTCTCGATGACGATTGCCAAAACGGCAGCCTTTACTCCGAAGAAAAGCGCGGGAAGCCACGCGGCCTCCTGAAAGACGGCGTAGAGGCTCGACAGCATCAGCATGACAAGGAAGCCCGGCAATACAAACAACAAGCCGGCAATGAGGCCGCCGCGCACGCCGTGCATCAGCCAGCCGATATAGGTGGCCAGTTGCTGAGCCTCCGGGCCAGGCAGCAGCATGCAGAAATTCAATCCGTGCAGGAAGCGCTCCTCGGAAATCCAGCGCTTCTCATCGACAATCGTCGTGTGCATCAGGGCGATCTGACCGGCCGGCCCGCCGAAGCCCAAGCAGCCGATGCGCGCCCATACACGCGCCGCCTCCCCAAGTGTCGGTACCGCTATGATTTCGTCCGCCGCGATCGTTTTGTTCACGGTTGCCGCCCCCTGCCCCAAGCTGCTCGATACCATCGGCGTGTATGCGCGGCAATCCTGACGCCACTCGCCCCGCGGGTGCCGCAAACGTTCCGGGGATACAAAAGCTCTCCAGCTACAGGACGTTCGGAAATCTCGGAGAGAACGCAGCCTTTCGCACTTCCGACAAGGATTTGCTGTTAAGGCTGTTTGTGAGGACGGCGAAGAAAAATTGCGGCCGTTCTTGACTCCCCGTTGGGCCACTCCTAAATGCTGCCTCGCTAGCACTCACCAAGCACGAGTGCTAACACCCATCCGTGCGGGCCGCTCTCGGCCCGCGAGTGTCATTTGATCGAGGGATTAGACAATGGCAAGCACCAATTTCCGCCCCCTTCACGATCGCGTCGTTGTCCGTCGCGTTGAGTCCGAAGAAAAGACCAAGGGCGGCATCATCATTCCCGACACCGCCAAGGAAAAGCCGCAGGAAGGCGAAATCGTCGCCGTCGGTTCCGGCGCTCGTGACGAGTCCGGCAAGGTCGTCGCTCTCGACGTCAAGGCTGGCGATCGCGTTCTGTTCGGCAAGTGGTCCGGCACTGAAGTCAAGATCAACGGCGAAGACCTTCTGATCATGAAGGAAGCCGACATCATGGGCATCATCGGCTAATCAGCCGTTTTTCCCCTTTCCGATTTTAGCTACGGGCCCAAAGCCCGGACAACTCGAATTCAGGAGTTTCAATCATGGCAGCTAAAGAAATCAAGTTCGGCCGCACCGCGCGCGAAAAGATGCTGCGTGGCGTCGACATTCTCGCTGACGCAGTGAAGGTAACGCTCGGCCCGAAGGGTCGTAACGTCATCATCGACAAGTCCTTCGGCGCTCCGCGCATCACCAAGGACGGCGTTTCGGTCGCCAAGGAAATCGAACTGGAAGACAAGTTCGAAAACATGGGCGCCCAGATGGTCCGCGAAGTTGCTTCGAAGACCAACGACATCGCCGGCGACGGCACGACGACCGCAACGGTTCTCGCTCAGGCGATCGTTCGCGAAGGCGCCAAGGCTGTTGCAGCCGGCATGAACCCGATGGACCTGAAGCGCGGCATTGACCTCGCTGTTGCTGAAGTCGTGAAGGATCTCCAGGCCAAGGCCAAGAAGATCAACACCTCGGAAGAAGTTGCCCAGGTCGGCACGATCTCCGCAAACGGCGAAAAGCAGATCGGTCTCGACATTGCTGAAGCAATGCAGAAGGTCGGCAACGAAGGCGTTATCACCGTCGAAGAAGCCAAGACCGCTGAAACCGAACTCGAAGTCGTCGAAGGCATGCAGTTCGACCGCGGCTACCTCAGCCCGTACTTCGTCACCAACCCGGAAAAGATGATCGCTGATCTCGAAGACGCCTTCATCCTCCTGCACGAGAAGAAGCTCTCGAACCTCCAGGCCATGCTCCCGGTTCTCGAAGCTGTCGTTCAGACCGGCAAGCCGCTCCTCATCATCGCTGAAGACGTCGAAGGCGAAGCTCTTGCTACGCTCGTCGTCAACAAGCTGCGTGGCGGCCTGAAGATTGCTGCTGTCAAGGCTCCTGGCTTCGGCGATCGCCGCAAGGCCATGCTCGAAGACATCGCGATCCTCACGGGCGGCACTGTCATCTCCGAAGACCTCGGCATCAAGCTCGAGTCGGTTACCCTCGACATGCTCGGCCGCGCCAAGAAGGTTTCGATCTCCAAGGAAAATACGACGATCGTCGACGGTTCGGGCGCCAAGTCCGACATCGAAGGCCGCGTTGCCCAGATCAAGGCCCAGATCGAAGAAACCACCTCCGACTACGACCGCGAAAAGCTGCAGGAGCGTCTTGCTAAGCTCGCTGGTGGCGTTGCAGTCATCCGCGTCGGCGGTTCGACGGAAGTCGAAGTGAAGGAAAAGAAGGATCGCATCGACGACGCGCTCAACGCGACGCGCGCTGCTGTTCAGGAAGGTATCGTACCGGGCGGCGGCGTTGCCCTGCTGCGTTCCTCCGCCAAGATCTCCGTCAAGGGCGAGAACGACGACCAGGAAGCTGGCATCAACATCGTTCGCCGCGCTCTGCAGGCTCCGGCCCGTCAGATCGCCGAGAACGCTGGTGACGAAGCATCGATCGTTGTTGGCAAGATCCTCGAGAAGGGTCAGGACAACTTCGGTTACAACGCCCAGACCGGCGAATACGGCGACATGATCGCCATGGGTATCGTCGACCCGGTCAAGGTTGTTCGCACGGCTCTGCAAGACGCAGCTTCGGTTGCTTCGCTGCTGATCACCACCGAAGCTATGATCGCCGAGCTGCCGAAGAAGGACGCTCCGGCTGGCATGCCGGGCGGCATGGGCGGCATGGGCGGCATGGACATGATGTGATAGGCGAAAGCCTATCGCTGAAGCGTCCATAAAGCTTCACCGATCTATCTCCTGGTTTTCCCGGAATAGGAAGGGCGGTCTTCGGACCGCCCTTTTTCGTTCCGGCGCATGATTCGCCAGGTGAGCTTTTTCAATCGTCAGGTGAAACGTTTAATCGCATATCTGAATGCGCCTCGCATTCGGCTAAGCTTTCGCAGAGCTTGTGTGCCTGCATTATTTCTTCCAAAAGCTGTGTTATCCGTTCGCTGCAATTTTATGCACATTTCAGAGCTCAAGAGAGCATTGAAACCGGTTGCACTTCGGCAGCCGCGCATTTTTTTGCTCTTTTTCGCGTCCCCCATACTTTCACGGTTGTTTTTCCACTCACAGTAGCGATCGGCATTATGCAAAAAGCGGATTGCCGTTTGCATGAAAGTGCCTATAAATCCCCTCGCATTCGGCGCGTGTCATCAGCCGATGGGTCACGATGCGCATCGATCCTGACCACGAGAATGCGACGTAGGATTCGGGACAACCCCTTCCCGAAAAATATATTAGAAGTTGAGTAACGCCCCCGTGAAATTGGAAGCGGTTCCGTGAGAAGAACCGGCAATCCAGACCCCATTTCCCGGTCGCCCGAGCATGATGCGCGGTGCAACATGAACCTGCTCATTTTTGCCGGACGTGCGGCGGGGGAAGCCGCACCTAAGCTGGGGAAAAATTTGTTCAAAATCGCGAGAACCAACGCCGCGGCACCGCTTATGCCGGGCTCACTGGATATCAGCAATCATGATCCTGAAATGCTGGCGCAGTTTTCCATTTCGGAAACCTGGGTCGGAGACATGTCCAGCGGCGTGATCCGCCTCAAGGAATGGAGCGCCCTGCTGCACGGACTCCCGGCGCGGGAATGCGGGCTTCTGAGCCTCATGCGCTGCTACGATCCGAAGGATCACGATCACATCCTGGAACTCTTCGAGCAGGCTGCGACGCTCTCCTCATCCTTCTGTTTCTCGACCACCATCATGATGTCGAATGGCTTCCGTCAGCCGTTGTTCTGCATGGGCGAGTCGAACGGCCACGACGATGCTAATCACGGCAGCATGCTCGGTGTTTTCATCTTCCCTCGTTTCAAGACGAATACCGGCGGCGAGTTTGCCAGGCGCCAATAGACGCTCCCGCACATGAAAAAAGCCGGCCTTTTGGACCGGCTTTTTGCATATTTGCCTCAGATTTACGCAGGCCGTGCCGGGATATTCAATCCCTTTTCCGAGGCCGGCCGGGCGATGCAGCGCTCTAGCCAGTCCATCACGGCCGGGAAGCTCTTATAATCCAACACCTCACGCCCGCCGTAGAAGATGTCGGCACCGCGGAGCCACGGGAAGGTGGCGATATCGGCGATCGTGTAGAGATCGCCCATGATCCACTGGCGACCCTGGAGGCGTGCTTCCAGTACGCTCAGAAGCCGCTTTGATTCGTCGCGGTAGCGCTCCATCGGATACGAGTTGTTGGCAACCTTATCGGCCGCGAATTTGTAGAAGTGCCCGAACTGTCCGAACATCGGTCCGATACCGGCCATCTGGAAGAAGACCCACTGGATCGTCTCGTAGCGCCCGGCTGTATCTGATGGAATGAGTTTGCCTGTCTTCTCTGCCAAATAGAGCAGGATGGCACCGGATTCGAAAATGCCGATCGGCTTTCCATCGGGGCCATTGGGATCGATGATTGCCGGGATGCGGCCATTGGGATTGAGCGATACGAATTCCGGCGACTTCTGGTCGTTCGTGCTGAACGAGATCAGATGCGGTTCATAGGACAAGCCAAGCTCTTCAAGCGCAATCGATATCTTCACGCCGTTCGGGGTTGGCAACGAGTAAAGCTGGATGATATCCGGGTTCGCTGCTCGCCAGCGCGTCGTGATCGGAAATGCGGAAAGATCTGCCATCGGGGTCTCCATCTTGGGCGGCCGACCATAAAAGAGGCGCACCATCGATGGCAAGCCGACTTCGCCAAGATCGGTCGTTCAATAATAGAGAACGAAGTGTCCCCTTCCGTCTATCTTTCCACAACAGCAAAAAAAGGCGACAAAGCGGCATTCGAGGTTGCAACCGTGCCGGGGCACAACAACCTCAAACGCCATTCAACGGAGACAACGTTCATGTCGAATACCAACAATATTGTCATTCTTGTCGCTCGCGTCCTCTTGTCGTTCATGTTCATTCTTGCCGGCTTCGGCAAGCTGACCGATCCGGCTGGAACCGCTGGCATGATCGCCGGTGCTGGTCTTCCGGCGTCCACTGCTCTGACCTATCTCGCAGGCGCCTTTGAATTTGTAACTGGCCTCGCGGTTCTCGTCGGCTACCAGACGAAGATCGTCGGCTGGCTGCTCGCCGCCTTTTGTATCTTCACCGCTGTCGTCTTCCACCTGCCGACGGTCAACGTTCCGGATTTCCCGGCTGCCGCTCTCGGCTGGATAAACGCCCTGAACCAGATCATGGTCATGAAGAACTTCACGCTCGCCGGCGCTTACATCTTCCTCGCCATTGTCGGCCCGGGCCTCTACTCGCTCGACGCACGCCGCGGCGCCTACGCAGTCGCCTAAGCGATCAAGCATCCTCCCAAGCATGAAAAACCCGCCGTCACCAGACGGCGGGTTTTTTCGTGTGTTGATTTGGCGATGGTCAGAGTGCCGAGCGAACGGCGTCGATCAGCCGCTGAACGGTCGCGTCGTTCGCGTGGCTTTCCTTGCGTGCCCTGACGAAGCAGGCCTGGGAGCGAAGGATGACGCCGTCGGACAAGATCTTCAGGTTGTTCGCGCGAAGAGTCGAACCAGTCGAGGTGATGTCGACGATGATATCGGCCGATCCCGAGGCAGGCGCCCCTTCGGTTGCCCCAAGGCTTTCGACGATCCGGTAGAGCTGGATGCCGTGCTGGCTGGAAAAGAATTGTTGCGTCAGCCGCCAGTATTTCGTGGCAATCGCCAGGCGCCGGCCGTGACGGGCGCGAAAGTCGGAAGCAACATCGCCGAGATCGGCCATAGTGTCGACGTCGAGCCAGATTTCAGGAACGGCAACCACGACATCGGCATGGCCGAAGCCGAGACGCGCGCAGATCTCGACGCGCTTGTCCGCCTCCGCCAGGCCCTCGCGGACAAGGTCTTCGCCGGTGACACCGAAATCGACGGTGCCGCTGCCGAGTTCACGGGAAATCTCGGAGGCGGAAAGGAAGGCAACTTCGACGTCGCCCCAACCTTCGACGCGTCCGCGATAGGAGCGATCGTTGCCGACAGCGGTGATCCTGATCCCGGCGCGTTCGAAGATCGCCGAGGCATCGTCCTTCATCCGGCCCTTGGAGGGCAATGCGATGGTAATCGTCATCATACGGTCCTCTCGGCTTCGATGCGATCCAGCCAGAGCGAGAAGCCGACGGCGGGAATGCGTTCCTTGGCGCCCAGGAACGTCATCAGGCGATCGAAACGACCCCCACCGGCGAGAACCGCCGACGTGCCCTGGGCGCCGATCTCGAAAACCAGGCCGGTGTAGTAATCCAGCGGACGCCCGAAGGCTGCGCGGTAATCGATCAGCGCCAAATCGACGCCGGCATTGGCCAGAGCGGCCACGCGGCCGTCGAAACGCGCCAGCGCGTTGCCGAGCTTGAGGCCCGCGGCATCGGCAAAACCGGCCAAGGCCGCCGAAGCATTGATCAGCGGTACGTTCAGCGACAGGAATTCTTCCAGCACGCGGAAGGCCGCATCATCGAGGCGCGTTTCGGAGAGGATCAGCTTTTCCTTCAGACGGCGCGCGATTTCGAGCGGCGAACGGCTGGCATTCGTCGAATAGCCCGTCGCCTGCATCGTCGCATCTATGTGTGCAACAAGTGCTGCTTCATCGTCGGCGGCAATCAGATGTGCCATCTCGTCACTCAATCCAGTTACGAACTGAGGGCTGACGAGGCTTGCCAGCAGAGCTTCGAGCTGGCTCATGTTGCCGAAGGCATGGATCAGGCGCTTCTGCCAGCCGAGCGGCAGGCCAAGCCCCTGCACCACTGCTTCGAAGACAGCCTGATCGCCGAGTGTCACCGCAAGACGCTTGCCGGGAACGACGCGCTCCAGCACGCCGATCGCATCGCCGATCGCACGCGCGTCGGCAGCGGCAATATTGATGTCGCCAAGATCCTCGATCCCGGCTTGATAGAACTCGTTGCCGCCTTCACGCCGCTGGCGGAAAACTTCGCCGAGATAGGAATAGCGCTTCGGCGTCCCGGTCGCGCTCTCTATGTGGCGCAGGCAGACGGGGATCGTGAACTCCGGCCGCAGGCAAAGGCTGGCGCCCGTCTCGCTTTCGGTCATGAAAATGCGCCGGCGAAGATCCTCGCCGGCGATGTCAAGAAATGGTTCGGCCGGCTGGATGACGGGCGTATCTACCCGCTCCGTCTTTCGCGCCGCAAACTCTGAGAGGAGCTCGCCGGAGAAGTCCGGCAGGTTGATCAGGGCCATCTCAGCCCGCCCTGTTGCGGTCTTCGGCCTGCGCCGCCAGAATTTCCTTCACCTTGGCGACGAGGTCGCCTTCGGCAACTGTCTCCTGTGCGACGCGCGCTTCGCGCCAGCTGGCGTTGTCCTCGATCTCGCCGGACAGGCGCTTGCCTTCGATCAGGTCCTTGATCTGCACGACGCCCTGCGCCCGCTCGTCACCGCCCTGGATAATGGCGACGGGGCAGCCGCGGCGGTCGGCATATTTCAGCTGATTGCCGAACTTCTTCCAGTTGCCCTGGAACATCTCGGCGCGGATGCCAGCCTTGCGCAATTCCTGCGTCATGTGCTGGTAGCGGCCCATCGACTCGACATCGCCGTCCATGACAGTGACCAGAACCGGCTCGATGACCTCGGCCTGGCCGAGCTTGCCGAGGTTCTTCAGCGCCGTCATCAGGCGAGAGACGCCAATCGAGAAGCCAGTGGCCGGCACGGGCTGGCCCATGAAGCGGGACACGAGACCGTCGTAGCGACCGCCGCCACCGACGGAACCGAAGACGACCTTCTCGCCCTTCTCGTTAGTCACGTCGAAGAGGAGCTCGGCTTCGTAAACCGGGCCGGTGTAATATTCGAGGCCGCGAACAACCGAGGGGTCGATCTTGACGCGATCCGACTGATAGCCGGCGCTTCGCACCAATGCGCCGATGAAGTTCAGCTCCTCGACGCCTTCCGCACCCTTGGACGTTCCGGCAACCAGCTCGGCAAGCTGCCCAGCGCTTTCGGTATAGTCCTTGATCCCGACGAAGAAGAGAACCTTGTCGATCTGTCCCTGGTCGAGACCAGCACCCTTGGTGAAGTCGCCAGACTCGTCCTTGCGGCCGGGACCAAGCAGGAGAGCAACGCCCTCGAGACCGAACTTGTCGAGCTTGTCGATGGCGCGTAGCACGTTGAGGCGCTGGCCGGCCTTGTCATCGCCGCCGAGACCGATTGCTTCGAGAACACCGTCGAGAACTTTGCGGTTGTTGACGCGGATCACGTAGTCGCCGCGCTTGATGCCGAGGGCTTCCAGCGTATCGGCCATCATCATGCACATTTCAGCATCGGCCTGCACGCCCGGCGCACCGACCGTATCGGCGTCGAACTGCATGAACTGGCGGAAGCGACCGGGGCCTGGCTTCTCATTGCGGAAGACATAGCCGGCGCGATAGGTGCGGTACGGCAGCTGGATCTCGTTGAAATTCTCGGCAACATGACGGGCGAGCGGCGCCGTCAGGTCGTAGCGCAAGGACATCCACTGCTCGTCGTCGTCCTGCAGCGAGAAGACGCCCTCGTTCGGCCGGTCGGCATCCGGCAGGAACTTGCCGAGCGCGTCGGTGTATTCGAAGAGCGGCGTTTCGACAGGATCGAAACCATAATGCTCGTAGACTTCCTGGATCTTCGCGGTCATTTCGTTGACGGCGCGAATGTCGGCTGCCGAACGATCGACGAAGCCGCGGGGAAGTCTGGCCTTGAGCTTTTGTGGTTTCTTCTGCTTGTCGTTCATTTCCAAGGTATTCCGCTCGCTGTGACAGTGGCGGTTACCTAGCGGAAAGGACCGGGTGCGGCAAGGGCGAAGGCCCTTGATCAGGAACACAGAATCGATTGAACGAGAGAGAATGGATCGAATGGCGGGAGCTACACGATGATTGCCGAGGCGCTTCTCTATGCTGCCACCGTTCCGATGACATTGAAGGCGCATCGCCGGTTCATCCGATACTCCGTCAATCTCTGGTCCCGCGCCGGCCGTTGCAGCCGGCAATGGGCGGAGCACGAGGAGCGAAGCCGGAACGTTGTGAGAAGTGCCATTGCGGAGTTGCGGCAGAGGAGAACGGCGGTCGTTTTGGGCTCGGGCCTGCTCCGCGACGTGCCGATTGAGGAATTAGCCAGGACCTTTGACACTGTCGTCCTCGTCGATCTCGTGCATCTTGCCTCGGTGCGCCTCTGGCTGCGGCTCAAGCGCTACAGCAATGTTCGGCTGATCGCGCGCGATCTCTCCGGCTACGACGAGCTTGCCGCGGGCAAACAACCAGAGCCGCTGGCGTTCCTGAGAAGCGTTCCGTATCTCGACTTCGTCGTCTCGGCCAATCTCCTCTCCCAGATCGGTCGCGGCGCACAACGCCGCTACGAGGCGGAACAGGCCGGCGCCATGCCCGCCGATACCGTCGCGCAACTGATCGAGGCGCACCGGTCGGCGCTTGAGGCAGCGCCCTGCAAAACATGCCTGGTTACCGATGTTTCCTATGCCGTGATAGACCGACAGGGGAGGGTTCATGACGAGACTGATCTGCTGCACGGCGTGGCGCTGTCATCGGTTCGGGCCAACTGGCAGTGGCCCGTGGCGCCACTCGGCGAAGAGAGCAATGACTATCAGATCGTCCATCAGGTCGTTGCCGCGTACTAGCGCCAGCCTCCGCACGTCGGCCGACGCTTCTCTCGCCAAAGTGTATAAAGCGGGCTTGGCTTCTTCGCGCGCTGCACCTATTTTGACGATATGCGGTTTCTTGCAATCATAGCGATGGTTTTCGGTTGGTTTGCCTTCGGCACCATGTCCGCATGGGCTGGCTGTCCGACATGCCTGTCCATGCAGCCGGTCGCTGCGACGCCCAGCGCCGAGCATCAGCATATGGCCGGCATGGATATGGGCGAGAAGGCCAAGTCGTCGCCGGCGCAGCAGGATCCTTGTTCGGCCGCCGGTATGGTGCACATGCCCTTCTGTTCGGCCTGCCTGGTCATTCCGCCATTGAGCGTCATCGCCGCGACCGGCAAGCAGATGTTTTCCTATCCTGCGCCCGGACCGGCTCACGCCATGCAGGATGCCCGCCCAGCACCGCTGGCGCCGCCTCCCCGGCTTGTCTGACGGTTTTCATGAACGCTGCGGCTTCGGCCGCGCATTGAATTCCATTATCAGACCGAGGAAGGAGATCCCATGTCTCTGAAAGTTCTCGCCATAGCGGCCACGCTCGCACTCTCGTCCGCACCCGTCTTCGCAGAGGAGATGAAAATGGACATGAGCAAGCCAATGGGCGACCACGGCGCATCGAGCCACGCCTTTGCGCAGGCGAACGCTAAAATGCACAAGGACATGACGATGAAGTATAGCGGCGACGCCGATGTCGACTTCGTCCGCGGCATGATCCCGCACCATCAAGGTGCGATCGACATGGCGAAAATCGAGCTGGAGTACGGCAAGGATCCGGAAATTCGCAAGCTCGCGGAAGCCGTCATCAAGGCCCAGGAGGCTGAGATCGCCGATATGCAGGCCTGGCTGAAGGCTCACGGCAAGTAATCGCAAAGGACGCCGGAGCACGAAGCCCCGGCGTCCGCCTTCACAAGGCCTTGATCAGGCTTTCGGTTCGAAAGGTTCCGGCCGTCGGGCTGCCCCCTGCCGCGCCAGCATCCAGCCCGGATATTCGGGCGCGAGTTCGCTGACCTCGTCCAGCTTCTTCAGGTCGTCCGCATCGAGCTTCAGGTTGACGGCCGCCAGGTTCTGGTCGAGCTGCTCGACGCGTTTTGCGCCGATGATGACAGTCGTCACGAAAGGTTTCGCCAGGATGTAGGCAAGTGCGACGGTCGCGACGCTTGTGCCGTGTTTCGCGGCGATCTCGCGCATCACGGCAACGCAGGCCCAGGCGCGATCCTTGTCGACCGGCGGGAAGTCGAACGAGGCGCGGCGTCCTTCCCCGTTGCCCGGCGCTCCCGGCCCGTACTTGCCGGAGAGAAGACCGCCCGCCAGCGGCGACCAGACCATTAGACCAAGCTTTTCCTCCTGCATCATCGGCACGATGTCACGCTCGAGATCGCGGCCGGCGATCGAATAGTACGCCTGTACCGTCTCGAACCGGGCAAGACCGCGACGTTCCGAGATGCCGAGCGCTTTGGCGATGCGCCACGCCTGCCAGTTGGAGACACCCACATAGCGCACGAGACCGCGGGATACGAGATCGTCCAGGGCTCGCAGCGTCTCGTCGATCGGCGTGACCGGATCGGTGGCATGGATCTGGTAAAGATCGATATGATCGGTCTGCAACCGCTTCAGACTGGCCTCGACCGAATCCATGATGTGGCCACGCGAGGCGCCGCGGTCGTTCGGCTTGTCGCCCATGGTGCTATAGACTTTCGTGGCGATGACCACGTCCTTACGGGGAACGCTGAGGTTCTTCAGGGCCTGGCCGAGCAGCTTTTCGGATTCGCCGAAGGAATAGACGTCGGCGGTGTCGATGAAGTTGACGCCCGATGCCAGCGACTTCGCAACGATTTCATCGGCGGCTTTCTGGTCGACGTCGGCGATCGAGCCCCAAAGGTTGTTTTCGCCGGCGGCGCCGAATGTCATCGTACCGAGGCAGATTTCCGAGACGAATAGTCCCGTATTTCCAAGTTGATTGTAACGCATGGTCGAAAATTTCCTTGTGACGACCGCAGGCTTGCCTACGGACAGATGAGTTCATTTTTTGGTTGTTGGCCTGCACATGACAGGAGCAGCCGGAATGCGGCCGCGTGGAAGGCACTATCGATGTAAGGCGAGGCGGCGGCATTTCAACATGCCGTGTACTCGCCTCACGGCTTTGCGATGCTCTTGTTTCGCGGCCATCTTTCAATAGATTCAAATCAGATTACTCGGAGATGGGCGATGACGACCCGCATGCTGACGACCATCGGTTTCGATGCCGACGACACGCTCTGGCAGAACGAGCAATACTATCGGCTTACCGAGGCGCATTTCACGGAATTGCTGGCCGATTTTGCAAATGGTCCAAGAATTTCCGAGCGCTTGCTGGAGGCAGAGAAGCGCAATCTCCGGCAGTACGGTTTCGGCATCAAGGGATTTACGCTGTCCATGATCGAGACGGCGATCGAGGTCACCGAGGGCAAGGTGCCCGCCAGCGTCATTGCCAATATCCTCGACACCGGCCGCGACCTGCTTTCTCACCCCGTGGAGACCCTGCCGCATGTGCAGGAGACCTTGGCGGCGCTCTCGGAAAACTACCTGCTGGTGATGATCACCAAGGGTGATCTTTTCGATCAGGAGCGTAAGCTCGCGCAATCCGGGCTTGGCGACTTCTTCCACGCCGTCGAGATCGTCTCCGACAAGACCGCCGTGACCTACCGGCGGATCTTCTCCAAGGTCGGCGGTGGCCCGGAACGGGCGATGATGGTCGGCAACTCGCTGAAATCAGACATTGTCCCCGCGATTGCCGCCGGCAGCTACGGCGTCTTCGTGCCGCACGAACTCACCTGGGTCGTCGAGCATGTCGAGGAACCGAAGGACGCACCGCGCTTTCGCAAGATCGAACATCTCGGAGAACTGCGCAGGTTGATCGAAGGCCTGGGCTAGCCCCTCATTACTGCCTTGAAGGGAAAAGTGGCGACGGCGATTGCTGTTCAGCCGGAGCCGTGGGCTGCGGCGCTGTTGCCTGCGGCTCGACGAGAATGCTGTAGGGCGCGCCCAGGCCGCGGCGCGGCGACGCCTTGGAATAATAGGGCCGCAGCAGCCAGGTGGTGTTGTCCTTCACCGTGACGGTGTAGCTGGTGCCATCCTCATCGGTACCAAAGATCGCCTCCTCGTCGGGCGTTGCCAGATCGAAGATCGAAAGGAAGGCAAACTTGCTCTTGGTCGCAAAGCTGATCTTCACATGCTGGCCAGCCTTGACGGGAAGTGTGTAAACCCGCCCGTTGCCGAGCTTCGTCCAGCCCTTGAGCTCCATGGTTGCAGCCGGAAACTGCAGCTTCTCCAGTCGCTCGCCGGGCTGCAGCTCCGGTGACTGGCCGAACGCTACGGATGCCACCAGGCAGAATGCGACGGTTGCCGCGAGCGCCTTCATGGGCGCACCAGCGCATTGCGCATCGCCTCTACCTCGACGCGGCAGAAGCAACCTTCGATGTGATCGTTGACGAGACCCATTGCCTGCATGAAGGCATAAACTGTGGTTGGGCCGACAAACGTCCAGCCGCGCTTCTTCAGATTCTTGGAAATGAGAACCGATGTCGGCGTTGTCGGGTTGGCCATGACAGTGGCACGATCGACCACCTTTGGCCTATCGTTATGACCGGGCTCGAAGCTCCAGAAATACCGGGCGAGCGACCCGAACTCCTGCCTCAGTTCGATCGCACGGCGGGCGTTGTTGATCGTCGAGACGATCTTGCCTCGATGGCGCACGATGCCGGGATCGGCGAGGCAGCGTTGGATATCGCTGTCGTCGAAGAGCGCAACCTTCTCGAAGTCGAAGCCGGCAAAGGCAGCGCGGAAATTCTCGCGCTTGCGCAGGATGGTGAGCCAGGAGAGACCGGACTGGAACCCCTCCAGGCAGATCTTCTCGAAGAGGCGGATGTCATCCGTTACCGGCCGCCCCCATTCCTCGTCGTGATACTTGAGGTAATCCGGGAGGTTGGCGTGCCAGTGACAACGGCTCTTGCCGTCTTCGCCGATGATGATGCCCGTATCGCTCATGATCCCGCTTCGCTTTCGTGCTGCCAATCCGGCTTTACCATTTGCAAACTCTCTTTCCAAACCGAACGATAACCCTGACGAAAAGTTTATCTCTCGCTTCGGACTTGGATGAATTCAAATTTACGATTCGCTGGCGGGAACGGTGGCAGCGTGGCGGCAGGCGGCCGCTGCCGTCCGTGCATTTTCGGCCATTTGTAGAGAGTCCGTCCGATGATGAAATCCCTTCTGCTCGCCGCAGCGATGCTCGGCGTCTTTTCCACCGCTGCGCTCGGCGACGACCGTTATGCAACGCGCCCGCCGGTCGTGCTAAGCCCGGACCTTGCAGCCCCATGGGTCATGCAGCTCGGCGGCAAGGTTCGTCCCGTCGTCTACCGACAACCGGCCTTTCCGAAACGCGGTCTGTTCACATCCGGCGTCTTCGGCCGCGCTCCGGCCGCCGTGGCGCAACCGGTGTCCGCCATCAATCCCGGCGTCCCAGTCGTCCGCCGCCAGCTTGAGCCGCAATTTCTGCCGCAGATCGTCACCTACGACACCAAGGAACGGCCCGGCACGATCGTCATCGATACCAACAGCCGCTTCCTTTACCTGGTAATGGAGGGCGGGAAGGCGCGGCGTTACGGAGTGGGCGTCGGCAAGCCAGGCTTCGAATGGGCCGGCGTGCACAAGATTACCCGCAAGTCCGAATGGCCGGACTGGACGCCGCCAGCCGAAATGGTTGGCCGCGAAGCCGCCAAGGGCCACTATCTCCCGGCGCGCATGGACGGCGGTCCCGAGAATCCGCTTGGCGCGCGCGCCATGTATCTCGGTTCGACGCTCTACCGCATCCACGGTACCAACGCCCCCTGGACGATCGGCAACGCCGTTTCCTCCGGCTGCATCCGGCTACGCAACGAGGATGTCGTTGACCTTTACGAGCGGGTAAAGGTTGGAACCCGTGTCATCGTCATGTAAAGGCTCCCAATATCGGGCGCGCGGCCAAGAATAGTTGCAATTAGACATCGCAGCTGTTTCATTCCGCGCCGACATCTTGAACTGGATCGAAGTTAGGGTAGCTTCGGTCCGGTTTTGCTTTGAGGGAATCAACCATGCTGAAATTCGCGACGGCTCTTGCGGCCACCGGCCTTCTGGTCACTTCCATGTCCGCATCGGTCTCGGCGCAGCCGATTACACCCGCTCACGATGGCGCGCCTGTCGTTCGGGTCGCCGCACCGCCGAAGTCGGTCAAGCCGCAGTTCAAGCGCCAGCGCGTGCACCTCATCACCAACGAGGCACCCGGCACGATCATCATCGATACCAACCACAAGTTCCTGTATCTCGTCGAAACCAAGGACCGCGCGACGCGCTATGGCATCGGCGTCGGGCGCGAGGGCTTCGGCTGGTCGGGCGTGGTGAAGATCGGCCGCAAGGCAGAATGGCCGGGCTGGACGCCGCCGGCTGAGATGCGTGTTCGCGAGGCGGCGAAGGGCCACATCCTCCCGACCTTCCAGGAAGGCGGCGAGGACAATCCGCTTGGCGCCCGCGCCATGTATCTCTACAAGGGCGGCAACGATACGAGCTTCCGCATCCACGGCACCAACCAGCCGTGGTCGATTGGGCTCAACATGTCGTCCGGCTGCATCCGCATGATGAACAAGGATGTGATCGATCTTTACGATCGTGCGCCCGTCGGCACGAAGGTCATCGTCGTCGGCCCTGGCAACAAGCAGGGCGAAATCAGCTTCGAAGACCGCGGCATCGACGTGCTGCGGACGATTTTCGGCGGCTAAGCCAAGCATAGGCGGCCGGGCAACCGGTCGCCGATCTCAAACCGCGGATGCGGGGTCGCAAGCGCAAGGGCTATGCGATGCATGGGCTTTCGAGACCACCGGCCGGCACCTCTAAGCCAGCGGCAGATCCTTTAGTTTCTCCGGCATATCTCCGCCGTAGGCCCAATCCAACAATTGCACCGTGTGAACGATCGGAATCGCCGTCCCTGTCGCGATCTGCATCATGCAGCCGATATTTCCGGTTGCGATCACACGCGGCTTCGTTGCTTCGAGGTTCTTGACCTTGCGGGTCTTGAGCGCATCGGAAATGTCGGATTGCATGATGTTGTAGGTACCCGCCGACCCACAGCAGAGGTGACCTTCGGCAGGATCGCGGACATTGAATCCGGCCGCCTTCAACAGCTGCTTCGGCGCCATCGTGATTTTCTGACCGTGTTGCATCGAGCAGGCAGAGTGATAGGCGACGATGATGCCCTTCGGCATCTGCGCGGGGAGCTCGAGCGATGCGAGATATTCCGTGATGTCCTTCGCCAAGGACGAAACGCGTGCCGCCTTTTCGGCATAGGCCGCATCCAGCCGCAGCACATGGCCATAGTCCTTGATCGTCGTGCCGCAGCCGGAAGCGGTAATGATGATTGCGTCGAGCCCGCCTTCTTCGAGTTCACGCGTCCACACATCGACGTTGGCACGTGCGCTCGCCAATGCCTGCTCTTCCCGTCCCATGTGGTGGACGAGCGAGCCGCAACAAACCTCTCCCTTGGGAACGACGACTTCAACACCAAGCCGTGTCAGGAGCCTGATTGTTGCCTCGTTGATCCCGGGATCGAGAACCGGCTGCGCGCAGCCAGTCAAGATCGCGACGCGACCGCGTTTCTCGCCGACCGGCGGGTGGCTTGCCGCCGCGGCATAGGCGGAGGCGGGAGGAATGCGACGCGGCGCCAGCGCCAGCATCGCGGCAAATGGTTTCAATGCGGGCGCGCGCGCTAAAAGACCTGCGAACGGCCGCCCCGCTGACGACAGCTTGATCGCGAGGCGAAACCGATCGGGATAAGGCAGAAC
>Ga0102588_1000595_pt1 | contig 36693 bp, 37 predicted proteins | sample AraplaMF_Col_mMS_FD_76854 | JGI IMG/M metagenome (GOLD analysis project Ga0102588, IMG submission 76854) | Arabidopsis root microbial communities from the University of North Carolina, USA - plate scrape MF_Col_mMS (SPADES assembly) (version 2) | ecosystem: Host-associated > Plants > Roots >...
GAACGCGCATGTCGCGCGCCAGGCCCCTGCCGCGATCGGGCGAGCGTTCGAAGGCGGTAATGGTAATCGTCATGATCGTTCTCCTTCCTGTCCGTCTGGAAGACGAGCGGCCGGGCGGGAATCCGACGCAATGTCGGAAATAATCCCCGCGTTCGGGCCAGGCGGAGCCGGCCTTGCGCCATTGGTCAATCCCATGATGATAGCGTGCCAGTGACAAAGAACGAAGCTTGGCAGGCTGCGTTCAGGCCAGAGGGCAGGGCGCAAAAAAAAGCCCGCCTGCCTAAGGCGAGCCGAAGGTTTCTGTCCTGGCCGGGCAGGGGGATGTCAAACGGTGGAAAGAGCCTCGCCGCTCCAGGCATCCGGAGCCGCAGGCTGCGGAGGAACGCTTTCGGCGGCGCGGCGGGCCTGCCGCCGGCTGGCGGCATCGAGCAGGGTGGCGAAAGAGGCAAGGCTGATCCTGTCGGCGCGCAGCATCTGGCGGATCAGCGGATCCCTCAGCATGTCCGATGCGGTCATCTCATTCATCGCCTGTCCTCCATATCCTTACCTATGGTAGGCTGCATTTGCAAAGAACACGTGTCAAGGTGGTGTCGAAAACAAGGCAGGGGCGGCGCGCATTCGAAGGCGGTCGTGGTAATCGTCATGACTGTTCTCCGTGACCTCTCTGGCAAGATGACGAGCGAGCGGGTGCGAATTCGACAGCTGGTGCCAAATTTCGCCATTGGTCATGCTGCAGAATATCCGTCAGTCCCAGGTGCCGAGCGAGGTCGGCTCATTGCTCGAGCCACTACGCCCTTCTGCTGGCAGGCGCCGACAGCTCTTCGGGCCGAAATTGGACTACTGTCAACAGCTTGAGTTTCGTCTATCCGGTTGACACATCTGACTTGCATTAGAAAACCGAAAATTGTAATCTAACAAAAATGTAATTTAGCATTATCTGGATAAAATAAGTCACGACTGCGGATTTCCTAAGAAATTCCAGGGAGTTGGCTTGCCCGCTGCTGAGTTGGGCATCGGCCTTTTCGGTGCATGAAATGTTATCACTGGTTTGAGCGGCTGTTTCGGAACTCAACGTCCGATTGCGACTTCCATCGGCGGCGGTCGTAATGTGCCGCGCAGAGTGTTTTAGTGCTGGAGATGGGGGCAAAATTGAAAAAGAGCCGCTTCGCATATTTGGCGTTAGTCATTGTAACGGGTGTGTTCTGCGCGGCCGTGGCGGCCGATGCTCCTCGCCTTCAGTCTTTGAAAGCGCTTGGTACAGAACCCAGTCTTTCCGTATCCGACAAAGAGGCGAGCAATGTCAGTGGAGCTGCCTGCCACTTCAAAAATGACACTCCGCTCTCGTGCCTTTTGATTGGTGATGAGGTGCGATATGCGCGTATTTTCTCGTTCAACGACCAAACTATTGTTCCGGGAGACAAGGTCTTCTTGCTCCCGAAGAAGGACGAAAACGGCAACAAGTTTGACGAGACCGACGCTGAAGGCATCGCATATGCCGATGGTTTCTACTACATCGCCGGCTCACATGGATTGAACAAGAGTGGCGAAAAACAGCCGTCGCGATACTTTATTTATCGAGTTGCCGCTGACGTCGTCGAGCGTGCGCACGGTGATGTCGGTTCGCCTTCCACTGTTTCGTCGGATGTGTTGCGGACGGGCGGATTCGACGGCCTTCTGTCCAAGGATGATATCCTAAAGGATACCACAAAGCTGGCTCCGGAAGACGGCGGCAACAACATCGAGGGTTTGGCTCTCAATTCTGGAAAGCTCTTTCTCGGCTTTCGCGGACCAGTTCTTAGCAAGGGGGCGGTCATCGTGGAGGCGCCAGTCTCCACAGCATTTGACGATGCCCCAAAAGCACTCAAGCGTCACTTTGTGGATCTTGGCGCCGGACAGGGAATTCGGGATCTTGCCGAATTTGAGGACGGTCTACTCATTCTTTCCGGCCCTCAGGATCGGCAGGGCGGTGTTGCTCGAATTTACTTCTGGAAACCAGATGGCACGTTAAAACTCAACGCAGAACTGGCCGAAGTGGGTTCTCCGGAACATCAACCCGAAGTTCTGATGGTGGCGGGCCGGAAGGCCGGGAAGGTTCAGATCCTCATCTTTGAAGATGGCCCGCTGAACGGCGCACCCCGGCTTTACGAAATGTCGCCGCCGAATCTGTGACCCAAACAACGGCCTCTTAGCGAGGCTCAAACACTCCGATTCATTGAGGCCAACCTTGACCAGTCAGATAGAGCATAAGTGGTTCAACGGCACCTACGCTGGTCAAGAACCGCTGACGTAGCAACCTTACGCCTTTGCAGGGCGATATCTGTATGTTCGAACCTATGGAGGAAGCCGTGCCGTTTAGACTTTCACGTGGCGGACCAAACGTTATCGCCGAAGTCCAGCGCTGGCAGTATTTTCTGCTAAGAATTGGCATCAATCAGGCCGGACAAATTGACGGCGATTTTGGCATGAAAACGGAGACAGCGACCAAATTTTTCCAGGTACAGTCTGGTTTGACTTCAAACGGCAAGGTCAATGACCAGACGCTTCAAAAAGCTGAAGAGCTCGGCTACACGATACTAGCGGACGACTATTATTCAGATCGCGGAAACACTTCCTTCCCAGCTGAACCAAACAATCTTGAAAGTCCGTCCAACGCGTCACGCAACGCGGCTTTTACATGCTTTAAATTCACTCAACGACCACGAGCGCAACGCCCGGACGCGGAGGCGATTGTTATCAAGGGGAGTTGCGACGGCGCCCTGCCGGATTGGACCGCGGCAAAAATCACCGAGATCCCTATGCCGCAACTCAGGTTTGCGCGCGGGTTTAACGGCAAGGTGCGCTGCCACAAGCTCGCTGCACCAATGTTGACCAAGCTGTTCGAAGCATGGGAACGGGCCGACCTTCTGCATTTGATCATGAGCTATGACGGTTGCTTCGTGCCACGTTACAAGCGTAACCAGGCTCCGCCCGGCGCAGGCGGACACGGCGAGAAAAAAAGTGTCGATGTCAGCGCCCTCAGCAACCATTCGTTTGGCTCTGCATTCGACATCAATTTTTCTGACAATATGTTGGGTCAGGTTCCCGCGCGCTGTGGCATGCGAGGCTCAACCCGGGAGCTCGTTCGTGCCGCTAACGATCTTGGCCTGTTCTGGGGGGGACATTTCAGCACACAAGACGGCATGCATTTCGAGATCAGCAAAGTGTCCTGATCAAGAAGCTGCCTGTTTCCGCGAAGCAGACAAGGAGGACTTTATGAAGCGCCGAATGAACCCACTGCTTGCCGCTAGTCTATTGGCAGTGTTGCTGCAAGGAGAGATCCGCCAGGCCGAGGCCGCGGACTGCCCCTTCGCGGACTGGCGTACCTACAAGAACACGGAGCTGCGCCGTACCGCCGATCACAAAGCATATGTCTGGATTACCAGCCGAACAGCGATTGATGCGGATGGTGCGCCAAGAGCCTATCATCCCGACGATGTCGGAAAGCCATGCGGCGCCACCGGCGCAGGCCTCGATTGCCCTTCCAACGCCGGATATCCGAACAAGTCCTGGTGGCCAACAGTACTAGCTGCGGATCCTGCTAACCCGGGCAAGGCTTTCGTTCAGCCCTCGGGTCCTGCTCAAGGATTCTTTGTGTCCAAGACGGCCCTGCAAGATTCCGCCAACGGAAACGAGCGCGAAACGCTGCGCTATGTCGATGCTTCGACAATCCCGTATGTCGTCTTTCCCCGGCCATTCTTCCAATTGGCGGGAACAGGCAAGCTGGGAGATTTGGGGATCGCATATCATCTTCAGACGCGGAAGAAGACAGCCTTTATCGTGGCCGATATCGGGCCTGACGAACCGCTGGGTGAAGGCTCGATTGCTCTGTTTCAGGCCCTTGGCGGCAACAATCCGAACCCGCGCACCGGAGGCGGCGTGGCAAGCGGCAAGGTGTTATATCTCGTTTTTCCACGATCGGTCGATCAACGCGCCCGAAAGTGGCCAATGACACCGGCACAGATCGACCAGGCGGTCGAGACCTTGCTCGGGACTATCGGTGACGAGAGTGTTCTTCAGGCCTGCGCCTCCTCAGACTGAGAGATCGGAGCCGGCAGAACCATCTGCCGGGCCTGTGTCGACATAGGCAATATCCAGCGTTCCAGCACGGACTTTTTTCATATCAACGTCCCCCGGGAGAGAATTTCACCTTAGACAAGATGGCGCCTTGTTCAATCCTGCTGATAGAGGGAGGGCGCGGTCGTGCATGTGGTCAGTGCCGGCTCGATCTCCACCGGGTGGCCTGGCTCGGGAGGGCAGGGCGCAAAAAAAGCCCGCCTGGCTAAGGCGAGCCGAAGGTTTCGGCCCTGGTCGGGCAGGGGGACGTCAAACCGTGGAAAGAGCCTCGCCGCTCCAGGCATCCGGAGCCGCAGGCTGCGGAGGAACGCTTTCGGCGGCGCGGCGGGCCTGCCGCCGGTTGGCGGTATCGAGCAGTGCGGCGAAGGAGGCAAGGCTGATCCTGTCGGCGCGCAGCATCTGCCGGATCAGCGGATCCCTCAGCATGTCCGATGCGGTCATCTCATTCATCGCCTGCCCTCCATGTCATAACCTATGGTAGGCGTTAATTGTAAAGAATACATGTCAGGGTGGTAGTAAAAACAAGATAAGGGTCGAAAGCGTTCGAAGGCGGTCATTGTCATGGCTGTTCTCCTTGGCCTGTCTGCCTTGATGACGCGCGGGCGGGCGAGAATTCGACACCCGATGTCATTTTTCGCCGTCGCTCACGCAGAATAACCGTCGATCCCGGCCTCCGGGGCAGGTCGCAGTGCGACAGCGCTGGGCACATGGGAGCTTTGACGGCGGTGCCTGTCGCGGTAGAGAAGCCTTCAGGCGGGTATCGATATCGGCATCGGGTGCCGGTTCAGCTCGCATGCCAGGCGATAGCTCTAGGGATTATAGAAATATCCGACCGCTGCCAGATAGTCCGGATTGTCTTGCAGGTGCGAGACCTGCAGCAAAATCAAGGCCTTGCCGTTTGTCGAATAGTAGTTGCCCGCCTTCTGGGCGATGGCGCGCCACTCCTTTTCCCAGGTCCCGTGGCTACAATCCAGCCCAACCGGAGGATGGGCGGTGCTCAGGACATATCGCTTGAAAACATCTTCGGGCAGCGGCGTATTTGCCCAGTCCCCATACTTCAGTCGATCAGGCCCTTTCAGACCAGCCGGAAGTGCTGCGATGCCATTGCGTCGGATGTCCTGGGTTTGCGCCCAGGACAATTGATAAATCACAGCTCCGCACGTTCCGTTTGGCAGTTGCGTCGAACCGTAGGCCTGCCGCTGATTGATCTCATACTCTGACGGCAATACCGAGGTCCATTGACGTCCCATGCATGTCGGCAGCGAGGCCAGAATGACGATGACAAAGATAGAAACAACGGACCAGGAGATCAGGGTATAGTGTCGCACACTCAAACGCTTTCTCTCAAGCTCAAACCCTGCCTGTAAAACATCGATCGACGCATGCCTTCACTTGAACGCGCGAAGTAAACCCGCGCTCAGGCTATGAAATCTTCGATCGGGTGGCAATGTGCCCCTTTAATGGCCTCACCCCGGCGTTGGGATGTTCATCGCCCCTTGCCAAAGGAATGCATGACCTTTATATATCCCAAAGCATCTATATCTTTTAGGATATGAAGTGACGGAATGGAAGGTCGAGTTTCACCCGCGATTTCGAGATGAAATCGCTGACCTTCCGAAGGATGTGAGAGTCGAGCTCTTGGCACATCTCGTCGTGCTAAGGCAAAAGGGGTTTCGCCTCGGCAGACCAGAGGTCGATACGCTCGAAGGCTCAAGGCGCGCGAACATGAAAGAGCTGCGGGTAAAAGTTCTCAAAGTGCAATGGCGCTTTGCCTTTGCTTTTGACCCGGAACGAATGGCCGTTGTATTGTGCGGCGGCGCGAAAAGCGGTGTCAGCCAGAAGCTCTTTTATAAGCGGATGATTAACCTGGCCGACAAGCGATACGACGATCATTTGGCGGAGCTGGAGAAGAACCGTGGACGATCTTGATAGACTGATAGGCGATCTGCCGGCCGATGAACGTCAGGCCGTGGAAAAACGTGCTGAGACGTTGATTGAGGCTCTTAACCTACGTGAATTACGGGCGTTGGCCGGTCAGACGCAAGAGCAGGTCTCTGCCAAAACAGGTTTTAAGCAGACCAATGTGTCTCGGCTGGAGAAGCGCGCGGACATGAAGCTGTCGACGCTGCGGGATTACGTCGAGTCGCTGGGCGGCAGCTTGAAAATCATCGCCGATGTCGCCGGCAAAAAGGTGGATCTTTCCAGTATCGCTGAAAAGTCCAGGCACCGTTCAAACAGGGCGTAAATTTCTGCATTCGTATTGACGACTGCTGTGTTTACGATCCGGGCGGTCGCATCTCAAAAGGCGTCTTTCAGCGCCTCCATCACCACCCTGACAGCAGGCACATCCTTGATCTCGGCATGGACCACCAGCCAAATCTCCCGCGTCAGAGCGTTTTCGTTGCCGATGCGCTGCAGCCCTCCCGCATCCGAAACCGCGAAATCCGGCAGCAGGACGACACCGCTGCCGAGCCTTGCGGCGGCGGCCTGAAACTCCAGGACCGATGAGCGGATCGCGATCGGCCGGCCGGCGGCGAGTTCGAAGAGGCGCAATTGCTGCGGCGAAGCGTTCATGCCCTCGTCATAGCCGATGAAGGTCCATTGCGCCTCCGGCACGGTTTCGAGATAGGCCTTCGATGCATAGAGATGGAAGGCGATCCGCCCGACTTTGGTGATGGCATAGTCGCCATCTTCCGGCCGCGACAGCCGCACCGCGATATCCGCCTCCCGGCGGTTCAGCGAGGCGAGCCGCTTTTCACCCACCAGCGTGATCTCGATGCCCGGATGCTGCTGCCGGATGGCGACGATAGGTTTGGCGAGAAGCACGCTCGACAGTGCCGGCGGGGCGCTGATCCGCACATGGCCGCGCATGTCGGTGGCGCTCGTGCGGCCAAGCTGCTCGATGGCCGCCGTCTGCTGCGCGACAAGGGCCGCGTGCCTCGCAACCTCTTCTCCGTCCGCGGTCAGGACGATACGCCGCCCGCGGCGATCGACGAGCTTGCGACCGAGGTTCTTCTCAAGCGCGCTGACGCGCCGGCTGATCGTCGCGTGCTCGACGCCGATCTGCCGTGCCGCCCCGAGAAAGGTTCCCGCCTGCGCCAGCGCCAGGAAATGCCTGATGTCGTCCCAGTCTATATGTGTGAATTCCTTCCCAATCATTGTGCGACAATAGGGAATTTTCACACACAAGGCTACGGGCTAGTTTTTCTCCATAACGCATCCCCATGAAGGAAAACGACCAATGACCGACCAGATCGTCCTGCTGAATGCCCCCGGCGACGTCACCCAGTTCCGGCTGCAGGATCAGCCGCCCCAATCCCCCGCTGCAGGCGAGATCAAGGTCCGTCATCAGGCCATCGGCACCAATTTCCTGGATGTCTATCACCGCAAGGGGCTCTACGCGCTGCCCTCCTATCCCGCCGTCATCGGTGTGGAGGCGGCGGGCGTCGTGGAAGAGGTCGGCCCCGATGTCTCCGGCTTCAAACCGGGCGACCGCGTCGCCTATGCCGGTCCGCCGGCCGGTGCCTATGCCTCCACTCGGATTATGGCTGCCGAAAGGGTGATCCGGCTTCCCGATGCTGTATCCGCAAAGGTGGCCGCAAGCTCGCTGCTCAAGGGCATGACGGCCTACATGCTCATGAAGAAGGTCACCCAGGTCGGGGAGGGCAGCATTGTACTGATCCATGCCGCCGCCGGCGGGCTTGGCAGCATTCTCGTGCGCCTGGCGAAGTCGCTCGACGCCACCGTCATCGGCACCGTCAGCACGCCGGAAAAGGCAGCGCTCGCCACAGCCAGCGGCGCCGATCACCTGATCGTCGGGCGAGGGGCCGATATCGTCGCCGAAGTGAAGCGGCTGACGGGCGGAAACGGCGTCGATGTCGCCTATGACGGCATCGGCGGCGATATGCTGCTGAAGAGCATCCGCGCCGTGCGCCCTTTCGGCACGGCCATCACCATCGGCCAGGCCGCCGGTCCCATTCCGCCCGTTGCCGTCGAAGAGCTTCGGCCCGGCAAATCGCTCTCGCATCCGAGCATCATGGCCTGGTGCGCCGATATCGGCCGCTACCGCGAGGCGGCCGAAGCGGCCATCGCCGCGATGGAAAGGGGTATCGTCTGCGAGATATCAGCCGAATACCGGCTGGCGGATGTGGCGAAAGCGCATGAGGAGATGGAGTCGGGGCGGTCGGCCGGGAGTATCTTGCTGCTGCCGTGATGGGGCAGGGGGTAAACAAGACACTGTCACAGCCATTGCCGTATTTTGAGCCAAAGAAGACCCCGCCCCAAACCGTCCGGGGTCGAGCCACGGGTCTCGACCCGTCCTTCGGACCCCCACGAGGGGGAGGGGCTTAACCTGCGGCGCACGCCTCCCTACATTCGACGGCGCGGAAGAAGCGAGGCGGTGCCTCCGGGTTAGCCCCGCCCACCTGTGGGGAGGGGTTGGGGAGGGGTCTTTTTCGCCGGCAACGCGGGCTACAGGCGGCCCGCGAAGTTTCTCAGCAGCGCCAGGCCTTCCGGCCAATCGCCGAGTTCGCTTTGGCCGTTGATGTGGCCAGCCGCACCGATCACCTTCAACTCGCTTCCCCATTGCTCTGCCCGCGTCTCGACATAGGGCAGCGAACCATAGGGATCATCCGTACTTGCCACGATGAGAGAGGGAAATCGAAACCGCTTCCGGGGTACCTCTGCGAAGCTGGCCGCCTGTGAGGGGAAAGCCGGAGAGGCTGGATCCGGCACGGCGACCAGCATTGCCCCCTTGATCGGCAGATCGGAAACCTCATGCCAATGCGCGACGAGCAGGCAGGCGAGGCTGTGAGCCACCAGAACGGGCGGCCTTCGCGCCGCACGCACGGCCTGCTCCAGCGCCGCGATCCAGTCGGAAAGATCCGGCTCGTCCCAGCCCGCAGGGTCGAAACGGCGGATGGAGGGATCGGCGCTCTCCCAACGGCTTTGCCAATGGAACTCGCCGGAATTGCCGATGCCCGGCAGATGAATGACTTCGGTCATGCGTTACCTCTCGTGATTGTTGCGCCAACATGACCGTTTACTCAGGACAGATAAATTGGCATTCATCGGAGAAGTTCACCGCAAACCGATGGATTCAAAGTCAATGGTGAAACATTTCGATAGTCGTGCCGAGCTCGATCCGACCGACATTGCCATGATCGAGATCTTGCAGGGCGACGGGCGCATCAGCGTTTCCGAACTTGGAAGAAGGGTCGGCCTCTCCCAGCCGGCCGCATCGGAACGGCTGAAGCGGCTTGAAGAACGCGGCATCATCAGCGGCTATAAGGCTGTCATCGACCCTGCCTCGGTCGGGCTTGGAATGATGGCGATCATCCGCCTGCGCACGACGCACGAATATATCAAGACCTGCCTGAAGCAGTTTTCGGAAATGCCTGAGGTCATAGAGGTTTTCAGATTGACAGGAGAAGACTGCTTCCACCTGAAAGTCATCGTGCCTTCGCCGGCGGAGCTTGAAAGCATCGTCGACGCCATTGCCCGCTACGGCTCGGTCAACACTGCGATCGTTTTACGCAGCGAGCCCGCCAAACCTATCGGGCGCGAGCTTATGATGAAGGGCTGATTTCGCAGTAATCGCGATAGAGGTGCTTGCCAAGCTCAAACAGCGGCGTCGTATCGCAACACGATACGACAATCTCGCCGCTAACTTCCCTGGCTTCATCAAGCTCGCAAGCACAATGATCCGGCTTGCATGATGAATTCGTCACTGCCGCCTAATTCGGTCTGAGCGTTTTGCTGGCGATCAGCATGACAAGCTCTTCCGAGGCATCCGCAAGCGCCAGTGCCAATTCCGCTGCTGACCATCCATGTTTCTGCAGATTGGTGAGCATTCCCATCATTGCGATTTCGACGTCCCTTCTGCAGTTCGAAGTCTGTTTCAATTCGATGTAGTTCTGGTCTTCGGTCGTGATCATCTCAGCCTCCGTTTGCCCATGAGAGGGCAGCTCGCATCAGAAGTCTCCAGGTTCGATAGAATGGGGTTGCGCGTCAGCATCAGGCTCATACGCATAGACTCAAGCGCCTGAGCTTGCGCGCAACCCCTCACTTCGTCACACCTGGCCTTGCCATAGATCGCCTCAATCCTCCCCTAAGTTGAGAGATCGAGAAAGCCTGCGCAGCCGGTTATAAGTATTCTTTTTGCCGACTGCGGGTTGTGTGACGAAGAGTCTCCGCAATAGGCCGAAGCCTATGCGGAACACGCACGGATATTTCCCGGACAGTTCATGGCTGTCCTCCTCGTATTCTCTGTTTCTTCTTGAATTTCTGGCGTTTCACCCGGAATTGCTCCGTCTCGACGCGGCGCTGGCAGGTGAAATAGTCTGGTCTGTTCCGTCTTCGTTCAGGAATTGACCGTGCCTATTTAAATACAGCCATGGGGCGTAGTTGTCGTTATCCTCGCGTACTGAAAGTTATCGTTCCGTACATTTCTGCTCCAAAAGGAGTATGAGACGGTATGAGAGGGTGAATGCCGCGCATCCCTGTGCTATAAACTGAACCAAATGGTTCAGTATTCGACAGCTCGTCTCGATACTTCGTTCGCCGCGCTCTCGGACGCCACCCGGCGCGGCGTTCTGGAGCAGCTCGGACGTGCGGACGCTTCGATTACGGACCTTGCCGAAAAGTTTCATATGACCCTTACGGGCATGAAGAAGCATGTAGGCATTCTGGAGCAGGCGGGGTTCGTCACCACTCAGAAGGTCGGGCGCGTGCGGACCTGCAGGCTCGGCCTGCGCCGGCTGGAGGAAGAGGCGGCCTGGATCGAGAGCTACCGCCGGCTCTGGGACGCGCGCTTCGATGCATTGGACAATCTTGTCGAGGAACTGAAACAGAAGGAGAAGGACGATGGAGAGTAAGCCTACCCTGACGAAAAACCCCACGACGGAGGATCGCAAGTCCGAGCGTGAGCTGGTCATTACGCGAACCTTCAACGCTCCCGCGCGCATCGTGTTTGCGGCGTGGACCACGCCCGAGCTGTTCATGCGGTGGTGGGCGCCGAAGTCGATGGGCGTGCCCCTGCTTTCCTGCAGCATGGATGTTCGCGTCGGAGGCGGTTACCGTGTTGCGTTTGGCCACGATGCCTCGAGCGCCACGGAATTCTTCGGCAAGTATCTCGAAGTGATACCGAACGCGCGCCTGGTCTGGACGAATGAGGAAAGTGATGACGCTGCCGTGACCACGGTGACCTTCGAGGAGAAGGATGGCAAGACGCTGCTGGTCCTGCACGAACTCTATCCCTCGAAGGAAGCGCTCGACGAGGCCTCCGGGATGGAGGGCGTGATGTCCGAGCAATTCGAGCAACTGGACGAGCTTCTCGTCACGCTTGGCGCGGGAGAGGCGTGAGGCTGCCGGCCGCCTCAGCGACCGCTTACCTCAGCCGCCCGGCCGCCCGGAGCGCCAGGAGGATGGACGACACGTGAAGGGCCTGGCCGATCAGGCCGGCCTGCAATCCATCCAGCACCTCTGCGATGGGGAGGGCGTGAACCGTCAGGCCCTCTTCTCCGGCGTCGAGGCGTTGTTGATGTCGGCGCTCGGCGCCGGTAGCGAGATAGGTGTGAAGGCGGTTCGTGTGAGAGGCCGGATTTGGATATAGGGTGCTGATCAATTGCCAGTCTTGGGCAATGTAGCCGGTTTCCTCTTCCAGTTCGCGACGAGCTGCCTTCTCACTGTCGACGTCCCGCTCGTCGAGGCCGCCTCCCGGTATTTCCAGGAAGAACTTGCCCGCCGCATGCCGATATTGGCGAACGAGCAGAAGGCGATCGTCCGGGGTGATCGCAACAATATTGACCCAATCGGGATAGGACATCACGTAATAGGGCGAAATCGTCACCCCGTCAGGCGTCAGGCAGTCGTCGGCACGTAAATTCAGCCACCGATCCTGAAGGATCGTCCTGGATTCGAGCACCTTCCAGCCGTCGTCCATACAGAAATTCCCCTGTTTCGAGTGCGTGGATTTTCGAACAGTAGTTCAATGCGCCGGCGTTGGCCATGGTGACACGATCGCCAGCGCAGGCCTCTCCGGCTTGTTGACAATCGCGAGGCGGCAGGTAGTAATTTCGCCAAGGCCTTGTGTTGCCCGCCGCTCACGCCAAACCTGGTATGGTGAAAACACTTTTTGATACCCCCGTTCGACTTCCAGCCCTTCGGCAGTCGGTCAGCAATGTGAGCTCTGACGTTTTGATTGCCCTGGAGGAACTGGAATGCTTAGGACACTTGGTATCAAGGGCATGGCGAAAGCCCTGCGGCAGGCGCTCAGTGATCGCAGGATTGAGCTGTCTCACAGCGATTGCCTGGAACTGATTGCAAAGCAATTTGGCGTGAAGGATTGGAACACCCTTTCTGCTGCGGTGGGTCAGGATGCGGGCGACAAGCCGCTTCTTTTCTCGGTCGTCGGCGATGAGATCATGCTGCATCGGACGACGCAAAGGCTTGATGTCAATGACACCGACTTGTCGGGATCACGTTTCAACGACGCTAATCTCTCGGGAACATGGTTCAACCAGATCAACTTTTCCGGTGCCAAATTCAACGACAGCAACATGAGCGGCTGGTACGTGAACGACGTTAATTTGTCCGGATCACAATTCCAGAACATCAATCTCTCGGGTGTCACCTTTTCCAACTGCCGCATGCCTGGCGTCATGCTCGACGGGGTGCCACTCGAAGAGATCGTTGCGGCCTATCGAAAATCGCAGGCGTCCTGATCCTGCCATGGGACATCAGAAGAACGGATTTCCTCTGCTTCTTACAGACAGGTTGAACTTGCGCGCGCCTGATATCGGCGACTGCGACGATTTCCACGAGCTTCTTCTGATCCCGGAGGTTACCCGTTTTTCGAATTGGCCGGATGCTCCGAAAATAGCCCAGACCCGACGCTCGATAAAATGGATGTGCGAGGCCTACGCCAAAGGAAAGGGCTGCGCCTGGATCATAGAAGATCGCATTTCGGGCCGGGTTCTCGGTGCTATCAGGTTCAACCATATCGACAGGCACTGGAAGTGGGCCGAGCTCGGCTACGAGATACACCCTTCGGTCTGGGGCAAGGGCGTGACGAGCTGTGGATTTGATCACTTTTCCCTGAACCGCATCGAGGCATGGACGCTGTATGGCAACACGGCATCGGACCGTGTCCTGGAGAAAGCCGGGTTCCGGTATGAGGGTACGCTCCGTCAGAAAGCGTGGTTCAAAAACGCGTTCCACGATTTCCGGATGTTCGGCTGTATCGCCAGTCAGGCCATGTGAGAGGTCGATTTCAGAAACCGGGTCTGCTATCGATCGGTGGTTATTGAGTCCCCGCATCCATGGTCCGTCTTCTCGTCACCTATATGGAACAACTTGCGCCCCCGTCCGGCGCTGCGTTGTCATCTCCCGTCGCGGCCGCCAGCATCGCGAAGGAGTGTCCCGATGCGGACGACTATCTTCAGCTCTATCGATCCGTCGGGATGCCGCTGCAATGGGACGAGCGTCTGCGGATGACAAGGGAGGGCCTGTTGGCGTTCCTGCGCAGCAGTTCCACCGCTCTCTACATCTTGCGGCACGGCGGACGATCGGTCGGGCTGTGCGAGTTCACGGGCGTGGGGCAGAAGGACGTGGAGCTGAAACACTTCGGCCTCATTCCCGAGGTCCAGGGCCGTCGTCTCGGACCCTATCTCCTGGATTGGTCCCTGCGGGCGATATGGAACGATCGGCCAGACCGCGTGTGGCTCCACACCGACACCTGGGATCATCCGAAAGCCAAAGCCACTTACGAGCGCATCGGCTTCAAGGCCTATGCCGAAGTCTGGGAAGAGTTTCCGGACTGATCCCGTGTCGGAAGCCATCGCCTGCCACGGCGAACCGGGGCAGGGTGCGTGCCCCATGAAAGAGCACGCACACCATCAGACGATCAGCGAAAACCGCCGGCGGCAGTCAGTCGCTCGCCGGTCAGCCAGCCGGCATCGTCAGAAGCGAGGAAGACCGCGATGCTGGCGATGTCATCGGGCTGGCCGATGCGGCCAAGCGGGGTCTGGGCCACCGCATTGCGCTCGAAATCGGAGCCCATGACGCCTGCGGTATGCGTGCCTTCGGTCTCGATAATGCCGGGGAGGATGGCGTTGACGCGGATCTTGCGCGGACCCAGCTCCTTGGCAAGCACGCTGTTGATGGCGTCCACGGCTCCCTTGGTGCCGGTGTAGACAGCGGAGGCGGGCGGGGCGAAGGTGGTCACCACGGAGGAAATGTTGATGACGCTGCCGCCCTCGCCAATGTGTTTGACGGCGGCCTGGGTGGTCAGCAGAAGGCCGAGAACGTTCACGTTGAACTGGCGGTGATAGTGTTCCTCGGTGATCTCTTCGATCGCAGCGAACTCGTAGACGCCGGAATTGTTGACCAGCACATCGAGACGGCCGAATTCCCTGACCGCGGCGTCGACCAGTCCCTGTGCCTGCTCGGCCTTCGAAACATCGCCCTGTACCGCGATGGCCTTGCCGCCGGCGGCCTTGATCGCCTCGACGACCGCGTCTGCACCCGCCTTGCTCGACGCATAGTTCACCACGACTTTTGCACCCTCCGCGGCGAATGCCTTGGCAATCGCCGCGCCGATCCCCTTGGAGGCTCCCGTCACGAGGGCGACTTTTCCAGCAAGCTTAGACATGTTCTTTCCTTTCGACCCGGAGTGCCGTCGGGGGTGACGGCTTCGTTCCGTAGTTCAGAAATTCGGAACTGTTGATCTCGATTTCAAGTGACCCTATATAAAATTCATGAGACCGCTCTTTCATCCAGCCATCGAGGACTTGAAGCCGGAGGCGATCCTGTATGCGCTCTCCGATCCCGAGCGTGTGGCGATCTTCGCACAGATCGCAGGCCTCGGCTCCAGCGGCACGTGCACTGCGCTTGCCAATCTGGGCGGGCGTGTCATCCCCAAATCATCGCTGTCGCAGCATATGAAAGTGCTGCGTGAGGCCGGCCTTATCCGGGGCGAGCGTCATGGCGTGGAGATGCGGAACCATTCGCGCTGCCAGGAAGTGGACGCCCGATTCCCCGGTCTTATCGCGGCCATCCTGAGCGCTTACGGGCGGCCGCGGGAGGAGACGAACGCAGGGTGAGCGCCACTGCAGGCTGCGGCGGTCGCCGGACGGTCAAGGTGTGACGTGCGCGCCTGAGAAAGTCTCAGGCTCCAGACCGCCCCGCCATGTCTATCTAAAGGTGTCCGAGTGAGGCGAGCAGGTCGGCTGCGGCGGCAAGGTCGTGCGTTTCGAACCCTTCAGTGAATTCGTTATAAGTAGATTGCAGCATCTTGCGTGCATCATGCGCCCGCGACGAGACACGCCAGAGCTTTGCGAGATCGCAGGCTGATCGCAATCGCCACGACAAGGCGCCGATTTCCTGGGCCAGCGCGATCGACTCGATGAGAAGCGTCTCCGCCTCATCAGGCCGGACCTCGGCCATCAGAATCGAGGCCCGGATGCGTAGAAGCTCGGGAACGCACCACTGCTCGTTCTGCGCATGGGCGCAATCGAGCGCCTCCTGGATGGTGGTAGCGGCCTCCACCAGGCGGCCGCACTTGGCTAATGCGTCCGCAAAGCCGCCGAGATAGAAGGGGAACCGCGCCAGATGCCTGATAGTGCGAAACTCCCCGACAGCTTGCTCGAGCAGACCCAGTCCTTCGGCCGCCGTGTGGTCCTGAGCGCAGGCCACTGCACCGCGACAGAAGATTGCAATCGGCCGCCAGATGACGATGCCATGCCGTATGATTTGCTCGTCGAGCATCGCGGCAAAGCGGCCGCATTCCTGGTAATGCCTGCTCAAAAGGAAGGTCAAGCTGGCCCATGCGAGTGCATTGCTCAGCGAAAGCTCATGCCCGGTCTTTCGCCCGAGCGCGATTGTCACCTCCGCAGTACGCGCGGCTGTGTCGGGTAGACCCGTGAGCCACTGGATGTGCGACAGGATATTCCCGACGTCGACATTCCTGTCGTACAGGAAACGTGCGAACCGCGGATCGTTGGAGTCTTTCAAATAGTTGCCGTAAAAACGCTCAATCCGTTGCCGGGCGTCTTCAAGTCGGCCGATGAATAAGTCGGCTACGGCCAAGTGCGTTTCGCCGGCCGGCAACGCGGACGGGTCCGCAGCGGCGGCGACTGAAACGAAGGTCTCAAGTGTTCCTATCCCGGCATCGTGTTCGCCGCCGAACAACTGATATGTAGCGATCATCCGCAGACAGCGGAGTTGATGGTCGACGTCGCCGATCCGAACGGCAATTTCCAACGCCCTTTGCATGGCGTCCATAGCCTCGGGTATGGCGCCGCGCATGAACATCGTCGCGCCTGCGAACGACACCTGAAGCTGCATCTCGGCCGCCGTTCCGACAAGTCCGGCTGCATCCAGTTCCTCAAGCGCCCGCGCTACGCGAATGCGGCATTCTTCGGTAAGAGAGAAGTGGTTCCAGAGCAGGCATCCCGCGACAGAGAGCCGGATGTGCAGCGATCTATCCGCGGCAGCCCCTCCGGTCCAGTCCAGCGCCGAGCGCAGGTCGTCGAGCGTGCCTCCATAGGCATGTGCCCAATCCGGGGCCGGCATCTCGGTCCATTCGCTCGCTGCGTGCTCCAGAACCGCACAAATATGCGCCGCGTGCCGATGGCGGACGGCCTCTTCCTTGCCGCTCAGCTGCAGCCGTTCGAGACAGTATCCGCGCGTCGTCTCCAGGAGGCGATAGGCAAGCTTGTCGGCAACGACATCCACCGAAAGCAAGGATTTTGCGACTAGGTTGGCCACGTCATCGATTACCCGCACGCGTTCGAGACCGTCACCGGCGACGGCGCAGGCCGCATCGAGATCGAACGGACCGGAAAAGACCGACAGTCGGCGAATGACTGCGCATTCGCTCTCAGAGAGAATATCGTAGCTCCAGTCGATCACCGCTGTCAGCGTGCGATGACGCTCGGGACTGGTGCGATGCCCGCTCAGCAGCCGGAATCGATCGTCCAGATGCGCGAGCAATCCGTCCGTGCCGAAGGAATCCACGCGCGTCGCCGCAAGCTCAATCGCCAATGCAAGACCATCGAGCCGCCGGCAGATTTCCGAGACCGTCGGCGCGTTGGTGTCGCTGAGCTGGAACGATTCAAGCCTGTCGGTCGCGCGATCTGCGAAGAGTTGGATGGCCGGATAGCGAAGCGCTTCCGCAGCTTTCAGGTCGGACGAAGCGGGCGGCGCGCCCAAGCCCGATAGCCTGCGGACGCGTTCGCCTCTCACGCCGAGCGGCTCTCGGCTCGTGGCGAGAATCCTGATGCTTGGCGCTTCGGCCAGGATTCGATCCGCGCAGAAGGCAGCCGATTCAATGATGTGTTCGCAATTATCGAACACGAGGAGCATTTCGCAATCGCGGAGATAGCTGCCTAATGCAGCGAGCATGTTCGCAGAATGCGTTGCCAGACCGATTGCACCCGCGACCGCATAGGGCACAAGCGAGGGATCCTTCAACGGCGCCAGATCGATCAGCCAAACGCCGTCTCTGAACAGCCCGATCCTCCGCTCGGCGACGGCCAGCGCAACCGTCGTCTTTCCGATGCCGCCGGCACCGACGATCGACACCAGCCGGGATGCGTCCAAATCGCGCCTGACGGCTTCGATCGCATCAGCCCTCCCGAAGACCCTCGTTGTCGCGATCGGTAAATTGTGGCTGCGTGTTCTCGCCGCCGTTGAGGGCGGCGCGAAGCCAAACAGTTCATTGACCGCGACTGGCGCAATAAACCGATAGCCCCGCCCCGTAACGGTGGCTATGTATTGCGCGGTCCCGGCGCCATCGCCGAGGGCTCGCCTCAAGGCAGCCATATTAACCTTGAGGTTTCCATCGTCGACGAAAACGTTTGGCCAAACGCGTGCGATCAATTCGCGTTTGTTCACGAGTTCACCCGATCGCTCGACCAGTGCCGTCAGGATGTCCAGCGCGCGGCCTCCTATCCGGACAGGGGCGTCGTCCTGCAAGAGCAACTGGCGCTCGGGAATGAGCACGAAGGGTCCAAAGGAGAAGGACCGGGAAGAGCGCCCGGCAAGGTCGTTCGTCACACTCTTTTTCCTTCGAAATTCCTTCTCGCCGCGAACAAAAGTCAAAGAGCAGTCTGCCGACCGGCTGCCGAAGCCCTCCTGCTGGAATGCAGGCGCTTACGCTTCTCGCCGTTCGGTCCCCACAAGACGCATCAGAGACGTGCGAGCCGCTGAAAGGATCGCGGCGCGGTGCTCCAGATGAATCGGATCGGACGCGAAACCCAGTGCGCCCGGAGGAAAATCAATACATGCCGAACAATCAATTCATAATAGCCGTTCCCGCAGTGCTTTGCGAGCGGTTCCAGGCTCTCCGGACTGTTCTGCGATAACGAGATTTTACCATAATTAACGAGCAGCACCCGGCATTCACATGTAAGCTCGTTGTGTAAGCAGAGATCTCGGTGTCAAAGATCTCCGTGTCCCCGGGGAATTGATAGTCGTTGCTTGCGGGCGGCTGCGCACGGAGCGTCGCCTGACTGGGCCTGGAAGGCACCGGAAAGATAGTGGCTGCCCAGTCAGCCGAATATTTAGATGTCAGGCATTCAAAACGGGCGAGGTCGGCACCTCAAGGCCTGAGCATGAATCCCTGAACGCATTATTCAATATTCAATCAGGGAGAAAACCATGACAAAACATGTCTTATTCATCGTCACCAACGCATCCGTGATTGGCCCGCACAGTCGCAAGACCGGCTTCTTTTTCGCCGAGGTCGCTCATCCCTACGATGTGCTCGACAAGGCCGGGATCGCAATCGAGTTTGCCTCACCCGCCGGGGGATGGACGCCGTATGACGCGTATGACGAGAAGGACCCTGCTCAGAAGGGATTTCTCGAGAGCAAGGCCTTTCGTCGCCTCAATCACAGCCGCAAGTTATCTGAGGTGGACGCTGCGGATTACGATGCCATCCTGATCCCCGGAGGCCTCGGGCCGATGGTCGACATCCAGCGAAATGCCGACGTCCAGAAGGCTGTCGTGCGCGCCTGGAGCACCGGCAAGCTCGTGAGCGCTGTTTGTCACGGCCCGTGCTCATTGCTCGGCGTGGACCTCGGTGACGGCACGCCGTTCGTGCGCGGCAAGAAGCTCACCTCCTTCTCGAAAAGAGAGGAATATGATTACGCCCGAGATGACGTTCCCTATGAACTCGAGGATGCGTTGAGGGCGGAGGGCGCCGAGTACTCGTCTGCGTCCAACTGGGAACCTCACGTTGTCGTCGATGGCCGCCTCATCACCGGCCAGAATCCCGCTTCGGCGGGGCCGCTCGCAAAAGAGTTGCTCACTGCTCTGAAAGAGCGCGCGTAAGTCTCTCAGCACCGCGCGGCTCGCGCCTCAGATAGGAATGAACCATGTCCACTCGCATGAAGATTGTGGGTATCGTGACCGCGCGCCCTGGCAAGGCATCCGAACTCGGAGCGTTTCTCTCGGCAATGCGGGTGCACAGCCGGGCCGAGCCCGGAAATCTGCGGTGGGATATCTGGCGAGACAAGGCCAATCCTGACCGCTTCGTGCTCGATGAGCTTTATGTCGACGAGGCGGCCGTCGCCGCGCATCGCGATACTGCGCACTTCAAGGACTATGCCGCTGGCATCGGCGATCTCGCCGACCGAACACCGATTACTCTCGACCCAGTCGAGGTCGATTAACCCAGGGGAGAGAATGCCATGAAAAGCGCAATAACAGGATTGCTCACTGTCATGATCACAACCGCTTCCGCCGTCGTCGGCCACGCAGCCGACAAGCCCGTGTCCATCGTGCTGGTGCACGGCGCGTTCGTCGATGCCTCGGGCTGGCAGGAGGTCCACGACATCCTTTCTGCCGACGGCTACGAGGTACTGGCCGTCCAGAATCCGACGATTACCCTGCAGGGTGACGTCGATGCCACCAGGCAGGTCATCGCCCGGGCCAGCAAGCCGGTGGTCCTTGTCGGCCATTCTTACGGCGGGGCCGTCATTACCGAGGCCGGCAGCCTGCCAAAGGTCAAGAGCCTGGTTTACCTCGCCGCATACGCGCTTCAAGCCGGCGAGTCGGTCTACGACATTGGCACGGCGCCGACGCCGGGCGAAGACAAGGCGCCGCTGCTTCCGCCGAGCGATGGTTTCCTGCTGGTAGACTCGGCGAAGTTCCCGACGTCCTTCGCAGCCGACGTCGATCCCGCCAAGACGAGGTTCATGGCCGAATCCCAGGTTCCCTGGGGGCTCGGCGCCGTGCAGACCAAAATCACCGCGCCGGCGTGGAAGGACAAGCCCACCTACTTCATGGTGACAAAGAACGACCACATGATCCCGCCCAGCCAGCAGCGTTCCATGGCAGCGCGTGCCGGCGCCAAGGTCGTTGAAATCGACTCCAGCCACGCCGTTATGCTTTCGCATCCCAAGGACGTGGCGGATTTTATCGCCGGCGCAGCCGCGCCGTCGAACTAAGACATTGCGCCGATGATCTTGCGCCGCGTTGTTGTTATGCGGTGGCGTCGCTCTGCTGAGGGCATCAACTATCAAAAGCCGGAACGATGCCGGCACTGGTTCGGCCGGCATCGCAATTCGAAACGAGCACACCCGTTCATCATGGGCGCTTGGGGCTGGATGTCATTTTGCCGGCATCACCACCGGGGCGCCCTTTTTCTTGACCAGCACACGTCGGCCCCGGCCAGCGCGCTCGCCAGTCCTTCGCGGACCCCGTCCTGCGTCGCCTTCCAGATGCGGCGAATCCTTGCCTGAGGCAGGTTGCGCGATTCGCCGGAACTCTACTGGTCGCTGCATTTCGGAGGGCCGTCGATACCGGTGTTTGTGGAGCCACAAATTGCGGCGCGATCGAATGATCGCGGAAGTTATCATCAGCCCGAGTTATCCGAAAATGGAGCACGGAATTGAGTTTAGTTAATACTAAATTATCAATGCGATGTGACATTTTACATCGGCCGGCAAGCTGGTCATTTCAGGTCACTTCGGGAGGAGACACGCATGAAACGTCCAAGCATCAAGCAGGCCCTGGTTCTGACGCTGTCTGCCATCAGCATTTTCGTTATCAGTCTATCCTATGTTTCGCTGAGTACGATCTCCACGATCAGCTCGCACGCAGAGCAGATCGGACATTTCTGGATACAGCGGCTCGTGACGGCGCGCGAGATCAAGGGTAGTTTCCTTGATCTGGAACTGGCTTATTCCGATTTCCTTCTGGATACGACGGCCGAAGACCAGAGCGACGGCACGCAACAGATCGCCGCGGCGGCCAGCTCCCTCGACAAGTTCGTCCTCGACTATGAAAAGGGCGTTCGCACCGAGCGGGGGCGTGAACTGATCAATCAAATCAAGCCGGAGCTTTCCAAATTCCAAGACCTGGCAAAGCAGATGGTCTCTTTGCAGACTAGTGGCAAGCCGTCTGACGCCGCGCGCCTCTTCCAGGATATGATGGAGCCGCAGGGCAAGGTGGTGAATGCTCGCATCGCCGATCTCGTCGCGTTCATCCTCGACCAGGCGGAAAGCTTCGTGACTGCGAGCGGCGCTTCGGCGAATTCGGCCTTCACGCTGACGGCGGCGATTGCGGCGCTCGCGGTGGCGATTGCCGCGGCGGGTATCGTGTTCGCAATCCTCGGAATCGCCACTCCGATCCGCAGGATCGCATCCGCGATGGGACGTTTGTCTGCCGGAGATCTCGACAGCGATATCCCCTATGCCGGTCGCGCCGACGAAGTCGGTGACATGGCAGGCGCCGTCGAAGTCTTCCGGCAGAATGCGCTCAATGTCGTCAGGCTCGAAAGGGAAGCTGCCGCGACGCGGAGCGAAGCCGAAGCGGCGCGGGCGGCGGCCCAGCGGCGGGCTGAGCGAGAGGCAGAGCAGCTGCGCTTCGCGACGACGACGCTGGGTGAGGGACTGCGGCGCCTGGCGGCTGGCGACATATCCTTCCAGCTTTCTGAGCAGTTCGCGGCGGAATACGAAGCGCTGCGCGAGGATTTCAATGCATCGCTGCATCAGTTGGGAACGACGATCGGCGCCGTGCTTCAGACGGTGCACAGCATAGATAACGGCACGAGCGAGATCGCATCGGGTGCCCAGGACCTGTCGAAGCGGACCGAGCAGCAGGCAGCCTCTCTCGAAGAGACGGCGGCCGCCCTCGACGAGATTACCTCGACCGTCTCGACCGCGACCAAGCGAACGGATGAAGCACGTCACGTGGCGAGAGAAGCCAATGCCAGCGCGCAGCATTCGGCGACTGTCGTGTCTGAAGCCGAGCAGGCGATGCGCCGCATCGAAGGCAGTTCGCAGCAGATTTCGAACATTATCGGCGTGATCGATGAAATCGCCTTCCAGACGAACCTTCTCGCATTGAACGCGGGTGTCGAGGCGGCCCGCGCAGGCGAGGCGGGCAAGGGCTTCGCCGTTGTGGCGCAGGAGGTGCGGGAGCTTGCGCAGCGTGCCGCGCAAGCGGCGAAGGAGATCAAGGGACTCATCCAGCAGTCCTCGGCCGAAGTGGAGAATGGCGTAAAACTCGTTCTCCAGACCGGCGCATCACTCAAATCGATCGGCGACTATGTCGCGCAGATCAATCAGGTCATGGACGCCATCGCGACCGCGGCACGTGAACAGTCGACCGGGCTCGCCGAAATCAACACCGCCGTCAACCAGATGGATCAGTCGACGCAGCAGAATGCGGCGATGGTCGAACAATCGACCGCGGCCGTCGCGTCGCTGTCTTCGGAAGCAGGCCGTCTGCGCGAGCTGGTCAACCAGTTTCAGCTGGGGGGCAGCTCAAGCGGGGCAGACGGTCACAGGCGCAACGCCCGGCCGGCCGGAACCGGCGGAGTGGTCGATCTGGTGGCTGCACGCCGCGTCACCCAGCGGTGAACCCTGCCCTGAGCCGGAACGGAAAACCGCTGTACGCTTCTGTCGGAATTGCTTAGGTCTTCGGCGGCTCGAACAATTCGATGGCATTACCCGCGGGGTCGTCGACGAGGATCTGCTTGCCGCCGATCCCGGCCACGATGTCGTTGCGGAACTTGGCGCCTGATGTCTTCAGGCGCGCGACCTCGTCTTCGATATTGTCGACCTCCAGCTGGATGCGGTTCCAGCCGCCCGGTTCGGGCCGGCGTCCATCCGGCATGGGCTGGGACGCGCCGCCTGGCCCCGTCGTTGCGTTCATGAGCAGGCGAAGATCCCCTCGGGTGAGCATGGCGAAGCTCGGCGCCGGATGCATGGTGAGCGTAAAGCCGAGCGACTGCGTATAGAATGCAATCGCTGCATCGACATCGTCGACGATATAACGAACGCTGACGGTAGCCATATCAATTCCTCCTTCGATAAGGCCGGGCGGGTGGCGGACAAGCTGGGGCGTGCAGCAACGGATATAGCGCCCCGGTCGAGACCTTGTAGCAGTGGCGAGCGATATCGGGAACCGAGAGCAGGGGTCGAAAGTTTGGCCTGCAACCGCCGAACGGATTGGCGGCTCATCGAAACCCCAACCACAGGAGATTACCTATGGTCAGCGAAACCGATCGTGATCCGCGTCACCATACACAGAAAATGCAGGTGCGCCTTCAGGACATGATGGACCATCTGCGGTCAGACATCGTTGATGTCGACGAGCCGCAATTGAAGGCGATGTTCGAGACCGCAGCCGAGGTGCTGGGCGGACTGAAGAAGGCGTTTGGCGACTACGAGAAGAAAAACGAGCCCGCCTGGAAGTAGTGTATTCAGCTGATATTGTTGCTGGCAACAAGGTTATTTCCGACGTTGGCGGCAACACGTATCGCATCGTGGGGCTGGTCGCGTTTCGATCAAAACGGATTTTCGTCCTGTTTGTCGGAACACACGCTGAATACGATGCGATCGACGTGAAAGAACTCTGAGGTGCAAGGAGATCGATATGTTGAATTTGAAAGCTTTTCGAACGCTTCAGAGTGAAGACGAGTACAATGCCGCGTTGAAGGAAGTCCGGCCGTATTTCGAGAACGAACCCGAGGAAGGGTCCGATGAAGCTGCTCATTTCGACGCGCTCGTCCTTCTGATCGAACAGTATGAAGCCAAGCACTACCCAATCCCTGCTGCGAGCCCGGTCGAGGTGATCAAATCGGTGATGGCCGCGAGCAATTACAGTCGCGCCGACCTGGTGGCGGTCATCGGCTCCAAAGCGCGAGCGGCCGATCTTCTGAACGGCAGACGGGAAATCAATCTGGACCAGATCCGGAAACTCAGTAAGGAATGGAATATTCCGGCGGGCTCGTTGATTGGCGACGTTGCTGCCTGAAGGAGTCCGCAGGGTTGGTGTTTTGAGAAGGTTCACTTGCGCCCGGAGCCCCCTCATCCGCCCTTCGGGCACCTTCTCCCCGGCGGGGAGAAGGGGGATGCCGCGAACGTCTCGGTACTCTCAACGGCGCCGTGTGCCACGTCCCCTCTACCCAGCGGGGGTCCGAAGGACGGGTCGAGACCCGCGGCTCGACCCCGGCAAGGGTAAGGGTGAGGGGGCTCCGGGTGGTACAGACCGGGGTTGATCCCTGACAGAATGAACGGGTTGATCGGGAGGGTTTACCTTGCCCCGGCTTGTAAATGTCAGAGGTTTCAGGAGCAATGAGCCGGTGCCGCAAGGCCGGTTGCTCCGAAAGCGGCGACCAGTTTCCCTCGCTTGTCTCCAATGCCGGAATGTGATGCACTGCCCCAGGAAACCCCGGCTTTGGCCGCGAGCATTCACCGCACAGGTATGGTTGCATGCGCAAACTGGCTGCCGTTCTCTGTATCGATGTCGCCGGCTACAGCAAGCTGATGGGGCGTGATGAGGCCGGCACGCTGTCCCGCGTCAAGGCGGCGTTTGCGGCATTCGATCCTGCATTGGCACGCCACCATGGCCGCATCGTCAAGCTGATGGGCGACGGTGCCCTCATCGAGTTCGCGAGCGCGGTCGATGCGGCTGTCTGCGCCATGGCGCTTCAAACCACGGCTGCGGCAACCGATCCGGCGCTTCGCTTCCGCATGGGCCTCAATCTGGGCGATGTGATCGTCGATGACGGCGATCTCTTCGGGGAGGGCGTCAATATCGCAGCGCGGCTGCAGGCTCTCGCCCAGCCGGGCGGTATCGTGCTTTCCGAAACGGTGCGCGAACATGTGGCGGGGAAATTGAATGTCGCTCTCGACGATCTCGGGACGATCTCGCTCAAGAATATCGAGCGTCCCATCCGCGCCTTCTCCATCAAGGGCGAGGCGCCGGCGCAGGCTTCCGCCAGCCGCGAGCGGATCGGCATCTGCGTTCTGCCATTCGCCAATATAGGCGGCGATCCAGAGCAGGATTATTTCAGCGCCGGCGTGACCGAGGACATCATCATCGATCTCAGCAAGCTCTCGTCGCTGACGGTCGTTTCCCGCGCGACATCCTTCAGCATCAAGGCTGAGAGCGCACGCGCCATCGCCCAGCAGCTCAATGTCGCCTATGTGCTGGAGGGCAATGTGCGCAAGGCGGGAGACCGCATCCGCCTCTCCGCCCAATTGATCGACGGGGCGAATGAAACGACCGTCTGGGCCGAGCGCTTCGACCGGGATATCAAGGACGTGCTGGTGTTGCAGGCGGATCTTGCCAAATCCGTCGTCGAGGCACTCAAGGTCCGCCTGCTGCCTTCGGAGCGCCGGGCGCTGGAGCGCACGGGGCCGACCGATCCCGAGGCCTACAAGCTTTTCCTTCTGGCACGGGAATATAATATCAGCGGCTCGGAGCGGCACTTGCCGCTGATCATCCGGCTCTGCCGTCGCGTCTGCGAACTGGAACCCGGCAATGCGCGGGCCTGGGCGCTTCTCGGCGAAACGCTCAATCGCCAGAGGCGCAGCGCCGGTGGGGCCGAGACGGGCGAATTCGAAATCGACCGCGCCCTCGAACTCGATCCCGAACTCGCCAGTGCCCATGCCGGAAAGGCCTTGCTGTTTCTCTACAGGGGAGAGTTCGAGGAAGCGGAGCGCCAGAGTGCAATCGCCCTGCAGCTCGACCCCGACGACTACGCCGCAAACCTCGCCGCCGGGCGGACCTTCATCATGCAGCACCGGTTCGACGATGCCATAGGCCATTTCGAGCGGGCCGCAGCACTCGCCCCCGGAGACTATAATGCAGCCGCCATGGTCATCCAGTGCTATCAAGGCAAGGGTGATGAGGAAGCAGCGCTCGAAGCCTGCCGCCGCGCGCTGGTGCGCATCGAGCGCATCGTCGCGGCCGAGCCCGACCATAGCGGCGCGATCGGGCACGGGGCCGGTATCCTGGCGCTGCTCGGCGATCGCGAGCGAGCCCGCGAATGGGCCTCGCGCGCCAGCCTGCTGGAGCCGGATAATATCCAGCTGCAATCAAACCTCGTCTGTGCCTGGGCGATCAGCGGCGATGTGCAAGCCGCACTCGATGTGCTCGAGCGCATGGCACCGAAGATGAGCCCGGAATTGCTGGTCTGGATGGAAAACGACAACGACCTGGACAGCCTGCGCCCGCTGCCGCGTTTTTCTCAGATCATGCTCGCGGCGAGGGCGCATCTTCGGGATCAGGTCTCACCCGGCGGCGAAATGAGCGAAGACCCCGCCCCAAACCGGGGAGGGGCTTAAACTGCCGCCCCCGCTTTCCCCGGCAAAGGAACTCATCATAGGAACAGCCGAGCGATAGCGATCAAAGCAACCACTCGGTGTCAATATGCGGCGGCGGGGGTGCGAGGGGAAGAATGCATATCTACATTGATGAGTCCGGAACCTTCACAGGCCAAAATAACATATCCGCAGTGGGGGCACTGATAATTCCCGATAGAAGCGTTTCCGGTTTCAGCAAATTGTACAGCCGACTGCGAAGTCATCTGCCAAAGCGTAACGGCGAAGTGAAAGGTAGCGGCCTAGACGAGAAGCAAATCAAAGATCTCGTCGCCATGTTGAAGGCGCTGGGCTGTGTGTTTGAGTTTGTCGGGTTTGATAGTGCCTTCACTTCCGAGGTGGACGTCATTGATCATCAGAAAGCCCAAGCCCAGAAAATGACAGAAAACTTGACGAATAAGCACCATTCGACATTGGTGAAGGAAGTTTGGCGACTGCGAGAGCAACTCGAAAGGACATCGCCGCAGCTCTATGTCCAGGCAGTCGCGATGGCGGAACTCGTTTACAATGCGATATTCAATGCCGACATCTATTTCGCATATCGTTTCCCACAAGAACTCGGTGAGTATCACTGGATCGTTGATGCTAAAGACCGAAACAAGACCACTGATTGGGAGAAATGGTGGGCGGCGACCATTATGCCGCTCCTCGAGTCTAAATCCGCGCGCTCGCCTTTTGTAAGAGTTGAGGGAGGTGATTACCGGTGGCAAGACCGGTTTAAGGCAGAACCCGACGACTATAAGAAGGTTGTTCTAGGCGTGACAGAAGATTTTGAAGTGTTTGATCTCCGGCCTGTCATGGAGGAGGACTTTCGGTTCTCGTGGGAGCCGGAGTTCGGATTGGAGGCGGTTGATATCCTCACGAACGCGACGAGGCGTGCATTGAGAGGTAATCTGCAGAGAGAGGGATGGCTTCCAATCCGAGAGCTCATGATGCACCGGAAGGACCATTACATCCGATTGATTACCCTCTCTAAAGGGGATGAACTGCCCCCGAAGGTGTCGTACAGCAACGTCTTAGCAGACTTTTCCACGGGGGGGCGAGAGATGCTCCCTCCGTTAGATAGCCACGTTTGAACTAGTCCTGTCGGATAAAATGTGCTCGACCGCCATCAGGCGAGATTCTTCGATGGCGCCTCAATCGTAAACGTTCCAATCTCGTCGCGGAGAATAATTGGATCAAGGATCGCTGCGATCGTCGCGAGCTTCTGTTTGTACGAGGTCACCGCGATTCCTAGTTGCCTCAATAACCGAGCGTCAAGCAAATAGGAGATGAGATCGACGGTGGTCCCATAGATTGAGCGCTTTGTGCAGTAGAGCATTTCCCCGAGGTTTGAATTGTCTATTGTGAGACTTCCCCCTACATGGGTTGTCACAAAATCGATCATCTGGACGCTGCCCGCAAAAATGCTGTCCTGCTGTTCCGACTGATCAGACTCCATAACCGGCCAGACCTCCGTTGTCTTAAGAGACGAAGCTCCCCTGAGCATCTCATTAAAAGATAGGCTCAAAAGCGCCGCAGTTGGCATTAGCTCTTTGAGCTCAGGCGTCACAAAATAGCCGTAGCGCACGACCTCAAGACGGAATTCAACGCATGCTTTTACCACCTCCTCCAGAAACCAGAATTTGATTTCGTCGGGGCGATCTGGAAACAACGCAGATCCGTGAATTTGGGGGAGCGACGGGATCGTATTGAGGGGTATGTCCAGGGCGGTAGCGACGGCTCGGTAAAAACGGCTGCGATATTCAGATCTTATGCCCGCGGGGACATACAAACCTGTGAGGGCAACGTATTCAGGACGATTTTTCGACCTCTCATGTTTGAAGGTGCGGTGGTCGGAGTAAAATTCATCCATGTACAGAAAGCTGGTTTCCATTGCTCTCCCCGCGCTGGGACGTCATGCGACCTTATCGGATTTCCGCAGTATGGGGTCAATGGGACTGACAACTACCGCGCATGGACGACTTTGAGTTTGTAAAGATGTTTTTCGGCCTTCCGCGAAGCGTCGCGAGCGTTTTTTCCAGCCCTGTTGTGGCATGATGCGTTTTCGGACCCATGGCTCAAAGCCGCCATTGAGTTCATAGTTGTCTCCTGTTTGCCAGGAGGGACTGCACGATGCCGATGGAAGATCTAACCCTCGGATCTGAGGGGAAGGTGAGAGGAAAGTAAGGGCTCTCAAACACCCTTCGAGGGTGCTTCAAAGATTCTCAAAATTCCGGAACTTGGTGTCAAAACTCCGCTTTTTCGCGACCGGCTACAGCGGTGCCGCAGGTTAGCCCGCCCCCTTGTGGGGAGGGGTCTTTTTCCGAAGGGCGAAGTCACGCCCCCCGCGCCAACCCATGCTCCACCAGCCGATTGATGACCTCGGCATAGGCCACACCGCTTGCGGCCATGGCCTTGGAATACATGCTGATATTGGTGAAGCCCGGAATGGTGTTCACCTCGTTGACGACGAAGCGCATGTCTTCCATCAGGAAGAAATCGACGCGGGCCATGCCGTCGCAGCCGAGCGCGCGGAAGGCGCGGGCGGCCATGTCGCGGAGCTTGCTTTCGACCTCGGCGGGCAGTTCGGCCGGCACTTTCAGGGCAGCGCCGTTCTCGTCGAGATATTTGGCGGTGTAGCTGTAGAAGCCGTGGCTTTCGGCGGGCGCGATCTCGCCGGGGCGGGAGACGAAGAGGCCGCCGTTTACATCTTCCAGCACGCTGCATTCGATCTCGCGCCCGGCGATGAATTCTTCGGCGATGAGCTTGCGGTCATGGCTGAAGGCTTCTGCCAGCGCGGGGGCGAATTCCTGACTGCCCGAGACCTTGCGCACGCCGACCGAAGAGCCCTGGCGGGCCGGCTTGATGAAGAGCGGCAGGCCGAGCGCGCCTTCCAGCGTTTCGAGCGCAGGCGGTGTGGCTTGATCGAGCGTAACCGAGCGGGCCACCGGCAGGCCGGCAGCCTTCAGGAGCTGCTTGGCGATATCCTTGTCGAGCGCCGTTGCCGAGCCGAGGATGCCGCAGCCGGCAAGCGGCACGCGCGCCACCTGGCAGAGCCCCTGGACCGCGCCGTCCTCTCCATGCAACCCGTGCAGGACCGGGAAGACGATGTCGATCTTGCCCGCTTCGGCGGCTTTGCCATCCGGCGCGATCGCCAGTAAGCGGCCATGGCCGCCAGGCACGAGGCAGAGTTCGGTGCCGGAGGAGGGCTTGTCGAGTTCGCCATCGGCAAAGCGGCTCTGCAGCCAGCGGCCGTCCTTGCTCACGAAGACGGGCAGGGCGTCATACCGTTCCGGATCGAGTGCGCGCATCACATTGGTGGCCGACATGATGGAGACGTCGTGTTCGCTGGAACGTCCGCCGAAGAGCACGGCGATGCGCAGCCTGGTCTGGGAAGGGCTCATGAAAATCTCCTGAAAACAAAAACCTAAAGACTGACCGCAATGCCTCTGTTGGCGAAGAAGCGGTCGAAGGTGGCAAGCGGCAGGGTGACATCGGCCTGGGTGGCGTGCTCATGGCCGGAAGGGTTGTGGAAGCGCACGCTGTCTTCATCGGCGGCCGTCACCAGCACCAGATGGCCGCCTTTGCCTGGCGGCTCGCGCTCCGGCCAGCGGATCGCGCTGCTGACCGAGGCGATGAAGAAGCGATGGGAGGAGAGGATTTCGGGAATGGTTTCCGCCGGCACCTGTGTCCGCACATCCGCCGAAAGCCCGAAGCGCTCGCGCACGAAGGTGACGAAGGGCGCATAGATCAGCCCCTTGATCGAGGCGTCGGCCTCGTTGACGACATAGCCGCCATAGGTGGTGCAGGCCCTTGCGAGGGAGAGGATCGGATGCGCCTCGCCGCGGGCGGCCAGGATCATCTTCAGGCAGGCCATGCCGCAGACATTCACCGCCCAGCGCGCATATTCCTCCACCGTCTCGGCGCCGGAATTTTTCCACAGCGGATCGCGATGAAGCGCTGTCGCCCCTTCCGCCAGCACAGGCAGGGTCATCTCCGGCGTCTCCCACTGGCTGAAATAGGGCACGGCGAGCTTTGGCTGGTTCATGTCGTCTCCATTGGGCATTGCGATTGCGAATCCCGCTTGAAAGTGGCTCAATCTAAATGCATCTTGATGTGCCTTTGAAGATCCACTTTGCTTATCGCGCGTGGACCACTTGAACCGGCTATTGGGGAGCTTTCATGACGCTGACGAGAAGACGCGAAGCGCCTTCGGCTTCTTTCCGGCCTGATATCGATCCGTCGTCATCAGCGCCGCTGCCGCGGCAGCTCTATCTCTCGCTGCGCAACGCCATCGCCGAGGGGCGGCTGACGGGCGGGCAGCGGCTGCCCTCGACGCGGCTCGCCTCGGCGGAATGGGCGATCTCGCGCGGCGTCATTGCCGAGGCCTATGAGATCCTGATTGCCGAAGGCTTTGCGGTGGCGCGCCATGGCTCCGGCACCTATATCGCCTCCTCCGTTCCCGAGGGGGCTCAGCGCATCGATCCATCGGGTGCCGTCGGCGCGCAAACCATCCGCCGCAGCGTGTCGGTCGCCGCCATCAATATCCTGACGCACGGGCCGAGCCTGGAGCCGCAGAAGGCGCTGCCATTCGTCACCGGCCGCATCGCCCATGACGAGCGCACGGCGCGGCTTTTGAACCGCATCGCCGTCAGGCACATGAACTATGCTTTCGAAGGTTATGGCGACATCCAGGGCGACCTGCGGCTCAGAGCGGCGATCAGCGCCCATCTTGCCGTCTCGCGCGGGGTGCGCTGCGCGCGCGAGCAGATCTTCATCACGGCGGGCACGCAGCAGGCGCTCGACCTTGCCTTCCGCGTGCTGATGACATCAGGCGATACGGCTGTCGTTGAAGATCCCTGCTATCCGCCGGCGCGGCAATGCCTTGTCCTGAACGGCATCGATGTGGTCGGCCTTCCGGTCGATCGCGATGGCATCGATATCTCCCGTCTGCTGGACGGAACGCTGCCGCCGCCTGCCGCCTTCTATGTCACGCCCTCCAACCAGTACCCGGTCGGCTCGGTGCTGTCGCTGTCGCGCCGGCTCGGGCTGCTCACCTATGCCGAGGAGAACGATTGCTGGATCATCGAGGACGATTACGACAGCGAATTCCGCTATCAGGGCCATCCGATCGCCTCGCTGCACGGCCTCGACAAGGCGAGCCGCGTTCTCTACACCGGCACCTTCAGCAAGGCGCTGCTGCCGAGCCTGCGCATCGGCTATCTCGTGGTCCCCGCCGATCTCGTGCCCGCCTTCCGCGCCGTGCGCCCCGCCGTCGACCGCTGCCCGCCGAGCTTCCAGCAGCGGGTGATCGCCGATTTCCTGGAGGAGGGCTATTTTCCGGCCCATCTGCGGCGGCTCAGGGAGCGGCTTCGGGCCTCGCGCGACATGCTGGCAGGGTTTTTGGGGGAGCGTCTGGCGGAGCATGTGGCGGTGCTGCTGCCGGATCAGGGGATCAACCTCACGGTTCGCAGTAAGGGTGGCTGGGATGATGACACGGCAGTTTCTGCTGCGGCGTTGGGGAAGGGGGTTGTGGTGATGCCGCTGTCGCGCATGAATGTGGTTTCCACGGACCGGTCGCGGCTGCTGCTCGGGTTTTCCGGGCTTTCGGAGGAGGAGGCGGATATGGGGACGCGGGTGCTTGGCGAGGTGTTTGAGGATGGGGAGTTTTGGGCGGGAGGGTGAGCGTGGCTGCAGACACCCCAACCTTCCTTGCCAAGTCCTGACTTGGTGACGGAGGAGCGATGCCCTCAATGCCCCGTCCAGAAAGCCGCATCGAAAACAGGAGCCTGCCTCCGCCGCTACATCCCAGCGCCACCAGCAAGTAAAACCAGATAGGCAGGAAGAACCCATCCCTTGGACGACGCCACGCTTTACCACTTCACGCGCAGGCCAGCGGTTCCGCTGAACGCGTAGCTGTCGCCGAAATCTTTCAGCGAGGATCTGGCCGCCACTTCGCCGTAGAGCGAATAGCGCTCGTCGTTCCAATTGTACGAGCCGCCAAGGGTCAGACCCGCCCAGACAGGATCGTTCTTCGTTTCGAAACCAGTGCCGGAGACATCGACCGCCGTGCCATTCAGGAACTCGCCGTAGAGATTGGCGATGCCGTAGATTTTCGCCCGCGCCGTCTGCCCATCGGCCCGCTGGAAGCTCTCCTCGCGATCGAGCGCCACGCCGAGCCGGCCGACGAGGCTGTCGCCGTCATCGAGCGACACCCGCGCGCCGAAGCGATCGTTGAACGTGTCGAAGTCGACCGAGGAATAGACGAGCTGCGCCTGCGGCGTGATCGACCACGGCCCGGAGGCGGAAAAGCGCCGGCCGGTTTCGATGCCCAGCGCATAACCGAAGCCGTTGTTGCCGCTCTCCATGGCGCCATCGACGAGATCGGACTTCAGGTCGCTGTCGAACCAGGTGATCTGGCTCTGGGCGTCGGCATAAAAGCCGTTATCGCCATACCAGGTGAGCGTGGCGCCAAGCCCAGCGCCCGTCGTGTCGATATCGCCATTGCCGTAGAGGGAGTCGATATTGCCCGAGACCGTGCCGTAATGGACGGTGAGGCCGCCGATCAGCCGGCCGGCCTGATCCTGATAGAGTTCGCCATCCAGACCGCCTTCCAGCCTGAACATGTCATAATCGTAGCTGTCGACGGTCGTGGCGCGATCGGGCTCGATGCTGGCATGCATGCCCTCGGTGCGCAGCCAGATATTGTCGGGACCGCTTTGGGGCGTCGCCTTGCCGTCGTCTTTCCAGTAGCGGTCGCCGACGCGCTGCTGCAGCGTGGAAAGTCCGTTGAGGGCGAGCAGGAGTTGCGGATAGGCTTCGTAAAGCGGAACGCCGGGCTGATAGAGCGGCCCTGCGGACGCGTCTGGATTGAGCAGCGTCGAGCGAAGATACCAGTCGCCATCGGCCGGCGTCGCGATGCCGTTCTGATAGAGCCGGTAAGCGTAGGCACCGCCGACAACGGCCTGATCGCCGTGAAAAACATAGTCGCCGAGCAGCGAAAATGTCCCGGCCGAGCTGCCGCCGACATCGACGATCTTGATGCCCTCGACGGTTTGCGCCCCGCCGCCGCCGAGATTGGTGACCTTGACGCTGGTTGTGCCCGACGTGTTGCCCGTGACGACGAGGCGGTCGGTCGGCGAGGCATCGCCGGCGAGGACGCTTTCGATCGCGAGCGTGCCGCCATTGCCGATATAGTTGCCCGATATCGTCAGCGTGCCGATCGAATTGCCGGGGGAGACCGTGCCCGAGTTCGTGACGTCACCAAAGATGGTACCGCTGCCACCCAGCGTGCCGAAGTTGGTGATGTCGCCGATGATGCTCGAAGCGGCGCTGTGGTCGCCGATCAGCAGTGTTCCGTCATAGATCGTCCAGTCCGTCGCGGTGGTGCCGACGCCCGTCAGCAGCCAGGTGCCGGTGCCGGTCTTCTCGAACGTGTCGAAGTTCCGGTATTGCGCGGCCGGGCCGATTGCCGAGACGTCGAAGCTGTCGCTGCCGATGCCGCCGAGGCGGAGCGTGTCGTTGCTGGCTGCCGCATTGCCGACGACATTGCCTTCGATCACCGAGCCGGCCTGCAGTTCCATCGTGATGCCGTTCGCGGCACCCGCCGTCAGCAGGATCGCGTTGGCTTGCCCGGCGCCTGCACGGATTGTCCCGCTGTTGATCAGATTGAGATTTGTGGATGCTGAAGTAACGCGGATCGCTTCGGCTCCGTTCCCGCCCTCGACCAGCCCCTTGTTGACGATTGCGCTATTGGTCGTACTGGTGACCATAATCCCGTTGCCACCGACCGTGGTACCCGTCCCGCCTCGCACCGTTCCATTGTTGGCGAAGGTAATACCTGGGGCTGTGCTCAAATGTATCGTGACGCCGTTTCCACCGGTTCCGCTCAGGCCGGCTCCGCCCTGAATGATACCGTTATTGGTGACGTGTACGCTGTTGCGAAGAAGGAGGCCGGCGCCCGAGGTGGGGGTGGCTGACGGCCGATCGCTGCCCACGAACTTACCCACCAGTGTGAACGATCCTATTCCGGACTGCAGGGAAATAATGCCGCCGCTGGTATTGCCAGCGAGAAAGAACGAACCTGTATCGATGGTGATCGGTTTCGAAGGCGCTATCAGAGCACTGGATGAAACCACAAAAGTGGCGGTCAACTGGATTGTCGCGGTCGGGTCGGGGTCAGCATTCGCGGCCGTGATCGCAGCGTTCAACTGCGCCTCACTGCCCGCCGTGTAAGTTCGAGCCAAGGCATCCAGAGGAACCAAGCCGGCAATTGTGAGCGCTGCCCAACTGACGCCCGCCAGAAGATTTCGTTTTCCAACTAGGCCCTTAGCGCCGCCGCCCATGGTTGCCCTCGAAAAGTTGTTGCTAATATAAATACGCTTACAGGATGTGCTTTTCTGCGCTGGTTCGGTCTGCCCCACAAGCGATCAGCTCATCATAAAGCGACCCGTACTGTGCCAAAGGCGACGGGTTGTTGCCGGGCGGCAACAAGATGTTCAAATGTGACAGCTTTACAAATCAATATGTTAGGGTTTTGGTAACTTCTGGGTCGGTCACCGCTGCGTGACGGGCAGTGCCTGGCTCTGCGCACTCTTCGAAAATCGGTCATGCCGGAACGAATCGGTGCAGGGCGGGCACGGTTCAATGTTTGCGAATGAAGACGCTGCGTTCCAGCTCCGCGAACTTACGACCGGTGGTCATCAGTGGCAGCCGCTTCGTCGCAAAGGGAAGTCCCTCCGCCGGCCTTTGTCGGCCGGATGCGTTCCGTTCGGAAACGAACCCGGCCCGAAGCGGTCGTCAGGACTGGCCGCAGCATTTGGCAGCGGTCGCCGATCCGCAGCAGGCGGCGGCCTGCGTCTGCTCGGCGAGCCACCGGTCACGCGGCTTGCAGCTTGCGGGTCGCGGCGAGAGCTCGACATGCACCGCGCCGGCGTGGAGCGTTGGCATTGCCGCGCAATAGAGCTGCATCGGCTGGACACCGTCGCTGACTTCGAAGGTCAGCCTGGCGGTATCGTCGAGCCTGACATGCTCGGTAACCTTGCGGATGATGGCGTAGAACTTGCCGGCAGGCATGTGGGTGCGGTCATCCTCGTCGATGTCCCAGAGCTGAATGAAAATCTCCGTCCAGGCCTCCGGGTTGGCGCCGCAGTCCAGCGCAGAGAATTGGCCTGCCTTGACCTCGGTGACGTGATAGCCCGGCTTCACCGGCCGTCCGTCGTAATAGAAAATCAGCTGACAATCCTTGGCTGCCGAAAGCACTCCCATGAGATCGCCGAGGCAGATATCGTCCCTGTGCATTTTGCTGTTGTCGATGGCGTTCATCTGCGCTAATCCTCGTTTCAATGATTCAAGGATTGTTGAAATATGGATCAGCGTCAAGCTCTCATTTCCTTCGGCGCCCTGTCGCAGGAGACCCGCCTCCAGATCGTCCGAATGCTGGTGATTGCAGGCCCCGGCGGCCTGCCGGCAGGTGCGATCGCCGAAAAGGCTGACGTGTCGCCCTCGAATGTTTCTTTCCATCTGAAAGAGCTGGAGCGTGCCGGCCTCATCAACCAACAGCGTGAGTCCCGATCGATCATCTATTCGGCCAACTACGATGCGCTCGGCGGTCTCGTGCGTTTCCTGATGGAAGACTGCTGTGCCGGGCATCCGGAAATCTGCGCACCGGCAGCGGAGGTTGCTGCCTGCTGCACACCCAAAATGGAGGAGAAGCTGCAATGACCGCCGACCGTATCTATAACGTGCTGTTCTTGTGCACGGGCAATTCCGCCCGCTCGATCCTGGCGGAGTCCATCCTGAATATCGAGGGGAAGGGCCGCTTCAAGGTCTATTCGGCCGGCAGCCAGCCGAAGGGTGACGTCAATCCGCTGGCGCTGAAGGAACTTGCCGCCCTCGGTTATCCGACGGAGGGCTTCCGCTCGAAAAGCTGGGACGAGTTTGCCGAACCCGGCGCACCGGAAATGGATTTCAT
>Ga0102588_1000596_pt1 | contig 36672 bp, 36 predicted proteins | sample AraplaMF_Col_mMS_FD_76854 | JGI IMG/M metagenome (GOLD analysis project Ga0102588, IMG submission 76854) | Arabidopsis root microbial communities from the University of North Carolina, USA - plate scrape MF_Col_mMS (SPADES assembly) (version 2) | ecosystem: Host-associated > Plants > Roots >...
CCTGGCGCTGGCCGAGTATCCTATCAATTTCGAGTTTTATCAATGCAGACGGCAACTTCCCTCGACGGCGGCCAAGGTGTGCGCATCGTCGAAATCGGTCCCGAGCGGGATGGTCAGCGCGTGGACAACGCCCTGATGACCCTTCTGAAGGGCGTGCCGCGCAGTCTGGTCTACCGGATCCTGAGAACGGGTCAGGTCCGTATCAACGGCAAGCGCGCCAAGCCGGAGACCCGCCTGGCACTCGGCGACATGCTTCGCATTCCGCCGGTCCGCGTGGCCGAGCGCGAGGAGAACGTGGCGCCGTCGGGCATGGTGAAGGCCGTGGCCGACTCGGTCATCTTCGAAGACAAGCACTTCCTCGTGATCGACAAGCCTGTCGGCATCGCGGCCCATGGCGGCAGCGGCGTGAGCCATGGCGCCATCGAGCTGCTCCGGGCGGCGCGTCCGAACGAGCACCTCGAGCTGGTGCACCGGCTCGATCGCGATACCAGCGGTGTGCTCGTGCTCGCCCGGTCGCGGTCCGGTCTGACCGGCCTGCAGGCGCTGATTCGCGATAACGACGTGGTCAAGCAGTACCTCTGCCTGATGACCGGCACCCCGCGAAAGGCGAAATTCGACGTCAACGCCCCCCTGCTGAAGTCCGTGCTCCATGGCGGCGAGCGGATGGTGCGCGTCGACGACGGCGGCAAGCCCTCGCTGACCTTCTTCCAGGAACTGGAGCAATATCCCGGCTCGCGCCTGATGCAGGCCACGCTCGGCACCGGCCGCACGCACCAGATCCGCGTGCACGCCCAGTACGTCGGTCATCCCCTCGCGGGCGACCCGAAGTACGGCGACGAAGAGGCCAATAAGCGCTTCCGGGCGAAGGGCCTGAAGCGCATGTTCCTGCACGCGTCGCGGATGAGTTTCGACCTGGGGGGCAAGAATTACGACTTCTCGGCGCCGCTGCCGGACGACCTGAAGGCGTTCCTCGACAACCTGCGCGGCTGACGCGCCGGCGTCGGGTTCAGTTGAGGAACCGGGCGCTCACTTCCAGCGACCGAAGCACGCCGCCGGCGAGGCCAGCCTGCAACAGGAGCGCACTCGCCGCATGGGCGATGGCGATGGGCAGGATCGCCCGATGGCGCAGGAACCACCACGCCCAGCCCAGCTCCGCCACGAAGCACAGCTGCATCAGCAGGCCATTGGGCGTGTGCAGCAAGGCGAAGGCGAGCGCGGAGAGCAGCACGGCCCACGGCCTCGCCAGGGCGCGGTCGAGCAGGCCGGCCAGCACCGCGAGCACCAGCCATTGCTGGAACGTGGCCCAGATCACGTAGATCACGGCGCGATTCAGGGGAGGCCATGCGAGACGATGGCCGATGAACGCGACGAGGCCACCCGCGACGACGATCGCCAGCCAGGGCCAGCCCACGGCGCGCCACGACACCCATGCGCGCCAGGGCGGCACGGCTCGACGCCACGTGAGGAACACCGCGTAAACCACGCCGAGCGCGAAGATCAGGGTGCCCGCTACGGACGGGCGTCGGCCGAAGCCGAGTCCCGCGATGAACCACAGGGGCCCTGCGGCCACGAGCGCGGCGTTCGTCAGATCGACGAGACGTCCCGCGCGGCGGCGGAACCATACGCCAGAACCACCGAGGAGAGCGGCATAGAGCGCCAGCGGCAGCCAGTCGGCCCATGGCGGTGCCGGGCGATAGATGCCCCGATCGAACGTGACGAGGGGATCGGCGGCCCGCTGGTTGTCGCGCCATGCGAGCAACGCCTCCGCCCCGAGGCCGCGGGGAAGGCTGCCGGCATGGGGCTCGACGACGCCGGAAGAGGGCAGCAACGCCGCCGAGTCGAGGGTGACGCGCGCACCCGCCGGCAGCACCACGCCCAGCCGGAGCATCGCGGCACGGCTCGGTGCGGCGACCGGCTTGCCCGCATCGTCGCGCCAGGCGAGGGCGGGCAGGCGAACCGTAAGGCCCGGTGCGTCGGGTGTCAGGACGCCGATGTCCGCATGGCGCATCGGCTCGTCGAACGCCTCCCGGATGGAGAGTGACGCCGGTACCGGTACGGAAGCACGGATCTGCAGGCGCAGCTCGTCGATCCGCCTGACGTCCGCCGTCCGCACCAGCGGCAGGCCCACCTCGGCGGGCGATCCGTCGGTGCCCTGCAACATGAGCCCATCGGTGCCGCCCTGGAGCGTCGCGCCGCCGAAGACCTGGCCCGCGACGACGTCGTCTGGCTGACGGAAACGCCACGACCACGGCGAGGCGCCGGCCTCGAAGCTGGCGCGTTCGGCCGCGCTCTCCCGCTCGATCGCGCCGCGGACCACGCGAGCGGCCAGCAGGGGCAGCAGGGCGAACAGCGCGACCGCCACGACGATGGCCGCGACGACATGCCAGCGGGCGCGGGCGGGCATCGTCAGCGGTCCAGCAAGGCCTCGACGCGTGCCGCGCAGATCATGTCGTTCAGCGACAGGCCGCCGACGTCGTGGGTCGACCACAGCACCTGGCAGTGGCCGTAACCGGCCTCGAGGTCGGGGTGATGGTCTTCCTGATTGGCCATGAAGCCCACCGCATTGATGAAACCGAGTGTGTGGTGGAAATCCGGAAAGCGGAAATCCTTCACGATCGCCTTGCCGTCGGCCGTTGGCGTCCAGCCGGGCAGATCCTTCAGATGGCCATCGATAGCGGCACGATCGAGGGCGTTCTCGGCGCCTTTACGCGGCTGGCAGTGCTGAGTAGCGAGCGGGGAGAGGGGCATGGCGGCGGATCCTTGCGTCGGGAGCGCGAAGCGTCGCCGCGCGCGGTTGAATTGTCAAAAGGGGACGCCAACTGAAAACGGTACTAAAATGGTGCTGTTTTCCGGCGTCCCCAGGCCGGACCCCTTCGGAGCCATCCATGATCGACATTTCGGAACGCGCCCAAGCGCATTTCCAGCGCCTCGTGGCGCAACAGAACGAAGACGGGCTGGGCATCCGCCTGCGCGTGGTCGCGGCCGGTACGCCGTCGGCACAGTGCGAGCTCGAGTTCTGCACCACGTCGGAGCTGACCGGCGACGAGTGGACCGTCGAATGCGACGGTTTCAACATCTATGTCGACACCGAAAGCATGCGCTGGCTCGATCCGGCCACGATCGACTACGAAACCACGCCCACCGGCAGCCAGCTCAATATCCGCGCCCCGCGCATCAAGGGCGATGCCCCGGGTGAGGGCGCGGGCCTCGTCGAGCGCGTGCAGTTCGTTCTGGAGTCCGAGATCGCACCGCAGATCGCGTCGCACGGTGGCCGTATCTCGCTGGTGGAAGTCACGTCGGACGGCATCGTGGTGCTGCGCTTCGGCGGCGGCTGCCACGGGTGCGGCATGGTCGACGTCACGCTGAAGAACGGCGTCGAGAAGACCCTGCGCGAGCGCATTCCGGAAATCACGGAAGTCCGCGACGCCACGGATCACGAAACCGGCGACAAACCGTATTTCGCCCGAGCGGCGGGTTGAGGCATCGCCTTCGCCGATGCGATCGGCTCCCACCCCACGGTAGGTGCGCTCGACGCAATCGGGTGGTGGGCCCGATCATCTCGGCCGCCTCACAGCAATGGTGGAAGCCGATCGTATCGGCGATCCCGCGGCGACGGGCCAGACGAGCGGTGACGCGAGCGCCTTCAAAGGCGCCCGCCAGTTCACTCGCCCTGGATGTGGCCTTCGAGCCCGCTCAAACGCGTCGGCATCGTCGAGAAATAGGCCGAGATATCGCTGATGTCCTGGTCGGACAGCGTGGCGGCGAAGCCCTTCATCACCAGGTTCTGGCGCTGGCCGGTCTTGTACTCGTGCAGCGACTGCGCGAGGTAGTCGGCGTACTGGCCGGCGAGGCGCGGGTACTGCGGATCCACGGAGTTACCGTCCTGGCCGTGGCAGGCCACGCAGGTCGCGATCTTGGTCTTGCCACGTGCCGGGTCGCCGGCGGCGAAGCTCTGGGTGGCGGTCAGCGCGAGCAGCGCGCCGATGGCAATCAGGGTAAACCCACGGGTCATCGTTCGTCCTCGGCGACTTACTTGGCGAGACTGGAGAGATAAGCGGCGATATCGGCGATGTCCTTGTTGGACAGGCTGTCTGCCTGCGCGGACATCGTGGGATGTTTGCGGTCGCCACCTTTCGTCCGGTACGACTTCAGCGCGTTGACGATGTACTGCTCGTTCTGCCCGGCGATGTGCGGCACATGATATTCGGGGTAGACGTTGCTGTACCCCGGCACGCCATGGCAGCCGTTGCAGGTGTAGACGAGCGTCCGGCCCCTGGCCTTGTCCCCTTCGGCGTGCACCGCGGATGCGGCGCACAAAGCTACAGCGATCAGTCCAACCAGATGCAGACGCTTCATTAAGAAATCCCTGGGTGCCGGGCGGGGCCGGGGTTGAATAGCCGTGGGAGTATAGAGGCGTGTCGCGACGGCGGACAACCGCAAGGAGTCAGAACAGGCTGCGGATGATGTGCACGCCGGCGATGTATTCGCCTGCGATGGTGCCCATGCTCACGAGGAAGAAGTTCAGCAGCGTGCGCGCCACGCGGTTCCTCCACCAGCCCGTCCAGTGCGTGATGTCGTCGCGCAGGCGTTCGAAATCGCCCACGCGCGGCTTGCGCACCCAGGCTTCCGCCATCGCGCTGATGGCGCCGGAGGGGATGCCTGGGCGGAACGGCTTCAGCGGCGCGGCGACGAACGCCGCCACGATGGAGAGCGGATGGCCGCCGGCGATCAGCGCACCGAGCGCCGAGAGGCCGCCGGTCAGCAGGATCCAGTTCTTCAGCGCGTCGATGCCGAGGCTCGGGCTGCGCCAGAACGCGTAGCCGATGGCGGCGAAGATGCCGAGCACCAGCGCCACGGCGAGTACCTTCGGCCACTTCGCGGCGGGTGGCGTCACGGCGAGATCGTCGGCGAGCGCGCGGGCATCGCCGTGCTGTTCCGCCAGCTGCGCGCTCATGCCCTTCAGGTGGCCGGCACCGATCACGACGAGCACCTTGCGGCTGGGCGCCGCCGGGTCCATCGTCGCGCCGTTCTCGCGCAGCTTCGCCGCCATGAATTCGTCGCGCTCGGCGATCAGCGCGCGGTAGAGCGGCGCCGAGCCGGCGGCGAAATCGCTGAAGGCGCTTTCGAGCAGGTCGGACTGCTTGAGCTTTTCGATGTCTTCCTCGGCGATTTCCTCGCGCTCGAAGACGCTGCCGAGCATGCCGGCGAGCAGGCCGAAACGCTGGAAGAAGCCGACGCTGCGCCATGCGCGCTTCAGCGTCGTGCCCACTTCACGATCCACCAGCCACACCGGGATACCGCGCGCATCGGCGCCATCCATCGCGGCCTTCATCTCCGCGCCCGGCTCGATGCCGTACTGCGCCGCGAGCCGCTTCTGGAACGAACCCAGCACGAGGCTCGCGGCGACCATGCCCGCCTTGCCCTGGCGGATCACCTGGAACAGATCCATCTGCTTGAACGCTTCGGGATCGCGAACACCCTGCGCGCGACTGGGGCAGAGTTCGACCGCGACGGCGTCGAAGTGCTCGATGTCGAGCAGGGCATCCACCGCCTGCACACTGGCGCGCGACACATGCGCCGTGCCGAGGATGACGTACTCGACGCCGTCGCGCGTCATGCGCTCGATGGGTTGCCCTTCCAGGGCGGCGGGGAGGCTGACGTTCTCGGCCGGAATCATGCGGTCGCTAATCCTTGTCGATCAATCGCGGAAGCGTTTGGTGAGGTCGCCGTAGGCGTCGATGCGGCGGTCGCGCAGGAACGGCCAGATGCGACGGACGTGCTCGCTGCGCTCCATGTCGACGTCGCAGATAAGCAGTTCGCGACCGTCGGTGCCGGCCTGTGCGAGGAGCTCGCCCTGCGGCCCGGCGACGAAGCTGTTGCCCCAGAACCGGATGCCGCTGCCCACGTTCGACGGATCGGCTTCGTAGCCCGTGCGGTTGCACGACAGCAGCGGCAGGCCGTTGGCCACGGCATGGCCGCGCTGCACGGTGATCCACGCTTCGCGCTGGCGCGCCTTTTCCTCGTCGGAATCATTGGGATCCCAGCCGATGGCCGTCGGGTAGAAGAGGATGTCGGCACCGGCCAGCGCCATCAGGCGGGCGGCTTCCGGGTACCACTGGTCCCAGCACACCAGCACGCCGAGCCTGCCGACGGAGGTCTGGATCGGATCGAAGCCCAGGTCGCCCGGCGTGAAGTAGAACTTCTCGTAGAACGCCGGATCGTCGGGGATGTGCATCTTGCGGTACTTGCCCGCGATCGCGCGCGAACGATCGAAGACGACCGCGGTGTTGTGATACAGGCCGGTGGCGCGCTTCTCGAAGATCGAGGCGACGACGACGAGCTTCAGTTCTTCCGCGAGCGCGCCGATGCGGTCGGTGCTCGGGCCGGGAATGGTCTCGGCGAGATCGAACTCGTCGACGCTCTCTCGCTGGCAGAAGTACGGGCCGTTGTGCAGTTCCTGCAGCAGCACGAGTTCCACGCCGGCTTTCGCGGCGTCGCGCAGGCCGGACTCGATCGCGTCGAGGTTCGTGTCGCGGCTGCCGCGGTCGGTTTCCTGGAGCAGGGCGACCTTGAGGGTCTTGCGGGTCATCGTCGTCATTCCTGGCGCGGCGTTCGGCCGCGCGTTGCAAAAGGGTGGATCAGGCGGCGATCGCGGCCGGCAACTGCATCGTGATGCAGTGCAGGCTGCCGTTCTGCCAGATCAGCGGACGGCACGGCACCTGCACCACCTCGCGGCCCGGATGGGCCAGCCCGATGATGCGCGCCGCCTCGGCGTCGACCCGGTCGCCATAGGCGGGCACGAGCACCGCGCCGTTGACGATCAGGTAGTTCGCATAGGACGCCGCCAGCCGGCGACCCTCGTCGAGGATCGGCCGCGCCCAGGGCAGCGGGTGTAGCGGGTAGGGCTTGCCTTCCGGCGATCGCAGTGCGGCGAGTTCCGAGGCCATCTGGCCCAGTTCGTCGAAATGCGGATCGCTGGCGTCGTCGCAGGCCTGGTAGACGATGCCGCCGTCCGGGCTGAAACGGGCCAGCGTGTCGATATGGGCGTCGGTGTCGTCGCCTTCAAGGTAACCATGGTCGAGCCACAGCACGCGTTCCGCGTGGAGCGTGGTCGCCAGCGTGTCGGTCATGGCTTCGCGCGAAAGCTCGGGGTGGCGCTGCGTCAGGCACTTCCACGTGGTGAGGATCGTGCCGCGGCCATCGCTTTCGATGCCACCGCCTTCCAGGGCCCAGTCGATGCGCTTATGGGGCAGGCCGGACAGCACGCCGCGCTCGAGCAGCCCCGAGATCAGGGCGTCGTCCTGCTCCGCCCCGAACTTGCCGCCCCAGCCGGTGAAGCGGTAGTCGTTGAGCAGCACGCCATCGGGGCCGGTGAGCGTGATCGGGCCCGAGTCGCGCAGCCAGGTGTCGTCGTAGGGCAGCTCGATGAAATGGACGCGCGACATGTCCGCGCCGGCCTGCTCGATCGCCAGCCGCGCGCGTTCGCGCAGGGCGGCATCGGCGACCACGATGTGCAGCGGTTCGAAGCGCGTGACCGCGGCCGCGAGTGCCACGTAGGTGGTCTCGACGCCGTCGAGGCGGTCCGCCCAGTCGGTGTCCTCATGGGGCCAGGCGATCAGCACGCCGGCCTGGGGTTCCCATTCGGCGGGCAGGCGATAGGTGGGTTCGGTCATGATCGGGCGCGGGAGAGGGGGAAGCCCTCCATTGTAGAGCTTCCGCATGACCGTTGCCCGGCCGGCCCTCAGCGCGGGTTGGCGGGATCCGTGTTGTTGCCCGCCGGGGTGTTCAGCACGGCGTGCACCACGTGGCTGCGCTCGAAGTAGACGATGTAACCGGGGTACATCCAGCGATTGATCACGGGCTGGTGACGGCTGCCGCCGCCGCGCGAGTCCAGTTTCGCGGTGGGCTGGCCGAACCGGCGCTCGACCTCGGCCATGCTCATGCCCTTCTTCGGGAGGTTCATGGCCTGTTCCTGCTTCACGCGCTCGACGAGCAGCGTGTCGCCGGCGTGGGCCGACGGAACCATGGCGGCGGACACGAACGCCAGGGCGATCGCGGTCAGAACAGGCTTGAAGGTCTTCATGATGACTCCGTCGCGCTCCCCATGCGGCGCAGGACTGCGTTGTAACAGATCGTCCATGGCCACGCCATGGGCGCCGCGTAGCGACCCGCGGCCCTGTGGGCTGCGTCGCGTTTCTCCGGACGGGGACGGGCTCCGGCGGCTATCATGCGCAGTCGTCTTTACGCCGTGCCCGCATCCATGATCTCGTTCCGCAATCTCGCCCTCCGCCGCGGCAGCCGCACGCTGCTCTCGCAGATGGACCTCACCATCCAGACCGGATGGGCCCTGGGTGTGATCGGCCGCAACGGATGCGGCAAGTCCACCCTGTTCGCCGCGCTCAAGGGCGAGCTGGAGCCGGAGGTCGGCAACCTCGACATGCCCTCGAAGGTGCGCCTCGCCTCCGTCGCGCAGGAAACGCCGGCGCTGCCGGACCCGGCCATCGAATACGTGCTCGGCGGCGACGTCGAAGTGGCGGCCGCCCTGAAGATGGAGTCCGATGCGCTCGACGCGGAGGACATGGAAGCGGTGGCCGCCGCGCACTTGCGTATCGAAGAGGTCAACGGATACGACGCACGGGCGCGGGCGGGCCGCCTCATGCACGGCCTCGGCTTCGCGCCCGAAACGCACGAGCAGCCGGTGGCGTCGTTCTCCGGTGGCTGGCGCGTGCGCCTCAACCTGGCGCGCGCGCTGATGGCGCCGTCGGACCTGCTGCTGCTCGACGAACCGACCAACCATCTCGACCTCGACGCCGTGCTCTGGCTGGAGGAATGGCTGCGCCGATACCCCGGCACGCTGCTGATCATCTCGCACGATCGCGAATTCCTCGACGGCGTGATCTCGCACACGATGCACCTGCACGACGGCACGGCGAAGCTCTACACGGGCAACTACACGGCCTTCGAAAGGCAACGTGCCGAGCATCTTCGCCAGCAGCAGATCGCGCACGTTCGCGAGCAGGCCGAGCGTGCGCACCTGCAGTCGTTCATCGACCGCTTCAAGGCGAAGGCGAGCAAGGCCAAGCAGGCGCAGTCGCGCATGAAACGCCTCGAGAAAATGGCCGGCACCGAAGCCGTGCGTGCCGAACGTTCCTTCAGTTTCTCGTTCCCGGCGCCGGAGCGCCTGCCCACGTCGATGCTGCAGCTGGACCACATCGACGCCGGTTACGGCGATCACGTGGTGCTGCACGACGTCGCCTTCGGACTGGAGTCCGGCGACCGCATCGGTCTGCTCGGCCCGAACGGCGCCGGTAAATCCACGATGGTGAAGTCGCTGGTCGGCGAACTGGTGCCACTGACGGGCGAGCGCGGGTTCCACAAGGACACGCGCATCGGCTACTTCGCGCAGCACACGGTCGAAAGCCTGCGCGAGGGCGCGAGCCCGTTCGATCATCTTCAGGAAAAGGCGCCGAACGCCGGCGCGCAGGTTCTGCGCGACTACCTCGGCACCTGGAACTTCCCGTCCGATCGCGCGTTCGAGCCCGTGGACGCGTTCTCCGGTGGCGAGCGCGCGCGCCTCGCGCTGGCGCTGATCGCCTGGGACAAGCCAAACCTGCTGCTGCTCGACGAACCGACGAACCATCTCGACCTCGACATGCGCGAAGCGCTGGCCGATGCGTTGTCGGCGTTCGACGGCGCGCTCGTGCTGGTCTCGCACGATCGCCACCTGCTCGGCATGGTCTGCGACGAATTCTGGCGCGTGGCCGACGGCAAGGTGGAGCCGTTCGACGGCGACCTCGACGACTACGCGAAATGGCTGCGCACGCGCGCCACCACGCGCAAGACCGCGGCCGTCGCCTCCGCACCCGCCGACGCGCCGGTGCAGGAGTCGGCGAAGGAGCGGCGCAAGCAGACGGCCGAAGAGCGCGAGAAAGAAAAGCCCCTGCGTGCCCGGGTGAAGAAGATCGAAGCGCTGATCGCCACGATGGACAAGGAACTCGGCGTCATCGAAGGCAAGCTCGCCGATCCCGCCATCTATGGCGGATCGACCGCCGAGCTGGCGAAGCTCGGCCAGCGTCAGTCCGAATTGCGTGGCGAGAAAGAGTCGCTCGAATTCGAATGGATGGAGATTCTCGAGCAGATCGAGGTCTGAGGATGGCGCAGGTGCTCCATGTGTTGCTCCCGGGCCGCGACAAGCTGGCGGCGGTCCCCGCGTTCGGCGAGTGGCTGGCGCGCGGCACGCGTCTCCCGGCCGCGATACCCGGTTACCTCGTCGCGCTGTCCGAGCATTTCCGCTGGCCGAACGGCGCGCTGCCGGCCGCCGCGCTGATCCGTCAGTCCGTGGCGGGCGATGCCGGCGACGCGCTCTGGCTCTCGGCCGATCCCGCATGGGTGCAGCCTGAGCTCAACGGCGCGCGACTGCTCGCGATCGGCAACCTGGGCCTCGGCGTCGACGATGCCACCAGCCTCGTGGCCGCGCTCGCGGAGACGTTCGAGGCCGAGGGCATGACGTTGCAGGTCGGCGACGCGCAGCACTGGCAGGTGCGCCTGCCGGCCTATGTCGAGGTGCCGCCGTTCCCGGATCCGGAAGACGCGCTCGGGGCCGATCTGTTCGGGCAGCTGCCGAAGGGCGACGCGGGGCGGCAATGGCGCGCCTTGCTCAACGAAGCGCAGGTCGTGTTGCACAACCATCCCGTCAATCGTCGTCGCGCGTCGGAAGGGCTGCCGCCGGTCAACAGCGTGTGGCTGTGGGGCGCCGGCGCGCTGCCCGAATGGGTCGAGAGCGGTCTGTCGCACATCTACAGCGACGATCTGCTCGTCTGGTCGCTGGCGCACCGCGCCGATGTCGACGTGCATGCGCGCGCCGCTTTTTCCGGCGGGCAGGGCGCGCCGATCGAACTGCTCGACCTGCAGGACGTCCAGCCCCCGGCGTTCGAGCGCGACTGGTGGCCTGCGATCGAAGCGCGCCTCGCGTCGGGCGCCGAAGTGCGCCTCGCGTTCGCCGACGGCGTGAGGGTGGCGTTGCACAAACGCCATCGCCTGCGCTTCTGGCGCAAGGCATGACCACGCGCGTCTGGCGCCAGCGAGTCGTCGCCGAGGCACCGGCCGGCTGGCCGGGCCACGTGCATCCGGTGATCCAGCGCGTGTACGCCGCGCGCGGCGTGAGCACGCCCGACGGCGCGGAGCACCGCCTCGCACGCATGCTCGCCCCGGATCTTCTCGGTGGCATGGACAAAGCGGTCGCCCTGTTGATGCACGCCATCGAGAGCGACCAGCGCATCGTCATCGCCGGCGATTACGACTGCGATGGCGCCACCGGCACGGCCGTAGCGGAGCGCGGGCTGCGCCTGCTGGGCGCGCGCCATGTGAGCCACGTGGTGCCGAATCGTTTCGTGCACGGCTACGGTCTCGGCGAGGCGCTGGTCGCCTCGCTCGATCCCGCGCCCGACCTGATCGTCACCGTCGACAACGGCGTCGCGAGCCTTGCCGGCATCGCCGCCGCGCGGGCGCGAGGCATCCGCGTGCTCGTGACCGACCACCATCTTCCGGGCGACGCGTTGCCGGACGCCGACGCCATCGTCAATCCGAACCTCGCCGGCGACGGCTTCCCGAGCAAGGCGCTCGCGGGCGTCGGCGTCATGTTCTACCTGCTGCTCGGCGTGCGCGCCGCGATGCGCGACGCGGGTCGTTTCCCCGCCGGCGCGCCCGACCTCGCGGCATTGCTCGACCTGGTCGCCCTCGGCACCGTGGCCGATCTCGTGCCGCTGGATTTCAACAACCGCGTGCTCGTGGACGCAGGCCTCAGGCGCATGCGTGCCGGCAAGGCGTGCGCCGGCATCACGGCATTGATCGAAGCGAGCGGGCGCTCCATCGCCACCGTCGGCGCGACCGATCTCGCCTTCGCCATCGGCCCGCGTCTCAACGCGGCGGGGCGACTCGAAGACATGTCGCTCGGCGTCGCCTGCCTGCTCACCGACGACACCGGTATCGCACGCCGCTACGCCGAGCAGCTCTCGGCGATCAACCAGGAACGCCGCGAGATGCAGGCGGGCATGGTCGAGGAAGCCGAGTCGATGGTCGCGCGCGCCGCGCACGTCGATGCGGTGGGCGTCGCGCTGTTCGATCCCGGCTGGCATCCCGGCATCGTCGGCCTCGTCGCGTCGAAGCTGAAGGAAAAACTGCATCGCCCTGTGCTCGCGTTCGCGCCGGCCGGCGACGACAGCGACGAACTTCGCGGGTCCGCGCGGTCGATCCCCGGATTTCATATCCGCGACGCGCTCGCCGCGATCGACGCGAAGCACCCGGGGCTGATCATGCGTTTCGGCGGCCACGCGATGGCGGCGGGGCTCAGCATGCAGGCGGCCGACTTCGACCGTTTCGCGGCGATCTTCGACGCGACCGCGCGTGCGCAGCTCGACGAAGAACACCTGCAGGCGCTGGTGCAGACCGATGGGGAGCTCGATTACCGCGACCACACGCTCGACCTCGCGAAGCAGCTCCGTCACGCGGGGCCGTGGGGGCAGGGCTTTCCGCCACCGCTGTTCGAGGCGCGCTTCGAATGCGCGTCGTGGAAGCCGATGGGCACCCGCCACCTGAGGCTGCAGCTGCGTCATACGCAGGGCGGCGCGCCGCTCGACGCGGTGATGTTCAACTGCTTCGATGGCACCCCGCCGCCGACGCGCATGCGCGTGGCCTACGAGCTGTCGGTGAACGACTGGCAGGGCAGGGAAAGCGTCCGGTTGTTGCTGACGCATATGGAACCGCTCGCCTGAGGCATTCCTGTGCGGGTGGATCGGTGCTTCAATGCGACGATCCACCAGCGAGGCACCCCATGAGTCCCGAACGTTTCGTCCAGGCGCTGCAGAAGGCCGTCGTGCACGACAACCTCGCGGTCTACTCCGAGCTGTTCCGCAGCACGCCGGTCGACAAGGCGGTCGACCCGCACTGGGTGCGCGCGCTCACCCTGTTCAACGGGCTGGACGACGAGAACAAGCACGTGCTCATCGAGATCATCTGCCACACGATGGTCGACACCACGGCGAACATCCTCGGTATCCTCGACGGCGGGTGCCCCGTCGCGGGCATCGACGGCGACGTGACGCTGCAGGTCGACGGCCACCGCATCGGTGGCGAGCTGCAGGAGCTGTTCCTGGAACTCAGCGAATCGGGCTGACGCCACGCGGGTGTGCTGGCACACTCATGCGTCCCGTTCGCCAAGGCCTTCCATGCGCTCGAATGCCCTCAAGGCTGTGGCCATCGCGCTGTTGTCGGCGCTGTTCTTCACGTTCACGTACGTCTTCAATCGCGCCGTGGTCAGCGGTGGCGGCCACTGGCAGTGGGCGGTGATCCTGCGTTACCTCATCACGCTGCCGCTGCTCGCCGTGGTGCTGCCGTTCCAGGGCGGACTCGGCGCGCTGCCTGGCGAACTGCGCGCGCATCCCGTCGCCTGGCTGCGCTGGAGCGCGGTGGGTTTCTTCCTCTTCGGCCTGCCCCTGACCTGGGCGGCAAGCAGCGGGCCGGCGTGGCTCGTCGCGGGCAGTTTCCAGATGACCGTGCTCGCGGGGCCATTGATGGCGCCACTCATCTATCGCGATACACGCGCCCGCTGGCATGCGGGATCGCTGGTCATCGGTGTGCTGATCGTCGCCGGCGTGGCGTTACTGCAGCTTGGCCACGCCGAAGGTTCGCTCGATGCCGATGCGTGGCTCGCCGTTGGCGCCGTGGTGTTCGCCGCGTTCGCGTATCCCCTGGGCAACCGGAAAATCCTCCTGCACCTCGAACGCACCGGCACCCGGCTGGGCGCCGTGCAGCGCGTGTTCGGTATGACGCTCGCCAGCTGGCCGCTCTGGCTCGTCTTCGCAGCCGTGACGTGGGCGACGATCGGCGCACCCACCTGGCGCGAAGTGCTGCTCGCCGGTGGCGTGGCGCTATCGTCCGGCGTGATCGCCACGGTGCTGTTCTTCCACGCGACCGAACGCGTGAGCCGCCAGCCGACGGCGCTCGCGGGTGTCGAGGCGATGCAGGCGGCGGAGTTGCTGTTCGCGACGGCGATCGGCGCCGCGTTCCTCGGCGAGGCGGCCCCGGGCCCGCTCGCGGCATCGGGCGCCGTGGCGATCGTCGTCGGCATCGCCGCCTTCGCCTGGGCGAGCAGTCGCGAGACGCCGGCGAACGACGCCATCGAAAGCGACCGGGGCGCTTGACGCCGCCGTGACGGCGACAGGGTAGGCTGAGCGGGCCCTCGCGGAGATCCGGTCATGAAAGCCATCGCCATCGCCTTGCTGTTGAGCCTCTCCGCGACGTCCGTCGACGCCCAGACCCCACCGGGCGTCCACAAGGAAGCGGCGCCGGTGCCGCACCCGATGAAGCGCTTCACCTGGCGCGACGAAGCGGCGGGTTACACCTTCGTCGGGCCGCCGCGCTGGGCGGGACGAGTGCGGGCCGTGCCGTCGAAAGCGCTCGCGTCGTCGGGCGCGACGAGCGGCGTGCGGTTCATGGACGGCGACAAGGTCGTGCTCGAATTGCTGGCCGCCGACGACGGCCGCGAAAAGGCGCTGGTCACCGCCGGCGCCACGGAGCTCTCGCGCAGCAGCGGTCACGTGGTCGCCGTGAAGACGGAAGCACATGGCGGCGAGCTCGCGCTGACCAACGAAGAACTCGCATCGGCCGTGCAGTGGGACGGCGGTGCGGCCGGAACCGCCGCGCGCTGAGATCGATATCTCCGGCGTATCGAAGCGGACGTTTCGCGGTATCGATCCGACTCAATTCAGGGACTAGCCTCTTCGCACGTTCAATCCCTGGAGATCCCTCGTGGACGGCTCGTCCCTCGGCGCGGTCACTGTCGACCAGCGCATCCGGCATGGTACGCCTGCGTTCCGGCGCACCAATCTCGCCCTGTTCTCGTCCGGTTTCGCGACCTTCGGGCTGCTCTACTGCGTGCAGCCGTTGCTGCCGGCGTTCTCGCAGAGCTTCGGCGTCGACGCGGCGGCGAGCAGCCTCGCGCTGTCGCTGACCACCGGCGTGCTGGCGGTGGGCATGCTGTTCGCCGGCGCCATCTCGGATGCGCTCGGCCGCAAGCCGGTGATGCTCGTGTCGCTGCTGGGCTCGGCGCTGCTCGTGCTGCTGACGGCCGTCGCACCCAACTGGCCGACGCTGCTCGTGCTGCGCGCGTTGCTGGGCATCACGCTGGCGGAGTTACCCGCCGTCGCCATGACGTACCTGAGCGAGGAAGTGCACGGCGAATCGATCGGCCTGGCGATGGGTCTCTACATCGGCGGCAACGCGATCGGTGGCATGGGCGGGCGTCTCATCTCCGGCTTCGCGGCCGACCATGCGTCGTGGCGCGTGGCCGTCGGCATCATCGGCGTGCTCGGGCTCGTGTCCGCCGCGCTCGTCGCGCGCGGGCTGCCTGCGTCGCGTCATTTCGAGCAGCGCCGGGTGAATCCGCGCGCGTTCGTCGCCACGTTCGCGACGCTGTTCCGTGACAAGGGCCTGCCGTGGCTGTTCGCCGAAGGCTTCCTGCTGATGGGTGCCTTCGTCACGATCTACAACTACGTCGCGTTCCGTCTTCTCGCCGCACCGTTCTCGCTGTCGCAATCGCAGGTCGGCGCGATCTTCATGGTTTACGTCGTGGGCGTGGTCGGTTCGGCGTGGATCGGCGCGATCGCCGACAGGCTCGGCCGCCGGCGCGTGCTCTGGGCGACACTGGTGTTGATGTTTGGCGGCGTCGTGCTCACCGCGAGCGCGTCGCTCGTCGCGATCGTGGCCGGCATCGCGATGCTGACGTTCGGTTTCTTCGGCGGGCATTCCATCGCGAGCAGCTGGGTAGGCAAGCGCGCGCCGTTCGCCCGCGCGCACGCGTCGTCGTTCTATCTGTTCTCGTACTACATGGGATCGAGCATCGCCGGATCGCTCGGCGGCATCGCGTGGACGTGGGGCGGCTGGAACGGCGTCGCCGGCTACGTGGCCGTACTGGTGCTCGCGGGGCTCGCGATCGCGCTGAAACTGCGCAACGTCACGCCGTCCGCATCATCTGCGTAAAGGCCTTCACCAGCGGCGACGCGTCGTCGCGACGATGCGTGAGGTAGAGCGCGCTCGCGGCGTCGGGGGAAGCGATGGGCACGTACGCCACGCCTTCCATGTGCACGTGTCGCATCGACCGGGGCAGCACCGCCACGCCCATGCCCGCGGCGACGAGGCCGATCATCGTCGACGATTCACCGGCTTCCTGCGCGATGCGCGGCATGAAGCCGGCATGCCGGCACATCGTCAGTAGCTGGTCGTAGATGCCGGTGCCGGAAGCGCGGGTGAAGACCAGGAAGCTTTCCTCCGCGAGCTCTTCCATGCGCAGCGACGCGCGTTTTCGCCGCGCCAGCGGGTGGTCGGCGCGCAGCACGGCGACCAGCGGGTCGTCGAGCAGCTTCCATGCGACCAGCGGCGCCGGTGCGGCAAGGCCACGAATGAGACCGATGTCCTGCCGGCCGTCGAGCAGGCACTCGAACTGCTGCAGCGTGGTGCGCTCGATCAGCGCGAGGCGGACGGCGGGATACGCGTCGCGGAAGGCGCGAATGGTGCGCGGGAAGCGTTCGATCAGCGGCATGCTGCGCGTGAACGCGATGCGCAGTTCGCCGACCTCGCCGCGTTCCGCGCGACGGGCCATGTCGCCCGCGTCGTCCACGCGGCTCAGGATGTCGCGGGCGGCATCCAGATAGGCACGGCCTGCGTCCGTGAGTTCCACGCGGCGGTTGGTCCGGCGCAGCAGGCGCACGCCGAGATTATCTTCGAGATCGCGAATCTGCTGGCTGAGTGGCGGCTGCGACATGCCGAGGCGCTCGGCGGCGCGACCGAAATGGAGCTCGTCGGCCACGGCGATGAAATAGCGCAGGTGCCGGAGCTCAATGCCCATCGCCGTCAGTCCGGGCGGACGCGGATCAGGCCTTCCTGTGCGGTGGACGCCACGAGAACGCCGTCGCGCGTGTAGATCATGCCGCGCGCGAGGCCGCGCGAACCCTGCGACGTCGGGCTGTCGAACGAATAGAGCAGCCATTCGTCGATGCGGAACGGGCGATGGAACCACAACGCATGGTCGAGGCTGGCCATCTGCATGTTGCGGGTGAGGTACGAGATGCCGTGCGGAAGCGTGGCTGTGCCGATCAGGTGGAAATCGGACGCATACGCGAGCAGCGCCTGATGGAGCGCGAGCGTGTCTTCGATCGGCGCGGTGAGCCGGAACCAGATGTGCTGGTAGGGCGGGCGCTTCGCCGGGCGCAGTTCGTCGCGCGGCCAGACGTGGCGGAACTCGAACGGGCCGTCGATACCCAGCCAGCGCTGGGTCTTCTCGGGCAGGCGGTTCAGCTGTTCGGCGGACATCGCGGGCATCGGATCGATGTCCTCGGGGGCCGGCACCTCCGGCATCGAGAGCTGGTGCGAGTAGCCTGTCTCGGGTTCCTGGAACGAGATCGATCCGTTGAGGATCGGCTGGCCGTGCTGAATCGCGACCACGCGGCGCGAAGAGAACGAGCCGCCGTCGCGCGTGCGTTCCACGCTGTAGACGATCGGCGCGTCGATGTCGCCCGCGCGCAGGAAGTAGGCATGCAGAGAGTGCGCTTCGCGGCGGGCATCCACCGTGCGTTGCGCCGCCGAGAGGGCCTGGCCCAGCACCTGGCCGCCGAAGACGAAGCGGGTGCCGATGTCGCGACTCTGGCCGCGGAAGAGGTTGTCTTCGAGGCGTTCGAGTTCGAGCAGTTCGACGAGTTCGCCGACGTGGTGGTCCGACATGGAGATCCCTGATGCGAGGCGGTGCAGCGATGGGCGAAGAGTATAGCGGGGCTAGCTCGCGAGCCTGCCCAGCCGGCCGGCGTCGTAGGCACGAGCCCAGGGGAACTGCGGGCCCGGGTCGCGCTTGCGCGGCACTTCGTTCTCCGGGTCGTCGCTCGCCGGCACCATGGCCGTATCGAGGTCTTCGTGGCCGGCGATGTGGCGCAGGGACGGGAAGCGCTCGGTCAGGTGATCGAGGAGCGCCCGCAGGGCGTCGATCTGGCGGGCCGGGTAGGGTTCGGTCATCACCTGACGGGCCGAGTGGAACCAGTCGGGGTAGCGGCCGGTGTTGACCAGTTCGATGCCGATCGAACGCGGGTTGTAGCCGCGCGTGTGGTTGGCGACCCGCAGCGGATCCACGTAGCACAGGACCGAGCCGTCGCGATCGACGTAGTAATGGCCACTGGCACCGGCCCCGGAGTCGTAGATCACCCGCTCGCCGTATTCGCGGGCCATGGCCAGGTCCGGCAGCTCGGTGCAGTGGATGACGACGAGGTCGATGCCTTCGGCGTCGCGGGTGGGGAGCAGGCCCTCGTAGGGCAGGGGGGCGTGAAGGATGTCGATCATGCCGCTTTGATAACATAGGCGGTCATTCCGCGTACGGAGACCGCCATGCGCGGCCACATCATTCTTTCCCACGGCTCGGATTCCGGCCCCGACGCCACCAAGGTCAGCGCGCTCGCCGCCGTGGCCGAGGCGCTGGGCTGGTCGACGCAGCGCCTGGACTACCGCGAGGCCGACGCCCGCGGCCATGCCGGCAGCATCGATCCTCGCCTGGCCACGCTCGCCGCCGCCATCGCGGCGTCGCCGGTGCCGCCGGTGCTCGTGGGTTCGAGCATGGGCGCGTTCGTCTCGGGGCTGGCCTCGCTCGACGCCCCCGTCGCCGGCCTGTTCCTGCTGGCGCTGCCGACCCGCATTCCGGGTTATCCGCGCGCCTTTGCCGTGCGCGACGGCGTGCCGTCCTTCCTCGTGCATGGCTATGCCGACGATGTCTGCCCGCTCGACGAGGCCGTGACGTTCGCGAGCGCGCACGCCATGCCGGCGCTCCTCGTGCAGGACGACCATCGCCTGGGCGCCACGCTGCCGGACATCGAAGCCGAATTCACCCGTTTCCTCGGGAGCCTGGCATGACCGCGTTCTTCGCCACCTGCCCGAAAGGCCTCGAGTACCTGCTGAAGGACGAACTGGTCGCGCTCGGCGCCACCGACGTGCGTGAAGCGCTCGCGGGCGTGTCGTTCGCCGGTTCGATCGAAACGGCATACCGCGCCTGCCTGTGGTCGCGCATGGCCAGCCGCGTGCTGCTGCCGCTGGCCGAGTTCGACGCCGCCGACCCTGATGCGCTCTACGCCGGCGTGCAGGACATCGAGTGGTCGGAGCATCTCGCGCCGCACGGCACGCTGGCGGTCGACGCCAACACCGCGATGAGCAAGCTCACGCACAGCCAGTTCATCGCGCTGAAGACCAAGGACGCCATCGTCGACCAGTTCCGCGCCGCCAGCGGCGCGCGCCCCGACATCGATCCCGAAGAGCCGGACCTGCGCGTGAACGTGCGCCTCCGCCGCGACCGCGCCACGCTGTCGATCGACCTGTCGGGTTCGCCGCTGCATCGCCGCGGCTGGCGCGAACAGCAGGGCGAGGCACCGCTGAAGGAAAACCTCGCCGCCGCGATGCTCGTCCGTTCGCAGTGGCCGCGCATTTATGCCGAAGGTGGCGCGCTCGTCGATCCGATGTGCGGCTCCGGCACGCTGCTCATCGAAGGCGCGCTGATGGCCGCCGACGTGGCGCCGGGCCTGCGTCGCGATTACTACGGTTTCCTCGGCTGGCTCAAGCACGATTACGCGCTGTGGCGCACGATCTACGACGAAGCGAAAGCGCGTGCCGACGACGGCCTGCGCGCGCTGCGTCCCGTGTTCTTCGGCAGTGACTCCGACGCGCACATGGTGCAGACGGCCAAGCGCAACGCGCAGAGCGCGGGCGTCGCCGGTTTCGTGCACCTTGACAAGCGCGATGCGGTGCACGTGTCGCCGCCGCCGGAAACGCCGCTTGGCCTCGTGATCACGAATCCGCCCTACGGTGAGCGCCTGGGCGATCGCGCCCAGCTGCCCGTGCTCTATCGCGACCTCGGCCAGGCGCTGAAGGACCGCTTCGCCGGCTGGCGCGCCGCCGTGCTCGCCGGCGACGAAGAACTGGGCCGCGCGCTGCGCCTCAGCCCCGACAAGCGTTACGCGCTCTACAACGGTGCGCTCGAAACGCCGCTGCTCACGTTCGCCCTGCGCGCACGCGACGAGGCGCCGCGCGAAGCGAAGCCGCTCTCCGAGGGCGCGCAGATGCTGAAGAACCGCCTCGAGAAGAACGTGCGTCACCTGCGCAAGCGGCTGGCCCGCGAAGGCATCAGCTGCTGGCGCGCGTACGACCAGGACCTGCCGGAATACGCGGCCGCCATCGACGTCTACGAGAACTGGCTGCACATTCAGGAATACAAGGCGCCGCAGGACGTCCCCGTGGACGTCGCGCGCCTGCGTATGCGCGAGATCGTGCGCGTGGCGGGCGAAGTGCTCGGCATCCCGCGCGACCGCATCGCCGTGAAGACGCGCGAACGCGGCAAGGGCGGTTCCAAGTACGGCCAGTTCGACCAGAAGGGCGAGTTCGTCGAGGTGCAGGAAGGCGGTCTGTCCTTCCTCATCAACCCCACCGATTACCTCGACACCGGCCTGTTCCTCGATCACCGGCTGGTGCGCGCGAAGATCCGCGAGCTGGCGGCCGGCAAGCATTTCCTGAATCTGTTCGCCTACACCGGCACGGCCAGCGTGTACGCGGCGGCGGGCGATGCGCGCGACACCACCACGGTGGATCTGTCCGGCACGTATCTCGACTGGGCGTCGCGCAACCTCGCCCTCAACGGCTTCACCGGCAATCGGCATCGCCTCGTTCAGGAAGACTCGCTGACCTTCCTGGAAAAGCGGTCGATGCAGTACGGCCTGATCTACGTCGATCCGCCGACCTTCTCCAATTCCAAGAAAGCCGACGACTTCGATGTCCAGCGCGACCACGTGAAGCTGCTGATGCTCTGCGCCGAGCGCCTGCTGCCCGACGGCGTGATCGTTTTCTCCAACAACTTCCGCCGCTTCCAGCTTGATCGGGCGGCGCTCGAACCCCATTTCTCCATCGAAGACTGGAGCGCACCGAGCATCCCGTTCGACTTCGCCCGGCGTCACGACATCCACGGCTGCTGGCTGCTTCGGAAGCCGTTCGTGAATCCATGGAAAACGTGAAGGATCGGTCGAGAAAACTTCAGTCCGGATTCAGTGGCGGAGCGCGAATCTGCGCTCAACACCCGGAGGTAACTGTCATGAAAGGTAAGTTCGTCAAGCCGGCTCTCGCTCTCGCCGCCGCAGGCCTCATGGCCTTCGCGCCGGGTGCCTTCGCGCGTGGTCATGGCTATTACGGCGGCGGCTACGGCTACCACGGCGGTTACCAAGGTGGCGGTTACGGTTACCACGGTGGCGGGTATCGCGGCGGTTACTACCGTGGCGGCCATTACGACAACGCAGGTCGCTGGATCGCCGGCGCCATCGTCGCCGGTGCGGTGGTGGGTCTCGTCGCGAACGCCACGGCGCCGCGCACGGTCGTCTACGATCGCCCCGTCTACTACAGCCGCCCGGCGACGGTCGTCTACGACGACGCCCCGGTGGTGACCCGCCGCGTGACCACGACCACGACCTACGTCGACGATGGCTACGGCACCCGATACGTGCGCGACGACGGGTATTGATCGTCCGGCTCGTGCGTCACCAGCGAAAAGCCCGGCTTCGGCCGGGCTTTTTCGTTTCTTGCGGCTGGGTGGGCTCGGCTTCGCCATCGCGTTTTGTGGCGCGCGTGGCGGAGCGGAGGCGCCGGCTGCCGTTTTCTTCGCTAAGTCCTCGTCCGGCCTTCGCCTCCCTGCGGAGACGCTCAGAAAACGGCAGCCGACGCCTCCATCGGACGGTACGGTCGCGTGCGGCCAAAGCCGTCACGCCTCCGAAGCCGTCATGCCTCCGAAGCCGTCATGCAGCCGAAGCCGTCACGCCTCCGAAGCCGTCACCCCGGCGTACGCCGGGGTCCACCGCCTCGGTCCTGGGCTGGTCACGGAGCTGCATCGATGTGCGCTTCGATGTCCGAGCAGAGAACCGATGAGACCGTGACATCAGAACCCACTGCATCGCCGTGGATCCCGGTTTTCACCGGGATGACGGTAAGGGGTGACCGGCCGTATCGCGAGGTTGCCCGCTGCCGCGGGATCGCCGATACGATCGGCTCCCACCCGCAGGGAGGCGAAGGCCGGACGAGGACTTATCGAAGGGGACGACGCCCCCCGGCTCCTCTCCTCGCCGCCTACAGGCGCAATGGCGAAGCCGAGCCACAGGGGCCCGAAGCGTTTAAGCTTCCGCTTTTCCACGACGGCCCGATCCATGCGCAACATCCCCGGCATCGATGTGCGAGCCCATACGGGACAGGACATCCTGCGCGTCGTCGACGAGCTGGCGGGCCTGCGTATCGCGGTGTTTCGCGAGTGGCCGTACCTGTACGAGGGCGATCGCGATTACGAGCGCGACTACCTCGCCGCTTACGCCGCGTCGCCGCGTAGCGTGTGCGTCGTGGCGCGCGACGGCGATGGCGTTGCCGTGGGTGCGTCGACCGGCATTCCGCTTGCGGACGACGACGATGCGTTTCATGCGCCGTTCCTCGAGCGAGGGTTCGCGCTGGACGACGTGTTCTATTTCGGCGAGTCGGTGCTGTTGCCGGCGTGGCGCGGGAAGGGTATCGGCCACGCGTTTTTCGATGCGCGCGAGGCGCATGTTCGCGCGACGGGTGCGTTTCGCTTCACCGCGTTCTGCTCGGTGCGCAGGGACGTCGACGACCCTCGTGCGCCGGAGGGCTATCGCGGCAACGAGGCGTTCTGGCGCAAACGCCTTTATGCGCCTGCCGATGGCATGCAATGCGCGCTTTCGTGGAAGGAGTCGGGTTCGTCCGACGCCACGCCGCACGTTCTCGATGTCTGGATGCGCGAGTTCGATCGCGCCGAGGTTTCCGCATGATCCGCACGCTGTCCGAGTGGCTTTCCTATCAGGAGCGCACGCATCCGCGCGACATCGAACTTGGACTGGACCGCGTGCGGTCCGTCTGGGAGGCGATGGGCTCCCCACGGCCTGCGCCGATCGTCGTGACGGTGGGCGGGACGAACGGGAAGGGATCGACCGTCGCGCTGCTGGAGGGCATGTTTCGCGCCGCCGGCTATCGCACGGGCTGTTACACGTCGCCGCATCTGCTGCGTTACAACGAGCGCGTCCGCATCGATAGCGACGACGCGTCGGATGACGCCCTGATCGCGTCGTTCGAGCGCATCGACGCCGCCCGCGGTGCGACGCCGCAGACGTATTTCGAGTTCGGCACGCTGGCGGCGATCGACCTCATGGCGCGGGCATCGCTCGACGTGGCGATCCTGGAAGTGGGCCTCGGCGGTCGGCTCGATGCGGTGAACATCGTGGATGCCGATGTCGCCGTGGTCACGACCGTGGACCTCGACCACCAGGATTGGCTGGGTAGCGACCGGGATGCGATCGGCCGCGAGAAGGCGGGTATCGCGAGGGCGGGGCGACCCGTCGTGGTGGGCGAGCGCGAGCCGCCGGAAGGGTTGATCGATGCCCTGCGGTCGATCGGGGCGACGGTCGTCCGGGCGGGTGTGGACTTCATGGCGGAGCCGGGAACGGGTGCGGATGCCGGCTGGCGTTGGGTGCATCGGGATGGCACGGCGTTCGATCTGCCGCGCCCGGCACTCGACGCGCCCGTACAGGTGACCAACGCGGCCACCGCGATCGCCGCGATCCATGCGCTTGGCCCGCGCGTCGCGGTGCCGCGCCCCGCATTGGTCGCCGCGCTGTCGCAGGTTCGGGTCGCGGGGCGCCTGCAGCGCATCGCGACGCATCCGCGAACGCTCGTCGACGTGGGGCATAACCCTCAGGCGGCGCGTGCGCTGGCCGCATGGCTCGACGCCGAACCGGCGAGCGGCCGCATCTTCGCGGTTTATGGCGCGCTGGCGGACAAGGACGTGGCCGGCGTCATCGAGGCGATGGGGCGCCGGATCGACCATTGGTTCCTTGCGGGCCTCGACGGCGATACGCCGCGCGGGCTGCCGGCCACCGCGCTCGCCGACGCCCTAGGGAAGGTCGTGCCGGACGCGCCGTTCGCGACCTACGGCGACGTGGCCGCGGCCTGGGCGGCGGCGCGTGCCGAGGCGGGCGACGCGGACACGGTGCTTCTCTTCGGCTCGTTCTTCGTGGCGGGCGCCGCCCTGTCGACCGCGATGTGAACGCCGACGGTCCGGCGGCCGTCGAGCGGACCCCGATGCCGGGTATAATCGCGGCGATCCGTATTGCGTCGGACCTATGGAGCCTTCCTTGAAAACACGCCTGCTGGGTGCCGCTGTCCTGATCGCGCTCATCGTCCTGTTCGTGCCGATGATGTTCTCGAGCACGCCGCCGAAGACCGACACCGACCAGACCGTCAGCCTCGCCATTCCGCCGGCGCCGGATCGCGACCTGCAGACCCGTACGCTCGATGTGGCCCCGCCCGGCACACCGCCCCGCCAGCCCGACGCACAGGCTGCCGCTCCAGGCACGCCGGCCGCTACGTCGCCCGTCGCACCGGCCACGGCGCCCGCGGCTACCGTGACCCCGGGCGGTGGCAGCAAGCTCGCCTCGGTCGATATCGCCTCGCGCAAGCCCGCCGACGCGCTGCCCGAAGATTTCGCGAACGCGCCCACCGCGACGAAGCCGGTGGCCGCGACGCCCACACCCATGCCCAAGCCGGCGAAGCCCGTGCCAGCCACCGCGGCGCCGGAAACACCGGCATTGCCGCCGGGCACGGCCGCGCGCGGCAGTTTCAGCGTGAACCTCAGCGCCTACGCCGATCGTTCCAAGGCCGATGCCCTGGTGCAGAAGGTGAAAGCGCTCGGCTACCCCGTCAGCACGGCCGCCACGTCGCAGGCCGGCAAGTCCCTCACGCGGGTCAGCGCGGGCCCATTCGAGACGCGTGCCGCCGCGGAAGCGGCCCGTCTGAAGATCGCGGCCGCCGTGCCGGGGGCGCCCGCCACGCTTTCGTCGAAGGCCGAGGCCCAGACGGCCGACGCACCGATGCCGGCTCGTCAGGCGGCACCGGCACCCGCCGCGGCCACGCCTGCCGTTCCCGCCGCCACGCCGCGCGCGGGCGGGTTCGCCGTGCAGGTGGCCGCCGTGTCCAGCGAAGCCGAAGCGACGCGTCTGCGCGATCGGCTTCGCGGCGCGGGCCTGCCCGGCTACGTCGACAGCATGTCGTCCAGCAGCGGCGCGAAGCTCTGGCGCGTGCGCGCCGGGCCGCAGACGCAGCGCGACGACGCGGTGCGCCTGAAGGACACGATCAAGGCCAAGGTCGGCCTCGATGGCGTGGTCGTGACCGCGCCGTAAGGCGCGACCGACGCCATCGCAAGCCAAGGAGAGCGTGTGAACTGGGCCGACTACGTCATTCTCGCCGTGCTGTTCCTTTCGGTCTTGATCGGCCTCGTGCGAGGCCTCATTTCCGAAGTGCTCTCGCTCGTGATCTGGGTCGCCGCTTTCTGGCTGGCGTGGCTCTTCGGCCCCACGGTCGCGAGCTACCTCGAAGGCAGCGTGTCGTTGCCCACGGCGCGCATGGCCATCGGCTATGGCACCTGTTTCGTCGTGGTGCTGTTGCTGGGCGCGATGGTACGGTTCCTGATCGGCCGGCTGGTGTCCGGCACGGGGCTGGGTGGCGTGGATCGCCTCTTCGGCATGATGTTCGGGCTGGCGCGTGGTGTGCTGATCGTCAGCGCGGTGGTGTTCATGCTGGGCTTCACTCCGTTGCCTGCGCAGCCTCTCTGGCGCGAGTCGACGATGTTGCCGCAGTTCGCGGCGCCGGCGGCCTGGCTGGGCCAGCAGATACCGGCGAACGTGCGCGACTACATGCACCCGCCGGAAGCGTTGAAAAACATGAAAGTGCCCGACGTGCAGCTGCCGAGCCGGGACGAATTGATGAAGCTGCGCGACCTCGCGACTCCCGCGCAGCCTGTGCAAGATCCGAAAGCTCACCCTGCCGCCGCGTCCACGGCGACACCCAAGTAGAAGGCAAGACCCATGTGCGGAATCATCGGCATCGTCGGTACCACGGAAGTGGCATCGGCCCTGTATGACGGCCTGACCGTCCTGCAACATCGCGGGCAGGATGCCGCCGGCATCGCCACCGTGGATGGCGCCCGTCTGCGCCTGCACAAGGGCAACGGCCTGGTTCGCGACGTCTTCAACTCCGCGGGCGTGAGCAAGTTGCGCGGCCGTATCGGTATCGGCCACTGCCGCTACCCGACCGCGGGCTCGGAGGGCACGGACGAGGCCCAGCCGTTCTACGTCAATTCGCCCTACGGCATCGCGTTCGCGCATAACGGCAACCTCGTCAACACCGAGGCCCTGCGCAAGGAGATGTTCGAGGACGATCGTCGTCACATCGACACCGATTCCGACTCCGAGGTGCTGCTGAACGTGCTCGCGCACGAGCTGCAGGTCGACGACCGTGGCGACCTCACGCCGGAGCACGTGTTCAAGGCGATCTCGCGCGTGCATGCGCGTGCCCGCGGCGGCTATGCGTGCATCGCGCTGGTGCTGGGCTATGGCCTGATCGCGTTCCGCGACCCGAACGGCATCCGTCCGCTGGTGCTGGGCGAGCGCGACTCCGCCGAGGGGCGCGAGTACGCGGTGGCTTCCGAATCCGTGGCACTCGACGTGCTCGGTTTCCGCCGCGTGCGCGACATCGCGCCGGGCGAAGCCGTGATCATCACCGAGGGCGGCCAGCTGCACGCGCAGCGCTGCGCCGAGGGAGCGGTGCACGCGCCGTGCATCTTCGAGTACGTGTACCTCGCGCGCCCCGATTCGATGATCGAAGACGTGTCGGTGTACAAGGCGCGCCTGCGCATGGGCGAGAAGCTCGCCGAGAAGATCCTCCGCGAACGCGGCCCGGATCATGGCATCGACGCCGTCATCCCCATTCCCGACACCTCGCGCACGGCGGCCAGTTCCCTGGCGCAGGCGCTGGGCGTGCCCATGCGCGAGGGCCTGGTCAAGAATCGCTACATCGGCCGTACGTTCATCATGCCGGGGCAGGGCGAGCGCGTGAAATCCGTGCGCCGCAAGCTCAACGCGATCGATCTCGAGTTCCGCAAGAAGAACGTGCTGCTCGTCGACGATTCCATCGTGCGCGGCACGACGTCGAAGCAGATCATCCAGATGGCGCGCGACGCCGGTGCGAAGAATGTCTACTTCGCTTCCGCCGCACCGCCGGTACGCTATCCGAACATCTACGGCATCGACATGCCGGCCGCGTCCGAGCTGATCGCCGCGGGCCGCACGGTCGAAGAGATCGAGAAGGCGCTCGGTGCCGACTGGCTGGTCTACCAGGATCTCGACGATCTCGTCTGGGCCGTGACCGACGGTAACGAAGACCTCAAACAGTTCGATACCTCGTGCTTCTCGGGCGAATACGTCACCGGCGTTTCGGCCGGCTTCCTGGAGCAGCAGGAAGCGCTGCGCTCGGACGCCGCGAAGAACGAACGCCGCAGCGCCTGAGTACGGATGTGGGAAGCGCGCTGGCGCGCGAAGGGTGCTTGCCGCAAGCCTCGTTCGTGGGCCAGCGCGCTTCCCGCGAGTGCCCGTCAAAGCCATGAACGATCTCCATGCCGCCGCCCGTCGCTGCCTCGAAGCGACCGATCCGGCCGACAAGCTGCGCCTCACCTTCGACGCGTGGGCCGCGTTGCAGGCGGGCACGCTGGCGGCGGATCCTGCATCGCCGCCGCCCGAGCCGATCGGTCCACCGGGCCGGCCGGCGCGGCCGCGTCTGGTGCCGTCGCGCGAACTCGCGCAGCGCGGGCTCGGCACGGAAGCGGGGCGTGCCGCGCTCGTGCACGCCATCGCGCATATCGAATTCAACGCGATCGATCTGGCCTGGGATGCCATCTATCGCTTCCGTGGCAAGCCCGACGCGTATTACCTCGACTGGGCGTCGTGCGCGAACGACGAGGCCAGGCACTTCAGCATGCTCTCGGCGCGGCTGGACGAGCTCGGTCACGCCTACGGCGACTTCGACGCGCACAACGGCCTGTGGGAAATGGCCGAGAAGACGGCGCATAGCGACACCGCACGCATGGCGCTCGTGCCGCGCGTGCTCGAAGCGCGGGGGCTCGATGTCACGCCCGGCATGATGGAGCGCCTGCGCCGGCAGGGCGACGACCGCACCGTGGCGATCCTCGAGGTGATCCTGCGCGAGGAAGTCGCGCACGTCGCCGCTGGCACCCGCTGGTTCCACTGGTGCTGCGAACGCGACGGCATCGATCCCGAAACGACGTTCGCTCGGTTGCTCGACGACTACATGAACGGCTCGCTGCGCGGACCGTTCAACCTCGACGCACGTCGCGAAGCGGGATTCTCGGAAACCGAACTCGTCTGGCTACAGACGCTGGGTTGAACGAGGTCGCTGTGGCGAGGCTCCTTGTGGGAGCGCGCTTGCGCGCGAATGGGTGCTCGCGGCAAGCACCCATTCGCGCGCGAGCGCGCTTGTGTCTTTGGATTTGGGTAGATTCGAAGTTGAGAGCGGAGTGTGGCAGGCCAATGCCGCGGCGTGATGGGCCGACCGAAAAAGACAGTTGCTCCCACACAGGTCGGATGCAGTGGCGAGTCAGCCTGAGGCCAGCCCGCGCAGCTCGATTGTCTCCCCATCGATGCGCAGCACCGAACCGTGGTCGTACCAGTCGCCCAGCACGATGCGTTGGGCTGGCGTGCCGTTCATCGTGAAGTCGTGCACGGCGGGGCGGTGCGTGTGGCCGTGCACGAGGCGCGCCACGCCCGCATCGCGCATGGCGGTTTCCACCGCGCCCTGATTGACGTCCATGATCGTCTCGTCGATGCGGCCCGTGCGCGACTTGCTGTCGCTGCGCGCTTTCGCGGCGAATGCGCGGCGTGCTTCGAGCGACATCGAAAGAATCTGTTGTTTCCAGGCATCCGTGCGCACCTGCGCGCGCACGGCCTGGTACTCGGTGTCGTCGGTGCAGAGGACGTCGCCGTGCATCAGCAACGTGGGCACGCCTTCGATGGTGTGCACCGTGCCGTCGTCGAGCAGCGTCATGCCCGCGCGATCCGCGAACGCCTCGCCGAGCAGGAAGTCACGGTTGCCGACCATGAAATAGACCGGTACGCCGGCGTCGCGAAGGGCGCGCGTGGCGGCGGCGATGCGCGCGGGCAGTTCCGCATCGTCGTCGTCGCCGATCCATGCTTCGACCAGATCGCCCAGAATGTAGAACGCGCTGGCGGAACGTGCCTCGTCGGACGCGAGGAAACGTTCGAAGAGCGCGGTGATGTCGGGCCGGGCGTCGTCGAGGTGCAGGTCCGCGATGAACAGCGTGCTCATGCGGGCGTCGACGGCGTTGAGGACTTCTTCTCGACTTTTTTCGCCGCCGCCGGTGCCGGCTTCGCCGGGGCGGCGGGCGCGGGCTTCGCGGGTGCGGCGGATGTCGCGCTGCCGGCGGGTGCGGCCTTCTCTTCGCCGATCACGCTGGCGGCGTCGATGACCACGAGCGGATTCGGCACGTCGCTGACGAACGGTCCCTGCGGGCGCGTCGGCAGCTTCGCGATCTTGTCGATCGTGTCCATGCCGGACACGACCTTGCCGAATACCGTAAAGCCCCACGTCATGCCGCTCTGGTTGCTGACGTAATCGAGCCGGCGGTTGTCGACCAGGTTCACGAAGAACTGCGCGGTGCCCGAATTCGCGTCGGTGCCGCGTGCGACGGCGACGGTGCCGCGCAGGTTCGAGAGGCCGTTGTCGGCTTCGCTCGGAATCGCGGCGCGCGTGCGGCGCTGGGTGAGGTCGCGGCTGTAGAGGCCGCCCTGGATCATGTAGCCGTCGACCACGCGGTGGAACACCGTGCCGTCGTAGAAACCGTCGCGCACGTACTGAAGAAAATTGGCGACGCTCTTCGGTGCCTTCTCGGGGAAGAGTTCGAGCGTGAAGTCGCCCTGCGTCGTATGCACGAGCACGCGGGGGTGGTCCACGACGCCCGGTGCCGGCGTGGCCGGCTTGGTCGTCTGCTGCGCGATCGCGGCGGCAGGCAGGGCGAGAAGGGCGCTGGCGAGTAGGGCTCTGAGCATGGGCAACCGGTCGTGACGGTGAAACATTCCCGGCATGATACCCCCCTTTGCGGGCCCGATCGCGGTCATTCCGTAACGATCTCGAGCTCCAGGCCCAGTTCCGCCAGTGGCTCGCGCTCCTGCTCGAGGTCGGCCTCGGTGAGCGGATGCTGGTCGAGCCAGTCGGCCGGCAGCGATATGCGCAGGCGCTGACGGGTCGCCACGACGCGGATGCGGGGCAGGGCCTCCGCGCGGCGCGCGCGACGGAACAGGACGGCGAGACGCAGGATCGCGGTAATGTGGCGGGCCAATACGCGATAGCGCACCGGCAGTGCGGTGATGACCGATTTCTCGGGCTTGCGCCGATGCGATTCCACGATCGCGGCGAGCAGCTGCTGCTCCTGGCGCGAGAAGCCGGCCATGTCGGCGTGCTTGAGAATGTAGGCGCCGTGGCGCTGGTGCTGGCTGTGCGCGATGGCGAGGCCGAGTTCGTGCACGCGGGCGCACCACGACAGCCACTCGCGCGCATCGTCGTCGAGCTTCCAGACCTTTGCGAGCTGGTCGAACAGCGCGAGCGCCGTGGTCTCCACGCGCCGTGCCTGCGCCCGGTCGACACCGTAGCGAGCGGCGAGCGAATCGATGCTGGCCATACGCGGGTCGGTGCCGGCGGAACGGCCGATCAGATCCCAGAGCAGGCCTTCGCGCATCGAGCTTTCGGACACGCGCAGGCGGTCGATGCCCAGCGCTTCGAAGGCGGCCTCGAAGATGGCGACGCCGCCGGCGAAGACTTCGGCGCGATCGTCGGCGAGCCCCGGCAGCTTCAGGGTGGCGGACGAGCCCTGTTCGATGAGCGCTTCGCGAACGGCGGCGAGCGATTCCGGCGTGATGCCGTCTTCGGAGAGTTTCATCGCACGCACGACCGATCCGATGGCCTTCGCCGTGCCGGAGGAACCGTAGGCGTCGCCCCAGCCGGCTTCGCGATAATCCTCGGAGAACTGCTGGAGCAGCACACCGATCTCGCGGCGCGCACGCTGCCAGCGTTTCCGCGTGATCTTGCCGCCCGGGAAGAAGCGCATGGTCGATGCGATGCAGCCGACCTGCACGCTTTCCGTCAACACGGGCGCGGTGCCGCGCCCGATGATGAACTCGGTGCTGCCGCCGCCGATGTCGATCACCAGGCGATGATCGCGCGCCGCCGGCAGGTCGTGCGCGGCGCCGAGGAAAATCAGGCGGCCTTCCTCGCGTCCGGACACGATTTCGACGGGATGTCCCAGCGCTGCTTCGGCGGCCGAGAGGAACGCGTGCGGCGAGGCGAGGCGGCGCACGGTGTTCGTCGCCACGGCGCGCACGTGCAGCGCCGGAATACCGGCGATGCGCTGGCCGAAGCGCGCGAGGCTGGCCAGCGCGGCGGCGCGATGACTCGCGTCGAGCGTGCCGTCGGGTCGCAGGCCCACGGCCATGCGCACGGAATCGCGCAGGCGGTCGATCACGCGGGGTTCGCCGTGCTCGTAGCGGGCCACCACCATGTGGAAGCTGTTGGAGCCGAGGTCGACGGCGGCCAGGAGCTCGCCCTCGTTGATCTGCGATTTAGCTGTCGGTGCCAAGGGGAAATGTCCGCAGCGGGCTATCGGGGAATTCTGGCATGGGCCCGGGGCTTGCGTGCAACCGGACCTTCGTGAGCAGGGGGCCGCGCCTTGGGCATCGCCGACATCGCGAAGAGCAGCAGGCAAAGGAAGCCGAAGACCCAGTAATCCGCAGGCGCCGGGCCCCACCAGTGCCGGTGCCAGGGCACGTTCACGGGATCGAAGCGGGCCAGGCCGTACGCGGGGTTCAGCACGAACCACAGACCGTCTTCCGCGACCCAGAACAGCATCACGCAGGCGATCGCGCGTACCTGCGCCCGCCAGCTCCAGAATCCGCGGAACACCATCGGAAAGTGGAAGAACAGCGCGATGAAGGGAAACACCCAGGCGTGGTAGCCCGTCATCGCGCGTCCGCCCCAGAGCAGGTCGAGCAGCCAGTGGTTCTCCACCCGCCACGTGGGCAGGCTGGTCGCCCAGCCATGCGGGCCTTCGATCTCCACTTCCACGTGCGCGAACATAAAGGCCAGCAGGAGCGTGAACAGGAAGGTCGACACCACGGCGGCGACGCGACGACGCGGCGAATGACTCATGCGGCGTCCAGGTGGGCGAGCACGGTGGCGATGACGTCGCGCGCGGCGTACGGGCGTCCGATCGCGCGGGCGCGCTCCGCCATCGCGGCGAGGCGGTCGGGCTCGGCGCGCAGCGTGCCGATGCGCCACGCCAGGGCGACGGCGTCGATGGCCTTCCACGCGGCGCCCTGTTCGAGCAGGTAGTCGGCGTTACGTTCTTCCTGCCCGGGGATGGGCGCGTTGACGATCATCGGCAGGCCCATCGCGAGACATTCGGAGGTGGTGAGGCCACCCGGTTTCGTCACCGCGAGATCGCAGCAGGCCATCAGGTGTTCGACATGGCGCGTGAAACCCTGCGGAAACAGGCGGCCCGGGTAGCGCGTGGCGGCGAGCGCGCGCAGGCGCTCCAGCATCGCCGTGTTGCGTCCGGCTAGCACGACGAGCTGGAATCCTTCGCTGTTCGCCAGCAGCGCGTCGGCGAGCTCGTCGAGGGCGCCGACGCCCGCGCCGCCACCCATCACCAGATAGGCCGGCTGGTCGGGATCGATGCCGAGCCCGGCGGCGAGCGCGTGACGGTCGTGGGTCTGCGCGAACGCGGGCATGACGGGAATGCCCGTCGTGTGCACGCGATCCGCGGGCAGGCCGACCGCGTGCATGCGTCGCGCGATCTCCGGGCTGGCCGCGAAGTAACCGGCCATGCCGGGAATGATCCACATGCGATGCAGATCGAAATCGGTGACCTGCAGCCATACGGGCGCCGGAATGCGCCCCTTCCGTTTCTGCCGCGCCAGCATCTCGGCCGGCAGGAAATGCGTGCAGACGATCGCGTCGGGCGCGAACGCGGCGATCGCCGCGCGAAGGCGGCGCGTGTGCAGGCGCTCGATCGTGCGGCGCATGCGTTCGGTCACCGCGTCGGGGCGCGTGTCGTCCGTGATCCGATAGAGCATGCCCCACAGCTGCGGATGGCGCGTGATCAGGCGCAGGTAGAAGTCGGCGTAGATCCGCCGGAAGCTGGACGGCACGTAGTCCATGACATCGAGGTGACGCGCCTCCACGTCGTGGCCTTCGCCCGCGAGTGCGGCGACGGTGGCCTCGAGGGCCTCCGCGGCACGCACGTGCCCCGCGCCCGCGGATACCGACAGCAGGAGGATGCGCCTGGTCACCCGCTGTACGCCGCCAGAAGGGCCTGCTGGGCGCTGTGCGGCGCCTCGCCGCTCGCAGGATGGCTGCGCCGGTACCGGCCATCGGTGCCGAGCAGCCACGCCTGCGTGTTGTCGCGCAGGTAGTTGTCCAGCGTTTCGTCGAACACGCGGCGTGCGAGATCCGGATCGAGGATGGGCACGCCGACTTCGATACGCCGCATGAGGTTGCGCTCCATCCAGTCGGCGCTGGCGCAGTAGAGCTCGGGCGCGCCGTCGTTACCGAACCAGTACACGCGGCTATGCTCGAGGAACCGCCCGATGATCGACCGCACGCGGATGTTGTCCGAAATGCCCGGCACGCCCGGACGCAGCGTGCACGCGCCACGGATGATGAGATCGATCTGCACGCCGGCCATCGATGCGCGATAGAGCGCCTCGACGACGTGCGCCTCGTTCAGCGCGTTGAGCTTGGCGACGATACGGCCCGGACGGCCGTTCGTGGCGTGCTCGATCTCGCGTTCGATCTTGGCCATCACGCTGCTGTAGAGCGTGAACGGCGAATGCAGCAGCCGCTTCAGCTGGATCATCGGGCCGAGGCCCGACAGCTGCTGGAACACCTTGTGGATGTCTTCGCCGATTTCCGGATCCGCCGTCATCAGGCCGATGTCGGTGTAGCCGCGGCTGTTGCCCTGATGGTAGTTGCCCGTGGACAGGTGCACGTAACGGCGCAGCCCGGTGCCTTCGCGGCGCACGATGAGCAGCATCTTGGCATGCGTCTTGTAGCCGACCACGCCGTAGACGACCTGCACGCCGGCTTCCTGCAGGCGGTTGGCCAGCCCGATGTTCGCCTCTTCGTCGAACCGCGCGCGCAGTTCGATCACCACCGTGACGTCCTTGCCGTTGCGTGCGGCCTCCACGAGCAGGTCGACCAGCGGTGAATCCCTGCCGGCGCGGTAGAGGGTCTGCTTGATCGCCAGCACGCCGGCGTCCTGCGAGGCGCGGCGCAGCAATTCGACCACCGACGCGAACGATTCGTAAGGATGGTGCAGCAGCACGTCGCGCGCCGCCAGTACGTCGAACTCGTTCATGCCCTTGTCGAACGCGGGCAGCAGGCGCGGCGTGAAGCGCGGAAATTTCAGTTCGGGCCGATCGATCTGGTCGTAGATAAGGCCGGCGCGGATGATGTTGACCGGTCCGTCGCAGCGATAGACGTCCGTTTCCTCGAGCTGGAAGTTCTCGATCAGCATCTCGGTGATCGCGCGCGGGCAGTCTTCGCCCACCTCCAGCCGCACGGGCCTCGCGTAGCCGCGGCCGGCCAGCTCTTCGCTCAGCGCGCGGGCGAGGTTTTCCACCTCCGCCTCTTCGACAACGAGTTCGCTGTTGCGGGTGACGCGGAACTGATACGCCGCGCACACCTGGAATCCCGGGAAGATTTCGTCGGCGAACGCCTGCAGCACCTCGGCGAGGAAGACGAAATCGCCTTCGCCGTCGGAGACGGCGGCGGGTACATGGATGATGCGCGGCAGCGAGCGCGGCGCGCGTACCAGTGCCATGTGGCCTTCGCGGCCGAACGCGTCGCGACCCTTGAGCACCACGGCCAGGTTCAGCGTCTTGTTGAGGATGCGCGGGAATGGATGCGCGGGATCGAGGCCGAGCGGCGAGAGCACCGGCATGATCTCGTTCTGGAAATAGCCCAGCAGCCACCGTCGCTGCCTGTCGCTCCAGCGGTCGCGAGTGAGGAAACGGATGCCCTCGCCCTCGAGCGCGGGAAGCAGTTCGTCGCGCCAGAGGGTGAACAGCTCGTCGACCAGCTCGAGCGTGCGTTCGCGGATGCGCGCGAGGATCTCGCTCGACGAGAGGCCGTCGGCACCCGGGATCGCGGCGCCGAGGGCGTGCTTGTGCTTGAGCACGGCGACGCGCACCTCGAAGTATTCGTCGAGGTTGTTGCTGACGATGGTGAGGTAACGCAGGCGCTCCAGCACGGGCACATCGGGGTCGCGCGCCTGCGCCAGCACCCGGAAGTTGAATTCCAGTGCCGCCAGTTCGCGATTGATGTACAGCTCGGGGGCGCCGAGATCGGGTTCGCTCATTCGGTCGGATACGTGTTTCATGACAGCCGATGGTGTCTCATCCGCGATCATGCCGGAAAGCGGCGTTGCAGCAAGCCCCGGCGTGGTCCGTCCGCGCCGGCTCAGGGGTGGTGGCCCGCGACTTCCTGCATGCGCGTGCCGTCGAGCAGGCGTTCGCTGCCGAAAACACACGCGAACGTCGAACCCTTGCCGGGCTCGCTCTCGATCGACAGGCGCGCCTGATGCAGGTTGAGCACGTGCTTGACGATGGACAGGCCGAGGCCCGTGCCGCCGGAATCGCGCGATCGGCTCGACGACACGCGGTAGAAGCGTTCGGTGAGGCGTGCGATGTGGGCGGCGGGAATACCGAAGCCGGAATCCTGTACCGCGAAGCGCGCGCCGTCTTCCGTGCCGGACCAGCGGATCGCGATGCGTCCGCCCGTCGGCGTGTAACGCACGGCGTTGCTCACGAGGTTCGAGAACGCGCTGTGCAGATCTTTCGGCGAGCCCAGCACGTCGTACGACGTGCCGATGTCGAGGCTCACCGTGTGGCGGCCCTGGCTCAGCGCTTCGGCTTCCTTACGCAGGCTGGCGAGCAGGGGCACCATCTGCACCTGTTCGTCGGCCACGTGGTCCTGCGTCTCGAGGCGCGAGAGGGTGAGCAGGTCTTCCACGATCTGGCCCATGCGCTTCGACTGCGCGCGCATCTCGTCGAGCACCGGCGCGAGTTCGGGCACGTCCTCGGGGTCGAGCAGTTCGAGGTAACCGTGGATGACGGTGAGCGGCGTACGCAGTTCGTGCGACACGTTCGCCACGAAGTCGCGGCGGATCTGCTCCAGCCGCGTCAGGTGGCTCGTGTCGCGCGCCAGCAAAAGGCGCTGGCGGCTGCCGAAGGGCAGCAGCGTCGCGGTGACGTGACGGTTCGGATGGCCCGGCGCGGTGACGTCGTTGAGCGGCTCCCGCGCACCATCGGCCAGCCAGCCGGCGAGCTCGGAGTTGCGCAGCAGCTCTTCGATGAGGCGCCCGCGAGACGAGCAGCCGACCGGTGCGGCGGAGGGCGAACCTCAGCCAGCGATGGTCGCCGACGCGCTTGTCGTCTTCGGCGATGCGGGTGGTCAGTGTCGTCATGTCGTCGATTCGATCCGAGGGTCGAGGGCGGCGCGGGGCTCTCAGCCGACCAGGCGGATGCTGGTCGGCTCGATCACGCCCGTCCAGTCGAACTCGGCGCCGTTGCCGAACATGTACACGGTGGCGTTGGCGAACGGCACGAGGTCGGCGGCGGCGAACAGCGCGCTCTCGGCCTC
>Ga0102588_1000599_pt1 | contig 36530 bp, 40 predicted proteins | sample AraplaMF_Col_mMS_FD_76854 | JGI IMG/M metagenome (GOLD analysis project Ga0102588, IMG submission 76854) | Arabidopsis root microbial communities from the University of North Carolina, USA - plate scrape MF_Col_mMS (SPADES assembly) (version 2) | ecosystem: Host-associated > Plants > Roots >...
ACCACGGCCTTATGCGCAAGGACGAGGCCGCAGGCGTCGTCGCCATGTTCCGCGAGCACTACAATCTGCACCTGATCCATGTCGACGCCGCCGACCGCTTCATCGGCGAGCTCGAAGGCGTTTCCGATCCGGAAACCAAGCGAAAGATCATCGGCCGCCTCTTCATCGAGACCTTCGAGGACGAGGCGAAGAAGCTCGGCGGCGCCGATTTTCTCGGCCAGGGTACGCTCTATCCCGATGTGATCGAGTCGGTCTCCTTCACCGGCGGCCCTTCCGTCACCATCAAGTCGCACCACAATGTCGGCGGCCTGCCGGAGCGCATGAAGATGCAGCTGGTCGAGCCGTTGCGCGAACTCTTCAAGGATGAGGTTCGCGCCCTCGGCAAGGAACTCGGCCTGCCCGACAGCTTCATCGGCCGCCACCCCTTCCCGGGTCCAGGCCTGGCCATCCGCTGCCCCGGCGGCATCACCCGCGAGAAGCTCGACATCCTGCGCGAAGCCGATGCGATCTATCTCGACGAGATCCGCAAGGCCGGTCTCTACGATGCGATCTGGCAGGCTTTCGCCGTGCTGCTGCCGGTCCAGACCGTCGGCGTCATGGGCGACGGCCGCACCTATGAATTCGTCTGTGCACTGCGCGCCGTGACCTCCGTCGACGGCATGACGGCGGATTTCTACCACTACGACATGGAATTCCTCGGCCGCGCCGCCACCCGCATCATCAACGAAGTCCGCGGTATCAACCGCGTGGTTTACGACGTGACAAGCAAGCCGCCCGGCACGATCGAGTGGGAATGACGGGTACTAACGGCGGCAATAGCGTAGTTTCGGCGGCGAATTTCACCGTCGCGCGATTGTCGTTCCAGTCGGTTCTCACTCTGCTGACCTGGCGTTCTCCATCTCTGCCTTGCAGGTCCGATCTGCGCCCACTTTCAGGATGATGTAAAGTCGCTTCAAAGGGCGGGAGTGCTCTGGCGTAGAATGGCGCGCGCAAAGGCGGGTCTGCTTCGCGCCAATTCCCGGAGATCGAAGCCTTCAGGGAAGCGTCTCGCAATTAGCGCTCGGCTAGCTGCCGCGGAGCAGGGGAACGAGACTTGGCGCTCCATCGTCAACGGCAAGACAATCTCGGTTCCCGCGCGCTTCCAAAAGAACCTCCAGCATGTTCAAGCGTCCATCAGCCTAGAAGATAGGAATTCGATGAAGCGCTGGGTCTTGGCTGGAATAAGGCGAGTTTCGGTGACGGCGTAAATGCTGACCGACGAGCCCTGCCATTCGGGCAGGATGCGTCGGAGCCGGCCAGAGGCCAAGTCCTCGGCGACGATCTTCTCGGGAAGCAGGGCGATGCCCTGGTGGTTGACCGCCAGGGCGCGGATCATCCCGACGCTGTTGAGCGTGAAGCGGCCGCGAACGCCGATATCGACCTTGTTCATCTCCTGGTGCAAGGTCCAGGTCGGCGTCCGTGGCATGCAAAGGCATTCATGCTCCGCCAGGTCCGCCGGTGTGGCGGGCTCGCCTGACGCCTCGATATATCCAGGCGACGCATAGAGATGGCGCGAATGCCCCCCGATCAGGCGAGCGATCAGACCGGAATCTTCCAGCTTGCCTATGCGGATTGCTACATCGAACGGCTCGGCCACCAGATCGACACGGCGTGGGGTCAGGTCGAATTCGAACGTGATGCCGGGATAGTGCCGCGCGAAATCGACGATGACCGGCGTGAGATAAAGCGTGGCTAGGTCAACAGGGAGCGAAACCCGCAGGACACCGCTCGGCTGCTCAACCATCGCGCCGAGTTGCTCGTGCGCCAGCCGCGCCTCGTCGACGATCCGCTTGCTTCGTTCGTAATAGAGCTGGCCCGCCTCGGTGAGCTCGATCTTGCGCGTCGTGCGATGCAGGAGCCTCAAGCCGATCGCCTTCTCCAACGCGCTGATGCGTCGCGATAGCGTGGAGTTTGGCATGCCGAGAGCCTCCGCTGCCTTCCGGAAGCTCCTGGTTCTTGCCACCTCGACGAACAGCGCCATGTCGTTCAAATGGCTCACTCGATTGCTCCATATATGGAATTCTGATTTCAATTTTGTCAGATTTATCCCGATATTGGAATAGTAGACAAGGGCTTCCAGCAATTGGAGATCCAAATGAGTCCGCTATTCACCCCTATTCGCGTCGGCCGCTACACGCTGCCGAACCGCCTCGTCATGGCCCCGATGACCCGCAGCCGCGCCGGCTTCGACGGAACGCCAAGCGAGCTGGCCGCCGAATATTATGCCCAGCGCGCCGGCGTCGGCCTGATCGTCACCGAGGGCACCCAGCCTTCGGATGACGGGCAGGGCTACATCACCACCCCGGGCATCTACGCGCCCGCACACGTCGCCGGTTGGCGGAAGGTCACCTCCGCCGTGCACGACAAAGGCGGCCACATCTTCGTCCAGCTCATGCACGCCGGGCGCATGTCGCATCCCGACAATACGCAGCATCACCGCCAGGGTGTCGCGCCCTCCGCGATCGGCTGGCTGATCTGGAAGTCTTTGGCCAGATGGTCCTGGCCAATCCGGATTTCGTCGTCCGGCTGAAGGGCAATGCAGCGATGAACGAGGCAGACCCAAGCACCTACTTCGGTGGCACTGCGCGAGGCTACATCGATTACCCCGTCCTGAGCGCCCGAGCCAATACCAGTTCACGATCGGAGATTTTAAATTGACCCAATCACCGCATCCGTCGACTGCCTCGGACAAGAAGACGCTTGCCGACACCGCAAGTTCAAGCGCAACGGCGAGAAAGAAGGTCCTGGTCGTCGGCGCAACAGGATTCCTCGGAGCCAAGATTCTCCGCAACCTGGCGCATGATGCGAGCGTTGACGTCGTTGCGATGTCGCGTAAGGGCGCGCCCTCAAATGAGAGTGTCGATGTCGGATGGGTGCGCGGCGACATGATGGATCCGGCGTCACTGGATCGCGCCTTGCAGGGCGTGGACGTCCTCGTCAGTTCGGCGAACGGCTATATGAAGGGAAGCATCGACATCGACTTCCAGGGCAACAAGAACCTCGTCGAAGCGGCAGCAAGAGCCAATGTCGGCAGATTTGTCTTTCTCAGCATTGTTAGCAGCGAGGCCGCGTCAGCGGTGCCGCATTTCCACGCCAAGAAAGTGGCCGAGGATCTGATCAAGGCCTCTGGCGTGCCCTATGTCTTTATCCGCGCGCCCACGTTTCTCGACCAGAGTGCGGACTTTATTGTGAAGGGCGTGAAAGCCGGCCGGTTCCTGGCGCTGGGTGATAAGACCACAAAATGGTCCTATGTTCTGACAGATGATCTGGCCTCGTATCTTGCCAAGGCCGCTACCTTTGCTGGTAGTGAGATCAACAATCAAACGATCGATGTCGGCTGGCGCGATGGCCCCAAGAGCCAGCAAGAGATCGCCGATCTCGTCTCCGAGGTTATAAAGAAACGTCTCAAGGTGCGAGTGGTCCCTTGGCTGGTTTTCCGCTTGCTCGCACGCCCGGTAAAGCTGTTTTCCGAGCTTGGGTACGATCTGATCCAGATGTTCCTGTTCTTCAAGAAGGGCGTCTATGTTTCGAACATTTCGAAGCAAGAACACTTCTTCGGACCTGCGCCTACACCCCGAGATGCGATCACTCGATGGGCGAAAAGTCAGCAGCTAATTTCGTGATGCATAATGGGGCCGGCATTTCAAGAGTAGCGAGATGGGGCGCCTGTCTTTCAGCTAAATCAGAGGACTATGGAGGAACGACATATGGTGAGTGATCCGACAGCGGTTAAAAGGCCGGAGCAGATGATTTCCGTCCCGACGACCTTAAGTCCTCAGGCCCGAACCTATTCGACGCAGAGGATCGCTCAGTTGGCCGCTTCCGGTCAGACGCACGTAGAGCCGCAAGCGCTCTCGGCATTTATGGATCCCATGCTCGACATGATGCGGCCGCTCGCAGCCAAGTTTCAGGGATCGGCGACGGTGATTGCGTTGCCGAGCGGTGCAGAACTCCACCGAGCCAATCCGGAGGGAACCAAGGCACGCCTCGCGGAAGTAGCGTATTTCGACATCCATGGCGGCGGTTTCGTCGTCGGCGGTGGCGAGATGTGCGCTCTGACCGCGAAGCTCAAGGCCGCCGACTACGGCGCGGAAGTATTCTCGGTCGACTACAGGATGCTCCCTGATCAGCCCTATCCGGCTGCCCTGGATGATGCCTAGACGCATATACTGAGATCCTGAAGAGCTATCCGCCATCGGCATTGGTTGTCGCGGGCACTTCAGCTGGTGGAAATCTCGCCGCGGCCCTGATGCTGCGCGCCCGCGACAAGGGCTTGCCGCTTCCCGCGGGCCTTTTCCTGTTCACCCCCGCGCTTGATCTCACGCTCGCGGGCGACAGCCACCAGACGAACCGCTTCCTCGACGTGAACCTCTACGGAGGCGTGGACTACATTCGCAGCTACGCCGGTGCCGAGGATATCGAACACCCCCATGTATCTCCCCTGTTCGGGAACTTCGACCTCAGCTGGCCACAGACGCTTCTGGCGACGGGAACACGCGACCTGCTTCTGTCCGATACGGTGCGCATGCACCGAGCCCTTCGGCGTGCAGGGGTGACGGCCGAACTCCACGTTATCGAAGCTGGTCCTCACGGCGGGTTCCTGGGAGCTTCCCCAGAAGACGCCGAGATCATGGCGGAGGCTCGTCGGTTCACCTATTCGGCCTGGGGCATTCCGACTGATGTAGGAGCATCGGTTAGGTAGCCGAGTATCGTTCCAACTCGGGTCGCATGGGCAACTTTCCCAGCAGAAGGGTGATACAAAGTCTCGGAGAATAGACTTGAAAATCCGAGCTTTCATATCATGCCCAACCCATTCCCCCAGCGCACCGAGCGGATGCGTAACATGGGTTGGGTGACGGTACTTTTCGAGCTGCGTCGCGTTAGTCGCAGAGCCGCCGGGAGGGGCATAAATAGTCGGATTGGCCCCGATAGTTGGTGAAACCTCGGAAATTTTTCTGCAGGAGTTTTTCCTTTAATATCAATAGCATAGTTTTTTGACGACCCGCGCGTCGGCTTTCCAGGCTGAAAACAAGAAAAACCCAGCTAGATCAATCATCTAGCTGGGCTAAAAACAATCGAGTGGGAGTGAGGGAAACGGCGATGATAGGCTGCTCTAGCGTCGTATTTCGCAGAAAATACAAATGATTTGCGGGCAAGGCGGTCGCATCACCTATCAAATGTTGTCCCGACTGCTGCCGGATCTGCGATGGAGAGAAGCGTCGACCGCATCCAGGCGGGAGCTTGACCGCGGTAGATGCGAGCGTCTTTTTATCGTTGGAAGAAGATGAGGTGCCGCGATCTGTGCAAACTCGCCGCACGCGCCGGCCCAATATGACGAAGCGTCTGGACCACGGTCCCGGCCAAGCTGCCCGGAGCAATCAAATGCTTATCCGCCCGCGTGGTCGTTACTACCGTGCGCGGCGATGAACATGGCGACGGCCGACCGGCAATAGGATTCGATTTCGTTGTCGTCCTCTGCTCTCGCTTCATCGAAGCGTGCGATAATCAGGAGATCGGATCCTTTGAAAAGCGCGGCAAACAAGCGGGCGGACTGGAGAGGATCGGGCACGTTCAGAACCGCCCTCGCGTGCAACTGACGCAACAGGGCCTCGATTTGGGCGATGACATGGGCGGGGCCGGCTTCGTAATGGAGCTTGGTTAAAGACTTTTGATTGGTCTTGTCGGCCATGACCATGGCTTCGACACTGCGGACGTCCGGCCTCAACAGCGTGCGAAGCAGGGATGATCCCACCGCCATGAGCTGATCTTCGACCGAACCGTCGACGCCTTCAAGAAGGGTCCGTGGTGCAAACAGCTGATGGCAGCCGGCCGCGATGGCCGCGCCGAACAGCGCCTCCTTGTTCTCGAAGTGCCTGTAGATGCTGAGCTTGGATATCTTCGCCCGCTGGGCGACCTTGTCCAATGTCGTCGCTTGAAAGCCCAATTCCACAAAGAGTTCGCATGCGGCGTCGACGATCGTTTGGCCAAGCGCCTCGTTGGCGGGCCGGCCGCGCCGGCCCTGGCTGTTTTCGGTCACGACAAATTCCAGTCCTTGACAGTATCCTAATTCTTGAATTACGATACCATATAGTATCCAAAATGTGCAAGCCATTAGGTGGGTTTCAACCATGTCCTCCACGCCAAGTTTCCCCGGACCGCCCCGCGATATCGAATGCGGCATTGTCCGGCGGGCCAAAACAGTGATGGGCGACCTTCTCGCCGATGCCGAGGCCCTACTCACTGCCCGTCTCGAGCGGGTATCGCTGGACGATATTTCGCGCCACACCCAACCCAACCCCCTCCATCCGCAACACGGAGCCCATCACCATGGATGACGTCATCATCATCGGCGGCAGCTTTGCCGGCCTCGCCGCCGCCCTGCAGCTCGGCCGTGCCCGTCGCAAGGTCACCGTTCTCGATACCGGCCTGCCGCGCAATCGCTTCGCCGGCCACTCGCATGGCCTGCTCGGCCACGATCACAAGCCACCGCTGGACATCCTGGCCGAGGCGCGGCAGCAGCTCGCGCGTTATCCCACGATCAGGCTGGTCAATGCCCGAGCCGACAGCATCTCCGGCGCCATCGACGATTTCTCCGTCCTTACTGGCGATGGCGAAAACCTTGGGGCGCGCCGCCTGATCCTGAGCTATGGTGTTGCCGACCAGATGCTTGATGTTCCGGGCTTTGCCGAAAGCTGGGGCACCTCCATCGTGCCCTGCCCCTATTGCGATGGCTTTGAAGTCGCCGACCAGCATTGGGGCCTCGTCTGGTCCGGCCCGCCGTCGCACAATTATGTCAGGCTGTACCACGACTGGACCGAAACGTTGACGGTCTTCGCCGATGGTCACGACATTCCGCCCGATATCCGGGCCGATCTGGCGCGCCGCAACATACCTGTCGTCGATGGCCGGATCATCGAGATCGCTCATCACCGGGGCCATATCAGCACCGTTAATCTCGAGAGCGGCCGCAATGCCGGGGTCGATATCCTGTTCGCCCATCCGCGCAACAAACCGTCCGCAAGCCTGCATGAATCACTGGGCCTCGCCACGGTCGATACGCCCTTTGGCATCGCGCTCAAGGTCGACGAGCGTCGCGAAACCAGCATACCCGGCATCTACGCCGCCGGCGACCTCGCCAACCCCCTCATGGCCTCGGTCACCACGGCAATTTCGCACGGCGCAACGGCGGGTATCTCCGCCCAGCAGTCGATGCTGGTTTGAGAGCACAGATTCCCTTCTGCGGTTGCCGCGGGCGCGGTTGTCCTTCGAAGTCCGGCGCTAGGCGGCGCCGATCTCGACGCATGAGACGATCACACAGGTCTGGCGCCTTATCGCTGGTGGAGGCGGGATCGCTGGAGACGATGCGCGCTTTGGCATCGGATACCTAGTTAAGAACAAGTCAGAACAAGGATATGTCATGGCACAGCGCAATGCCGATCAGGTCGCCGACTGGAAAGGCCAAAGCGGAGAGCGCTGGGTCGCTTACCAGGCCCGGCTCGATGCCATGATGGCGGTGTTCGGCCAGGCCGCGATCGAAGCCGCCGCGCCCGCCGCGGGCGAACGCGTGCTTGATGTCGGCTGCGGCGCGGGCGCGTCGAGTCTGGATCTGGCCGCCCGCGTCGGCGCGGGGGGCCATGTGCTGGGCGTGGACATTTCCGAACCGCTGATCGGCAGAGCGCGCGCGCTAGCGCCGCAGGATACGCCGGCTGTGTTCCAGGTGGCCGACGCTAGTAGCGCCGAGTTACCCGAGGGCGCGTTCGACATCCTGTTCTCGCGCTTTGGGGTGATGTTCTTCGACGATCCGACGGGGGCGTTCGCTCACATGCGTCGTGCGCTCAAGCCGGGCGGGAGGGTCGCTTTCGTTTGCTGGCGGGCCATCGCCGAGAACGATTGGGTGCGCTTGCCGATGGGCGCGATCAAGGGCATCGTCCCGCCGACCGCGCCGCCCGATCCCGAAGCGCCCGGCCCATTCTCGTTCGGCGACCAGGCGCGCGTGGCGCGTATCCTGACGGCGGCTGGCTTCACCGATGTCGCAATCGCGCCCTTCGACGCTTCCATCCCGTTCGGCAAAGGGGAGACGCGGGACGCGGCGCTCGACGACGCGGTGAAGATGACACTCGAGGTCGGCCCGCTGGCACGCGCGCTCGCTGATCAGCCCGGCGACATCCGGACCCGCGCCTCGACCGCGGTTCGCGCCGCCTTCGCGGACCGCCCCAGCGAGCGGTCGGTGATGATCGACGGCGCGGCGTGGATCGTCACCGCGCGCAATCCGGCAAGCTGACAGGGATTGGTAGGGAGACGCTCCGCTCGGTGGATAGGGGTCTTTGGCCGGTCAGCGGGACCAGATGAGGGCGTATTCGCCGGCGGTCTCGGTCTCGGAGAGTCGATAGCAGTCGATGGATTCTAGGCGACCCGCAGATTTGCCGCTCTGTCGCGCGTCGCCCGCTCTTCGAACGGCGCTCATACGCCGTCAGGCCCGCCCCAACCTTCGCGACTTTGTGGCCTTCAAATATTCGGTCGCGCACTGCTCGAAGAAGTTGCGCGCGCGACCAGTTCTCGGCGTCGATCGCACGGTCGTAGATCGATTACTGTTCCTTCTTGAACAAATCCTGGAAGATGAGCTGGCCCCAAGTGCGACCGCGTGCGTGCACCAGCGCGCCGCCCTCGTTGAGTTTTCCCAGCTTGACAGGTGCGAACCCGAGTTGTTTGGCCAAAGCCGCCACGGGAGCGATCGCATCCTCGTCGTCGCTCGACAGAAAGACGACCCGGTGCCCGCCCTCGACGATCGGATCGGCAGCCAGGGTGGCCGCAACCAGATGATTGAATCCTTTCACGAGCTTGGCGCCGGTGAACGCTTTCGCGACGAAGGCGGAGGACAGAAGGCCGTCCAGTTCCTCAAGGGGAACTAACGCGTTCATCGCGTCGATGACCGTCTTGCCTTTCCAGCTCGGCAGGGCCTTCGCAACCTCGCGATGCGCCTCGAACGGGACCGCCAAGATGATTGTGTCGGCCTCGAGCGCTTCCCGCAACGACTTGGCGACGACGGTGGGTCCAATCGCCCGAGCCCGCGGCGCCAACGCCTCGGGCGGCCGGCGGCTCGCGATGGTCACGTCGATGTTTTTACGTGCGAAGGCGTAGGCGAGGGCCTGGCCTATCTTGCCGAATCCTACAATTGCGTAGCTCATAATGCTTCTCCGATCCGTATTGGTATTGGTTCCCCGGCCTTCAACGGCGCTGGGTTATCTGTTCCGCCGTGTGGCGACCTTCGCGTAGACGCCCTGCCGTGGACGGCTACCGCGCGGCCGGGCCGACCGTTCAGCGCGGAAGTCGTTCCGCCATGGACATCTAGTTCCCGCCGATCAGCCGGTTCCCGCGATCCGGCGCGATTTCAGATGGCCGAGAAGCCTCCGTCGACAGACAACTCCAGCCCATTCACGAAGCTCGAATCGTCTGAAGCAAGAAACAGCGCGGCCGTCGCAATTTCCTCAGGACGCCCCATCTTTCCCCGCGGGATCAGGGATTCGAACATCCGCTTGCCCTCCTCGTCGAGAACTTGGTCCTGCATCGGAGTGGCGATCGGCCCCGGGTGCAGCACGTTCACCCGGATATTCCTGCCCTTCAGCTCGTTGAGCCACCCGCGTGCGAATGCGTGCAGCGCCGCCTTGCTCGCCGCATACACGCTGTAACCAGGAAAACCCTTCACCGAAGCAACTGATCCGGTCATGAAGATCGATCCGCCATCGTTGAACAGCGGCAACGCCTTCTGCACCGTGAACAACGTGCCGCGCGTATTCAGGCCGAAGGTCACATCGAAATGCTGCTCGGTAATCTCGCCCAGTAGGACGGCTTCGCCAGTGCCGGCGCTCGCGTAAAGGACGTCGATCTTGCCCTTTTCCCGCTTGACTGTATCGAACAGGCGGTCGAGGTCGTCGAGATTGGCCGCATCGCCACGCACGCCGGTCACATTCCGGCCGATCAGCTTGACGGCCTCATCAAGCGCCTCCTGCCTCCGGCCCGTGATGAACACATAGGCCCCTTCTTCGACGAATAGTTTCGCCGTCTCAAGCGCCATACCCGAGGTACCACCCGTGATGACTGCAACCTTACCCTTGAGCTTTCCCATGACTTCTCCTTTCGTGGTGTCGGGACAGCATCTGCCTCCGAGAACCTCGAAATGGGTCCGCCGGCATCAGTTGTTGAGTGCGGAAGCGCGCATATCGGTGGTGCAAAATCGATCCGGTTGGACGACTGGCGCCAGCCGCCGCGATCAGTGTCCACCGTTGGGAATTCGGCCGCGCTCGTCGACATGAGCTTTGATGACCGCCCGTAATGCTGTATGAGGCGTTAGATACGGGCTTTGGAAGGCGCACCGCGCGGTGCCGGATTGCACCATGATCGACTGGGATGACATTCGCTACTTTCTTGCCGTGGCGCGCGGAGGCTCAGTGCGGGCTGCCGCCGAAGGCCTCGGGGTTTATCACTCGACCGTGCTGCGACGCATCGCACAGCTCGAGGAACGCCTCGGGGCGCAGATGTTCGAAAAGCTGCCTTCGGGCTACCGCCTGACGGCTGCGGGCGAGGAGGTCGTCGAGCTCGCGAACCAGATGGAAACGTCGTCGCACCAGCTGGAGACACGCGTCTTCGGGCGCGACCAGAGCGTGCGCGGGCTTCTGCGGGTGACGTTGGCTCCGACCCTTGCGACACATCTGCTTATGCCGGACCTCGCCGATTTCGCGCGGCTGTATCCGGATATCGAGATGGACATCGTATCGTCCGGCGAGTTGGCAAATCTGACCAACCGAGAGGCCGATGTCGCGATCCGCGTCGTTTACGACCGCAAAACCCTGCCGCTCAATCTTCACGGCCTGAAGGGACCGGAGCTGTTCAGCGGCGTTTACATGTCTCGCGATCGACTGGCCGCGTGGCATGCAGGTGCCCCGGATGCCATCCGGTGGATCGTCATAAGCATTCATGGAATTCCGGATTGGGCCAGCGAGGGCGAGGTTCGTACCACAGGGGTTCCGTTCAGGACCACGGACGGCGAGGCGCAGATCGTTGCAGTACGGCAAGGGCTCGGGATGACGACACTGCCGTGCTTCGTCGGAGATGCCGACCCCCTCCTGGTGAGGGTGCCGGGTACCGACCTGCATATGCATGGAACGCTCTGGCTTCTCACACAGGGGGAGACACGCAACACGAAGCGCGTGCGGCTCTTCACGGAGTTCGTATCCAGCAGGCTCACCGCCTACGCGCCGCTTCTCGCGGGGCTGTCCATATCACGCGACTGACACCCGGCAGGTCGCCGGCGAATGTTGCGCCGTATCGCAACCGGCGCGAGAGCCACACCACCGACGGCGACGGACTTCACCATCGCTGACGGTCTTTTTGGCAGGCTGGAGACGCCGCGGAGAACTCCGAGGAAAATAGACCAACCGATATCGATAGTCTTTGAAACCGAGCAAATCGCGCCCGCGCGATTTTAGCAAGGTTGCCGGGACCGATTACCTCGCGCGCGGCCGGCTTCTTTCCCTTCCCTTGCTCGATCCACCCAGAAAAAATCAACCTCGGACAGCATGATAAAACAGCGCCACGCAAGGTTGCTGTTCAACCTTTTCATCCCATCACTGCGAAAGCCGCTGTTCCTTAAAGCCCGAGACGCGACTCTCCCAGGGATGACCGCCGCCAACTCATCAACCCGAGGTAATCGATGCCAATCATTACATTTGCGAATACGAAAGGGGGCGCCGGCAAAACGACGGTCGCTGTCGTTCTTGCCACAGAACTGGCTCGCCGTGGCCATCGCGTTTCCGTTCTGGATGCCGATCCGCAGCAGTGGGCCAGCCGCTGGAACCGTCTGTCCAGTGAAGCAGCCGAATTCGCCGTGATCTCCAATGTCGCGGAAGATACGATCGAACAGCAGATCAAGGACGTCAAGAAGCGCGGCGGCTACATCATCGTCGACCTGCCGGCCGGCATGAGCCCGTTGATGGCGAAGGCCATCGGCTTTTCCGATCATGTGATGGTTCCGGTGCAGGGCTGCGCCATGGATGCCGTCGGTGGCGCACAGGTGCTGGAGATCATGAAGCAGCTTGCTGCCCAGCACGATATCCGCATCCCGCATTCGGTCGTGCTGACCCGCATCAGCTCGATCATCACCACGCGTGCGCTCTCGGCCGTCAAGGGACTGCTGGCACAGCAGCAGGTGAACGTCATCGATACGGCACTGATCGAACGCGCCGCCTACCGCGACATGTTCGTCGCCGGCGGCAGCCTCTATACGATGGATCCTGCCCGCGTCAGCAACCTCGACAAGGCGCAGGGCAATGCTCGCATGCTGGCGGATGACATTCTTCGCCTCGTGCCGCCGAAGGCAGCGCGCGCCAAGCCTTCCAAGAAGGCAACTGAAGTCGTCAAGAACGCTGCCTAGGACGTGCATTCCCCGTTAATTCGATGCCTGCAAACGGCTGCCTTTCGGTAGCCGTTTCTATTTCGAGCATAGCTTCCGCGATAAATGTTCTTGTTCTGTTCTTTACAAAAAGATCAACTTCGATAAGCTCCTCCTTGTGCAACAAGGAGGCGGGCGATGCAGTCCGTAGTTCAAATGCCTCATTTTCCACTCGATCCGAATGGCTCAGATCCCCGGAAGAAATCCAGTCCCGTCGGGGAACGTCACCACAGGCTGTTCTTCATGCTTCGCCCAACCATCGAAACGGCTTGCGAAGCCCTGGAGATCGTTCAGGCCTATCGCAACGCCCATTCACTGACCGGACCGTCGCGGCCCCGCGAGCTGCTTCATGTCACGCTGAATGGCATCGGCGCCTACCGGAGGCTGCCACAGGATATCGTGTTCGGGGCAGAACAGGTTGCTGCGTCAGTGCGCGCCCGGCCGTTCGATCTCGTGCTCGATGAAGTCATGAGCTTCAGCCATCCAGGCGAACCGCAGGCCTTCGTCATCTGCAGCAGGCAGGAAAACGAGGCGCTGCTGGATCTTCGTCGCCAAATCCAGGAGGGCTTATACGAGGCTGGATTGCCCTATAACCTCGGTGGCCATCTGACGCCGCACATGACGCTCCTCTACGATCGCAAGACCGTTCTGCCTGAAAAGCTTAACCGGCCAGTGCAGTGGAATATTCGCGAATTCCTGCTGATCCACAGCATCTATGGAAAGAGCGAGCACAACGTCGTCGGCCGTTGGCCACTGCTCGGCTGAGCCGCGCTTGCGCCTCGGATGGGGATTCGCATAAGACTCCCACCCGATACGAAATATGCGGAGCAAGACAGTGGACGTTTCAGAGATCATCATCCCCGGCGATACGCCCGGCATCGAATGGCGGTTGCCGGTCATGCGTTTCGAGGGAAACGATCCTGCCGCGCCCAAGGTCTATATCCAGGCCGCGCTGCATGCGAACGAACTGCCGGGAACGGCGCTGGCGCATTTCCTCTGCGGCAAGCTGCGGCAGGCCGAAAGCGAAGGGCGGATCGCCGGCGATATCGCGCTCGTGCCCCAGGCAAACCCGATCGGAGCGGCACAATCACATTTCGGCGAGCTGCAGGGCAGGTTCGATCTCGGTTCGAGGACCAACTTCAACCGCGACTTTCCGCTGATCTCCGTCCGTGATCGGCCAGAGCTCATTGACGAGCTTGATAAATATCCGGCTACCGATCGCCTGAAGCGGGAGCTGATCCATATGGCGCTCGGCGCCGATCTGGTGATCGACCTGCATTGCGACGATGAATCGCTGCAATATGCCTATATCGACGAAGCCTTCTGGCCGGAAGCCGCAGATCTTGCGAGCGCGCTCGATATGGAAGCGGTGCTGCTTTCGGACGGCGAGAGCTCAGCCTTCGAAGAAGCGGTCGGCTTCGCCTGGAAGTATGAGGTGCCGGGCGAGCGCAAGGCAAGGCTTCCGGGCAAGCTCTCCGTGACGGTGGAACTGCGCGGCCGGCGCGATGTCTATCCGGATATGGCCGAGAAAGACGCCGAAGGTCTTCTGCAGTTCCTGATCGGGCGCGGTGTCGTCAGTGGCGAGGCGGCCGGAGATGCCTCCTTCTCCGGGCCGGCCGTGCCGCTCGACAATGTCGAGATCGTGCGCGCGCCGCAGGGCGGCACAGTGCTGTTTCACCGCAATATCGGCGAGCGCGTTTCGGAAGGAGAGCGTCTGGCGACGATCGTCACCCGGCCCGGCTTTGCCGAAGGTGATATCGATATACAGTCGCCGCAGGACGGGCTTCTGCTGACCCGCACGTCCGATCGGCTGGTGCGCCGGCGCGGCGACTTAGTGAAGATCGCCGCGGACCGGCCGAGCAAGGCAGCGCGAAAGGCAGGTACGCTGGAAGACTGAACCAGCGTTCTTTTCCACACGCGCATGGAAGGCCCCGCGCAACTGTCACACAGGCTTCAAGAAAATCCGCCAAGCCGTGGCAGACATGTTGCGAAGGAGCTTTCATGCCGCATTACGACATTGCGATCGTCGGCGCGGGAATTGTCGGGCTGGCGCATGCGCTGGCGGCGGCAAAGCGCGGCAAACGGGTCGTCGTTATTGACCGCGACGCACAGGCAAATGGCGCCTCGGTGCGCAATTTCGGCTTTGTGACGGTGACCGGCCAGCAGGCCGGCGACTGCTGGGACAAGGCACGCCAGGCCCGCGATATCTGGGTCGAGATTGTCGACGATGCCGGCATCGACGTTCTGCAGCGCGGGCTGCTGCTTGCTACGAGGCTCGACGAATCCGAAGCCGTGATCGACGCCTTCCTGCGCACAGAGATGGGCGAAGGCTGTGAAAGACTGACGCTCGACGAGGCGCGGCGGCTCGTGCCGGCACTGCGGCCGGAAGCGGGGCGTTTCACGCTCTACAGCCCGCATGAATTGCGCGTCGAATCCCGTACGGCCATTCCGCTGCTCGCCCGTTATCTCGAAGTCAAATATGACATCGAGTTCCGCCGCTCGACAGCAGTGAGCGCCGTGGAGCCGCCACGCATCGAGACCTCGACAGGCGTGATCGAGGCGGAGACCGTGGTCGTCTGCCCCGGCGACGATTTCAGGAGCCTGTTTGCGGACCGGATTGCGGCCTACAACGTCACGCGCTGCAAGCTGCAGATGATGCGTGTCGTGCCGGCTCAGCGGGTTTCACTGAACACTGCCGTCATGTCCGATCTCGGGCTTGGGCGTTATCTCGGCTATGCCGAATTGCCTGAAGCGACCGCCCTGAAGGCGCGGCTCGACCGGGAATTCAAGCCGGAGCGGGAAAACGGCATCCACCTGATCGTCACGCAATCCGAGGATGGCTCGCTGATCGTCGGCGACAGTCATCATTATTCCGAAACGCCCGATCCTTTCGGTCTCGAGCGGGTCGACCGGCTGACCCTCGACGAGATGGACGCCGTGCTCAATCTGCCGGGACGCTTCATCACCGAGCGCTGGATCGGCACCTATGCCTCCGCCCCGGACCGCTGGCGGTTTACCGACAAGCCTTCCGACGCATTGCGCATCGTCGTGGTCACGGCGGGCTGCGGTGCTTCGACCGCCTTTGGCATCGGCGAGGAGACAATCGAGGATCTTTACGGGAGCGCAGCATGACGCAATTCAGGGCAGTGGTCTTCGACTGGGCCGGCACGATGATCGATTTCGGCTCTTTTGCGCCGATGGGCGCCTTTGTGGAAACCTTCGGCAAATTCGGCGTCGAGGTGACGATCGCCGACGCCCGCAAGCCGATGGGGCTTCCGAAGCGCGCGCATATCGCCGCGATGCTGGCCGAGCCGCATATCGCTGCCCGCTGGCAGGCGGCGCATGACGCGCTTCCGGACGAGGCGGCGATCGATAGGGTCTACGAGCTCTTCGTGCCGCTGAACGAAGCTGTCGTGGTCGATTACTGCACGCTGGTGCCGGGCGCGATCAAGACGATCGAATACCTGCGCGAGCGCCAGATGAAGATCGGCTCGACGACAGGCTATACGCGCTCGATCATGGAGCGCGTGCTGCCGCTTGCCGCCGAACAGGGTTATGCACCCGATAACCTCATCTGCGCCGATGACCTGCCGCTCGGCCGGCCGACGCCGATCGGCATGTACAAGTGCTTCCTCGACCTGATGGTCTATCCGGCCTCCGCCGTCCTGAAGGTCGATGATACCGAGCCCGGCATTGCCGAGGGTGCCGCCGCAGGCTGCGTTACCGTTGGCCTGACGCTTTCCGGCAACGAGGCCGGCCTGACGCCTGAGGAGGCGGATGCGCTTTCGCCTGAAGAACGGGCCGAGCTGCACAAGCGGATCGGCGAGAAGCTTATTGCGGCTGGCGCCGATTATGTCATCGAGACGGTGGCCGACCTGCCAGCGCTCGTCGAAGAGCTTGAGGGATAAGGGACAGACGACGTTTGCAGCGCTCGCCGGGCGTGATATCTCCCCTGGAAAACAGGGAGATCGAACCGGCATGGCCATCACCATCTACGGTATCAAGAACTGCGACACGATGAAGAAGGCCCGCGGCTGGCTGGACGAACGCGGCGTCGCATACGACTTTCACGATTACAAGGCCGTCGGCATTGACCGGGCGCATCTGGAACGATGGATCGACGAGGCAGGCTGGGAAACGGTGCTGAACCGCGCCGGCACGACCTTCCGCAGCCTGCCTGACACCGCGCGCGAAAATCTCGACCGTGAAAAAGCGATCGCCCTGATGCTCGACCAACCATCGATGATCAAGCGGCCGGTACTGGAAACCGGCGGCAAACTGCTGATCGGCTTCAAGCCGGAGATTTACGCGCGGACATTCGAAGGCTGAGCCATGTCCAAGACCACACGTGCCACCCAGTTTCTCACGCAGGCCGGCGTCGCCTTTACAGTTCATACCTATGACTATGATCCAAACGCCGAGCGCGTCGGGCTGCAGGCGGCCGAAGCGCTGGGTGAGGAGCCGCATCGCGTATTGAAGACCCTGATGGCTGAGGTGGACGGAAAGCCGGTCTGTGTGGTCGTACCCTCTGACCGCGAGGTCAGCATGAAGAAGCTCGCGAGCGCCTTTCATGGCAAATCGGCCAATATGATGAAGCCGACTGACGCCGAGCGGCTGACGGGCTACCATGTCGGCGGCATCAGCCCGTTCGGGCAGAAAAAGATCGTGCCGACGGCGATCGAGGAAGCCGCGCTTGCCGAACCGCTCGTTTATATCAATGGCGGGCAACGCGGGCTGCAGGTTCGGCTCGATCCGAAGGAGGCGTTGAAGGCACTGAATGCCGCCGCCGCGCCGCTGATCGCCTGATTAGAGGAAGCGGTCCAGCAGGTCGGCAATCGTCTTCGCCTCGCCTTCGGCAAGCTTGCGGCCGATATGAGTTTCGATCGCTTTGCCATAGACGGGCCACATGCGCTCCCGAAGCTGCCGGCCGGCATCAGTGATCACCACCCAGCGGCCGCGCCCATCCTGTGTGAAAACCTCGCGATAGACCAAGCCCTCTCTTTCCAGCCGATCGACCAGGCGGGAAAGATTGTATTGTGCCAGCAATGTCCGCTCCTCGATCTCATGGGGGCGCAGCCTGCCCGATTGTGAGCACGCCAATTCCCAAAGCACGTCATACCAGACAAGCGGCGGCAGGCCGGCCGCCTTCAGATCGGCTTCGATCACGCCCAGCAGCCGCTCGCGGGCGCGCATGAGGCGTGTCCAAGCAGAGACGACGGCTTCGCTGGGCTTCGGCATATTTTCAGACATAAATGCAATTACATCTATCTTGAATCTGATCGCAAGCGATATTAGATGCATTCGCATGCAGATTAAACCGGCCGATCCTTTACAAACCACCAGGAGACTTTCATGAGCAGGCTCACCCTCATCAGCCATCACCTCTGCCCATACGTGCAGCGCGCCGCGATCACGCTCCTCGAAAAGGGCGTGCCATTCGAGCGCATCAACATCGATCTTGCCGACAAGCCGGATTGGTTTCTGAAAATCTCACCCCTCGGCAAGGTGCCGCTGCTCCGGATACAGGAGGACGATGGCCGCGAAGAGGTGTTATTCGAAAGCAGCGTCATCTGCGAATATCTGGAGGAAACGCAGGCGGGTGCTGCCCTGCATCCCACCGACGCGCTGACCCGCGCCCGCCATCGCGGATGGATGGAATTCGGCTCTTCCGTGCTTTCCGATCTCTGGGGCTATGAGACGGCGCAGGATGCTGCGCAACTGGAGGCTAAGCACAAGGTGCTTGTCGCCAAATTCGCGACGATCGAGGGCGCGCTGTCGGACGGACCCTATTTCGCCGGGGCTGGTTTCAGCCTCGTTGACGCGGTCTTTGGGCCGATCTTTCGATACTTCGATCTGTTCGATACGCTCGGCGACAGCCCCATCTTCGACGGGCTCGAGCGGGTCAAGCGCTGGCGCAAGGCACTGTCCGAGCGGCCAAGCGTCCGGGGCGCCGTTGGCGAAGACTATCTGCAGCGCCTGATGGAATTCCTTGAGAAGCATAACTCGATCCTGCTCGGGCTGTCCGCCGCGGCCTGACGCGCGCGCAAGCGGCCGGATATGCACCCGGCCGCTTTCAAATCGGATGCCGCGCTTCATTTTCGCCGTAAAGGGGTCTAAGTCTTTCACCTCCCGTCGCAGATATCAAAAGGCAGGTTGATCCCATGACGTTCATGCCCCAGAGCCACAGCTCCGTCGATCCCGTCAAACTCGAGAAGCTCGCGGAAGTCGCCATCAAGGTCGGCCTGCAGCTTCAGCATGGGCAGGATCTCGTCATTACCGCTCCTGTCGTGGCACTGCCGCTGGTGCGGCTGATCACCAAACACGCCTACCTCGCCGGCGCCGGCCTGGTTTCGGCCTTCTATTCCGATGAGGAGACGACGCTGGCCCGCTATCAGTATGGGAGCGACGAGAGCTTCGACCGGGCTTCCGGCTGGCTATACGACGGGATGGCGAAGGCTTATGAGAACGGCGCCGCCCGTCTGGCCGTCGCCGGCGACAATCCGATGCTGCTGTCGGAGCAGGACCCAAGCAAGGTCGGCCGCGCCAACCGCGCCAATTCCACCGCCTATAAGCCCGCGCTGGAGAAGATCTCCAACTTCGACATCAACTGGAACATCGTCTCCTACCCGAACCCCTCCTGGGCAAAGGTGGTCTTCCCCGACGATCCGGAAGCGATCGCCGTCGCCAAGCTCGCCAAGGCGATCTTCGCGGCGTCTCGCGTCGATCTCGACGACCCGATCACGGCCTGGGCCGAGCACAATGCCAATCTCGCCAAGCGTTCGTCCTGGCTGAACGGCGAGCGTTTTGCCTCGCTGCATTTTACCGGACCCGGCACGGACCTCACCGTCGGCCTTGCTGATGGACATGAATGGCATGGCGGCGCATCGACGGCGAAGAACGGCATTACCTGCAATCCGAACATCCCGACCGAGGAGGTCTTCACCACGCCGCATGCGCTACGCGTCGAAGGCCACGTGTCGAGCACCAAGCCGCTCTCGCATCAGGGCACGCTGATCGACAATATCCGGGTGCGCTTCGAGGGCGGCCGCATCGTCGAGGCCAAGGCCTCGCGCGGCGAGGAGGTGCTGAACAAGGTGCTGGATACGGATGAAGGTGCACGCCGGCTCGGCGAAGTGGCGCTGGTGCCGCATTCCTCGCCGATTTCGGCAAGCGGCATCCTCTTCTACAATACCTTGTTCGATGAGAACGCCTCCTGCCATATCGCGCTCGGCCAATGCTATTCGAAGTGCTTCCTCGACGGCGCTTCGCTGAGCCAGGAACAGATCAAGGCGCAGGGCGGCAATTCCAGCCTGATCCATATCGACTGGATGATCGGCTCCGACAAGGTCGATATCGACGGCATCAGGCCTGATGGATCGCGGGTGCCGGTGATGCGCCAGGGGGAATGGGCGTAACGCCCGCCTTCGGCATCAGGCTGCGCTGGCTGAGCCAGACACTGACCAGAACCATGACAAAACCCGAGAGCTGAGTTGGCGTCAGGTTCTGGCCGAGCGCCAGCCAGCCGAGCAGGGTCGCGACAACAGGGCTGAGGAAACCGAGCGATGCTGCGGCCGAAGGCTCGATGCGCGAGAGACCGCGGAACCAAAGCAGATACGTGAAGGCGGCACCAATGAGGCCAAGATAGGCGATGCCGAGGATATTGGCGGCCGTCGGCGCGGGAAGCGCGGGCTCCAGCAACAATGCGATGGGCACGAGCAGGATGCCGCCTGCGGTCAATTGCCATGAGGTAAACGTCAGGCTGGAGACGGGCGGCTGCCAATGGCGGGTCAGCACCGTGCCGAAAGCCATGGAGACGGCGCCGGCGAGACCTGCGGCAACACCGACAGGATCGAGAGCCGCTTTGGGGCTCAGCACCAGAAATGCCACCCCACTCATGCCGATCAGGCCGGCAACGACTGCCAGGAAGCGGATCGGCTTGCCCAGGAAAAGGCGCGACAACGCAATGACGATCAACGGCTGCACGGCGCCAACGGTAGCGGCCACGCCGCCCGGCAGCCGGTAGGCTGAAACGAAGAGCATCGCCCAGAAGAAAGAGAAATTCAGGGCGCCGAGAATGAAGGCACGGCCCCACCAGATGCCTGTGGGCAGTTTCCGGACAATCAGCAACAGAAGCAGGCCGGCCGGCAATGCGCGCAGCATGGCGACCGTCAGCGGATAGCCCTGCGGCAGGAAAGACGTCGTGACGAAATAGGTGCTGCCCCATACGGCAGGCGCAATCGCGGTCATCAGCACATCGACGGCATAGCGAGGATTTGTCTTCATGTCAAGAATCTCTACTTCAAGATAAATTCAGGATAGCGCATTTTATCTTGACGTCAAGAGATCTGCTGATATCGATGCGGCATGGGCAAAACGAAAGAAGATCACGTCGACAGGATCCTGGCGCAATGGCGGCGCGAGCGGCCGGAGCTGGATGTCGAACCCATGGGCATCTTCGGCCGGCTGAAGCGGCTGACGACACATATCGGCCGCGAAGTGGAGGCGGTGCTTCTCAAGCACGGGCTATCGACGTCCGCCTTCGACGTGCTGGCGACGCTTCGCCGTTCGGGTTCGCCCTACCGGCTGTCGCCTGGAGAATTGCTCGGCATGACCATGGTGAGCTCGGGCACCATGACGAACCGGATCGATCAACTGGAAAAGGCCGGTTTCGTGGAGCGCCTGTTCAATCCCGAGGACCGACGCAGCGTGCTGATCGCGCTCACCGAGAAGGGGCTGGCGACCGTGGAAGAGGCCGTAGGTGCCCATGTCGCCAATCAGCAGCGGCTGACGCGCAATCTGACGACCGAAGACAAGGCGGAGCTTGATCGGCTGCTGAAGAAATTCCTGTCGGATTTCGAATAGTCAGACGGCGGCAAGCGCCTTACGGATACGCTCCAGATGCGCCTTGCGCCTGGCCTCCGTCGCACGGTCCATATCATGGAGGCTTATCATGCGGAAAACGAGCTTCCTGGAGCAGAAATTGGCGATGCCGCGCTTCAGCAGGCGACGGACAGGATTGCCCATATAGAAATGCACCAGCCACCAGGGCGAACCCGTCGTCGTCAGCGCATAGAGCAGCCTGATATTGGTAAGCTGCGGCACGATGCGGCCGCCAGCGACATCATGGGTGAAAGCCACACCTGGCGCAAAGGCGCGATCGAAGAAGCCCTTCAGGACAGCAGGGAAATTGAACCACCATTGCGGAAAGACGAGGACGAGCCCATCGGCCGCCTTCAGTCGATCAACGATACCGGCAACGGCAGAGGTGTCATAAGGCACGTCGAAATAGCCGCCTCGTTCGGTATTCGACAGGCGCGGATCGAAATCCTCGGCATAGAGATCAAGCAGGTCGACGACATGGCCAGAGGCTTCCAATGCTTCGCGGGCCGTCAGCGCCACCGAAGCGGCAAAGCTCTCCTGCAACGGATGGGCAAGCACCAGCAGGACTCGCATCGCTAAAACAGGCTTCCCTGCTTCGGCGGCTCGCCGGCCTTGGCAGTACGCCTCTTCGACCCTGCCGGCGGCGTGCCGCCTTCCGTCGTCATGGCGCCGACGCGGCCATCAGCGAACTCGATGGCAATGCCCATGCCGGCGGAGAGAGCAGCGGCCTGCGAGACCGGCCTATTTTCCTCGTCGCGGATGACGGCGTAACCGCGTTTCAGTACGTTCTTGTAGGAAAGTGATTGCAGCACACGGTCCTGTGCGGAGAGCTCGGCGCGCGCACGGGTCAGTTGATGGCGGATCGCGGTATCGGCATGGCGTGAAAGATTGCCGAGCCGCTCGTGGCTGCGGTCGGTCTGGGTTTTCAGCCGGGCGGGCAGCGAGGCGAGGATGGCCTCGGCGCGTTCGATGCGGGACTTCGAGCGGTCGACCAGCCGCTCGACGGTGCGTTCTGCGCGGGCCATGCGCTCGTTCAGAAGCTGGCGGCGCTCGGTGATGCGGTTGGACAGTACGTCCGGGCGCAGATGCGAGGCGACACGCTCGAAACCGCGGCGCTTATTGATGGTGTTGAGTTCCAGCCCGCGGCCAAGGCCAGTGGCCGCCTCATCAAAGCGGCGGCGGGGGAGTGCCAGAAGCTGGTCGAGCGACGGCAGGGCGCGCATCAAGGCGCGAACGGACTGGCGACGCTGATCCATCTGACGGCTCATGCAGCCTTGCAGGCGGGCGGTGAGACCTGCGGTCTGCGCTTCGAGTTCAGCTTTGACGGGCACGGCCATTTCGGCGGCACCCGTCGGCGTTGGCGCGCGGACATCGGCGGCGTAGTCGATCAGCGTCCAGTCCGTCTCGTGGCCGACGGCGGAGATCAAGGGAATCCGGCTATCGGCCGCGGCACGCACGACGATTTCGTCGTTGAAGCTCCAGAGATCTTCGAGGCTGCCGCCGCCGCGGGCGACGATCAGCACATCCGGACGCGGAATCTCACCGCCAGGTTCCAGGGCGTTGAAGCCATTGATGGCGTTTGCCACCTCCTCACCTGAGCCCTCCCCCTGCACCTTTACGGGCCAGACGACGACATGGACGGGAAAACGATCCGAGATACGGTGCAGGATATCGCGAATGACGGCGCCGGTCGGCGAGGTGACGACGCCGATCACCCTGGGCATGAATGGCAGGCGCTTCTTGCGCGCGGGATCGAAAAGGCCCTCGGCACCGAGGCGGCGCTTGCGCTCCTCGATCAGGGCCATCAGCGCGCCGGCGCCGGCAGGCTCCAGGGTCTCGATGACGATCTGGTATTTGGAAGAGCCGGGGAAGGTCGTGACCTTGCCGGTCGCGATGACTTCCATACCCTCTTCCGGACGGAACTTCAGGCGGGAAAAGGTGCCTTTCCAGATGACCGCATCGATGCGAGCCCGATCGTCCTTCAGCGAGAAATAGGCATGGCCGGACGAATGGGGGCCACGGTAGCCCGAAATCTCGCCACGCACACGCACCTGATCGAAGGCTGTCTCGACAGTCCGCTTGATGGAGCCGGAGAGCTCCGAGACCGAATATTCCGCGAGATTGGTAGGCGAATCGCCGTCAAAGACATTGCTCATCTCCTCTTTCTATTTTGATCGACCTCAAACTGAAAGGTCGGGGCCGGAGAAGGGCGAATTTTTATTCAAAAAACGGCGGAAAACCCAAGAAATAGGGATATCGCTGCTTCAAAAAAAATCTTAGTATCATTCACGTTCGTAGGGAGTGGCGAACACCGACCCGAAAAATGAGCATGCTGGTGACAGTGAAAATTCCCCGCCGATGGAAGGCGCGGGAGCGATCGCTTCTTTCATCGTCGCTATTGCTCACCCGTTAAAGGTATCGGCTCGCCCTCTTTCCGAACAATCAGTCGATCAGGCGTCGATCGAATTGCCAGCGTGATGCTGCTTCGTTCAAACGCCGTTGCCACCGCTGGAGGGTTCCGTTTACGTAAATGAGAAAGTAACGGAACTTTTCAGCCTGTAACAGAGTTGACTTGGATCGAAACACGTACCCGGCGCAAGCCGGAGGAAATGCCGTCAGGTGAACGCATCCGTAACCATGGCTGCAATTGCAGCTTTCATTAAGGGTGGCCAATAAACTTTTGTTAGCGGAGGGCTCCTAGGCTCCTCGCAAACGACCTGAAGAAGAGGTGACGACATGATCATCCTGACAGCAACCACACTGGGCCTCACCGCTGGCCTGATGCGCTCGGCCAGCGTCATTGCACTGGTCGCCATGCTGATTGGCGCAACCTTTGCACTCGCAGCTATCGCCTCCGGCGGTGCGGTGTCATTCCTGGCGCTTCTCTACACGATCATCGGTTATAATGCCGGCCTGCTGCTTTATCTCGGCGGCCTCTTCACGACCGATCGTCTGCGGGCCGTACTCGCCCATTCCTGAAAGATAGGGCGTCAGTCCGGCGTCGTCCGGTAACGGAAGAACTGGACACCGCTGTCAGCCGCTTTCGGCAGCGGATCGAGGTAGGCCGGAATATTGCCCTTGCCGAGTTGCGCATAGAGCCCGTCGGGCTTCAATTTGGAGATCTCTTTGGTCTGCAGATCATCCGGGCAGAAAGCAAGTACCGTAACGCCTGCTCCCCTCAGAAATGCTTCGGCCTCCTGCGGCTCGGCCAAACCGATATGCATCTCGGTCAGCATGCCCCCCTGGTTACGATGATAGGGCGCCGACAGGACACGGTTGGCGGTGTAGCGCAGGATCGGCACACCCATTTCCGACGGCGCCGAGATCAGACCAGCCGGCAGATCGACAAGCGGAGCGAGCGCCTGTTTCGATGAACAGGAGAGGCCATCCGAGTCCACGGTATTCTTCGTCTTGTTGACCTGCATTTCGACGAGTGCGCCGCCGACGGCCCATACCGCCGGTACACTTGCCAGAACCGTCACGATATAGACGAGAGCAGCTGCGGCATTCTCGCTATCGCCGTTCGACATGCGGCGCACGTCGATGATCAGCAGGGCAAGCGGCAAAATTGACAGCAGGTTTGCAAAGACGGCTCCCCGGACTTGGACCAGGGCGACGGCCCAGCTGACGCTCAAGAGCGCCAGAAGGACGAGATGGACCTGCACCCGATCGCCCTGTACGGAGCGGAAAATGCAGACGGCGATCGCGAACAGGCCAGGCGCATAGAATGCGCCAAGCGAAAAGGGATCTGTCCGACTGAGCGCGAGAATGGATTGCGCTTCCGAGACATTGCGAAGCCAGAGCTCGACCAGCATGGGATCAAGATCGGCAAGCGGATTGCGCAGGCATTGCGGCGCAATGACCATTGCCGAACCGAAAATAACAGCGCCGACGGCTGCGAGCACGGCAACACGCAGGCCACGGCCGAGACGGCTTGCTAAGGCTGCGGAAACCAGCAGCAGGCCGCCACCGATGGCCGCCAGGTTGTGGAAGCCGAGCGAAAGGTTGTCGCAAGTCACCACGGAATATTGCTGTGGCGGTATTGTCGCGAAGAAGAAGATGCTGATCGTGACGGCGAGGCTGAAGCCGAAAGCCTTGGTAGCAGCAGCGAACGGCTCGCCCTCCCAGACCCAGAGCAGCGCCACCACCAGGCAATAGATGGCAACGAAAGGCGTGGTTTCCGCGCCGATCGCGATCGCCAATGCGGCCACCGCACCTGCAACCACATAGTTCCAAGCGCGCTGCTTTTCATCAAAGAGCATCGCCGTCATGGTCGCGACAAGTGCGAGCTGGACATTATGATGATCGATGGCGCCGGGCGCAAAGCGATTGCCGGTATAGATTGCCATGCCGGCAAGGCAGAAAGACAGATGCATGCCGGCAAGCCCCCCGACACGCTGGCCGGCAAGGCCCATGGCAAGCATGGCTGGAAAAACGAGCGACAGGGGCCAGACCACAAGTGCAGCGGCTTCCGCGGCATCGTGTCCGAGGAAAAGGCCGAAAAGGCGGATCAGGATAGCGATCGGCAGGTCGATCAGCCGCGACCAGTGCATGAGCGTGCCTTCGCCTAGACCGAGCCTATACTGCATCAGGTCGAACCAGCCTTGCCCGTTCAGGAAATCTCTGATCTCCACGAGGCGCATGCCGTCGTCGTTATCGGGGCCGACATAATCGACCGGACCGCCGGCATATTTCATGACGGTGATAATGCCGATCAGGACAACCGTGTAGATGAGGGCGGATGGCAGGAGACGAGTGAGCATCTGCCGGATCCTGCCGATGAATCCAATGCCAGCTGATGCGGATTGCGCCTTGGCGATCGGCTGCACTGCGTTCATCATGATAGCCAGGTCGTTGTGTGATGGGCAAACCTTAGCCCTGGCTTGTCAAGAAAGTGTAAACCACAGGAAATGGCGCTTTCATTTCCTCATAGGGGCTTGTTAACGCCGCATGCAGTAAATTCGCCCCGGTTTCTTTGTAACGAGTATAACCCCATGGCGCGATCGCTCAGCGAAAGTCCTGATATTGCCGTTCTACTTCCCTGCTACAACGAGGCGGCAACGATCGGCGCTGTCGTCGGGGGGTTCCGGGCGGCACTGCCCGATGCACATATCCACGTCTATGACAACAATTCCACCGATGGCACGGCGCTGCATGCCATGCTCGCCGGCGCGCAGGTCGTGCGCGAGCGGCGCCAAGGCAAAGGCCATGTGGTGCGCCGCATGTTCGCCGATATCGATGCCGACATTTACATCATCGCCGACGGCGACGGGACCTATGCGCCCGAGGATGCCGAAGAGCTGGTGCGGACGCTGCTGACGGAACGGGCCGACATGGTGGTCGGCACACGGCGTGGCGTGCATGACGATGCCGGCCGGCAGGGGCATGCCCTCGGCAACCGGCTGTTCAACATCCTCTATCGCGCGATCTTCGGACCTGACTTCACCGATATCTTTTCCGGCTATCGGGCCTTCTCACGGCGTTTCGTCAAGAGCTTCCCCGCGGTTTCCGGCGGCTTCGAGATCGAGACGGAAATGTCGGTGCATGCGTCGCGGCTGAAGCTGCCGGTGAGCGAACTGGAACTGCATTACGGCAGGCGTCCGGAAGGCTCGCATTCGAAGCTCTCGACCTTCCGCGACGGCAGCAAGATCCTCTGGATGTTCGCCATGCTGATGAAGGAGACCCGGCCCTTCGCTTTCTTCGGCACGATCAGCGCGCTTTTCATGCTGGCAAGCTTCGGCTTCATGGGTCCGGTGCTGGCAGAGTATTTTGCGACCGGCCTCGTCAGCCGCATGCCGACCTGGGTGCTCTCGACAGCGCTTGCGATGATCTCCATCATGCTGTTTACGGCCGGCGTCATTCTCGACTCCGTTGCACGGGCGCGGGCCGAACAGTTGCGCATCCATTACGTGAGCCTGGCGGCACCGGTCTCAGTAAAGGATAAGACCTTGCCCATAACGCTTGATGGCAAAAAGGCAGACGCGGCATGAAGAAGCTCATTCGCTTCGCGGTCGCCGGTGGGCTTGGCTTCGTCGTCGATGCGAGCGTGCTCGCTGCCCTTCTGCACCTGACGCCGCTCGGTCCCTTCATTGCCCGGCTGATTGCCATTGCGCTCGCGATGGCGACGACATGGGCCTTCAACCGGACCTTCACTTTCGATCGATCCGGCCGATCGCTGGCGTCGGAGGGCTTTCGCTACGGCTCCGTCGGCGTGACGGCAGCTCTCGTCAATTACGCGCTTTATTCGGCGCTGCTTCTGTCATTGCCGGCGCTGCAGCCGCTTGTCGCAATGGTGCTCGCGACCGCAGCGTCGATGTTCTTCAGCTTCTTCGGCTATTCCCGCTTCGTCTTCCGCGAAAAAGCCGAATAAGCTCTAGAGCATTTCCGTTTTTCTTCGAATCACGGAAATGCTCTATCTCTTTGTTTTCACGCAATTCCGGTCGCAAAACCGCTGCGCACTTTTGCTGGAATTGCTCTAGACGGCTTCCCAGCCATCCTGCTCGCTGGCGCGATAGATGGCGTCGATGACCTTCTGATTGAGTTTGGAATCTTCCAGCGTGACGATTTCTTCCTTTTCGCCTGCCGCAGCACGGGCAAAGGCTTCCGCCTGGCACCTGTACTGGCGGCTGTCCTGGAAGCGGATGATGCGGGATTCGTTGTGGCCACGATTGGTCACTTCGATCTCCTCAGGCCCCCAGCGATTGGCGTTGAAGGGCGACTTGACCTCGATATAACCGTCGGTGCCGTGGAAGACCATGATCTGACGGCCGGCCATCTGGGTGGAGATGTAGAAGCTCAGCTCGAAATCGCCGAAATCGGCCTTCACGCTGGAATAGATATCCGTGCCGAATTCCGCATCGCGCTCGGTGATCGCCTGGATCCAGGACGGCTCCTTGCCAGTGGAGAAGCGGGTGCTGATGACGGGATAGACGCCGATATCAGGCAGGCCACCGCCGCCGAGCTCGGGGATGTTGCGCATATTGCCGGGGTCGCGATTATAATAGGTGAAAGCGCCCTGCACATGACGAAGCTCGCCGATCGCACCATCCTGCAGCAGCGAGCGAACCTTCCGCCAGACCGGCGAATAGGTGACCATAAAGGCTTCGCTGATGACGACCTTGTTGCGGTCGCGCGCGGTGATGAGATCGTCGATCTCGGAGGCCTTCAGCGCAATCGGCTTTTCGCAGAGCACATGCTTGCCGGCATCGGCGGCCTTGATCGACCACTCGATATGCTGGGCGGTCGGCAACGGGATATAGACGGCATCGATCGTGTCGGAGGCCAGCATTTCCTCATAGGAACCGAAGGCATGCGGCACGGAAAAACGGTCTGCCATGTCGCGGGCGCGCGCAAGATCGCGGCTGGCAATCGCGGTGATGACGCAATTTTCTGCGTCCTGAATGGCGGGAACGACATTATCCCGGCCGATCTTGGCCGTTGAAAGTATACCGAAACGCAACATGAAAGGTCCTCCTGAAATCGACCGGGCGCAGTTTATGCAGCCCTCTCATGCGGCGCAATGGCGCGACGGGCGATCACGGAAGTTTGGTTTCCTTCGAGGATACTCCGCGCTAGGTTACTTGCGAACGGCGTTCTGCCGTTTCCTCAGATTTCAATCACTTCAGCATTTTGGGAGAGCGCCATGGAAATGCGCCGACTTGGAAAAACGGGCCTTTCGGTCTCGCCGATCGTCTTCGGCGGCAATGTATTCGGCTGGACGGCCGACGAGAAAACGTCCTTTGACATTCTGGACGGCTTTTTCGACGCCGGTCTCAACACCATCGACACGGCCGACGTCTATTCCGCCTGGGTGCCGGGCAACAAGGGCGGCGATTCCGAAGAAATCATCGGCAAGTGGCTGAAGAAGGCGAAAATCTCCCGCGACAAGGCCGTCATCATCACCAAGGTCGGCTCGGACATGGGTCAGGGCAAGACGCTGAAGGCCGATTATATCCTTGGGGCGGTCGAGGATTCGCTGCGCCGGTTGCAGACCGATTATATCGACCTCTATCTGTCGCACTGGCCGGATGCCGATACACCGCACGAAGCATCGCTCGGCGCCTATGCCAAGCTTCAGGAACAGGGCAAGATCCGTGCCTTCGGCTGCTCGAATTTTGACGCAAGCCTGCTGCAGGCCTCCTTCGGCGCAGCCGACAAGGCAGGCCTGCCGCGCTATCAGGCGCTGCAGCCGGAATATAACCTCTACGAACGTTCGAGCTTCGAAGGTCCGCTTGCCGATCTCTGCGTCAAGGAAGACATCGGCGTCATTACCTATTTCAGCCTGGCGGCCGGCTTTCTCTCGGGCAAGTACCGCAGCAGGGCGGATACGGAGGGCCGCGCACGCGAAGGCCGCGTTGCACAGTATCTCGACGACAAGGGCATGCGCATCCTCGCTGCCCTCGACAAGGTTTCGGCCGAGACGAGCGCCAAGCCTGCGGAAATCTCGCTCGCCTGGCTTTTGCGCAAGAAGGGCGTGACGGCGCCGATCGCCAGTGCTACGAGCCTTTCCCAGCTTGAAAGCCTGGTGAAATCGGCAACGCTTGAGCTTTCCGACGAGGCGATGGCGCTGCTCGATCAGGCAGGCGCCTGAAACGAGGTGATGGCATGACCGTGACGATCCGCAATGCGAGGCCCGAAGACGAAGCGCGCTGGCGTGCGCTCTGGGCGGACTATCTCGCCTTTTACGAGGTCACCGTCGATGCCGACATCACCGATTCCACCTGGCGCCGGGTCTTCGATCCGGCGTCGGCAATCTTCATGCGGGTGGCTGAGATCGACGGCGAAGTCGTAGGCTTCACACTCTGCCTGACGCACGAAGGCACATGGATCCGCGGCAGGGACTGCTATCTCGAAGACCTGTTCGTATCGGAGAAGGTGCGCGGCAAAGGCGTCGGCCGGGCGCTGATGGACGACCTCGTCGACCTCTGCAAGAAGAATGGCTGGTCGCGGCTCTACTGGCATACGAGCGAGCAGAACAAGACGGCCCGAGCGCTCTACGATACTTACGTCGAGAGTGACGGCCACATCCGCTACCGCATCAATTTCTGAGCTGCGGAAAGCCCTCATACCATTCGGAATGATCGCCTTCCCAATTGGCCATGCCCGGCTTGGTCAGGATGCCGCGTGGGCGCACATAGCTCTGGATCACACGCTTCGGCCGCTCGTGCCACTGGATGTTGAAGGCCCATAGCTTCGGGAAGAAGCAGAGCGAGGCATAAGGCAGGTGGTCATGGATCCACCAGGCGAGTCTCTGCCAATCGCTTTCATCGCTGTAGCGGTCGACCATCCACGGGATGGCGATGCAGACGGCAGCGCCCATGCAGCCGTCAAAATCTCTGACATCCCAGATGTGATGGGCGGCGGTGGCTGCATTGGTCGAACAGTTCAGCTTATTCTCGTTGCCGAAGCGGTTGACCTCAGGCGAACGGTAGCCGGAGCGAATATGCAAGCGCCCGAAACTCGCTTCCAGCGGCTCCAGAAGTTCCCCGCACAGGCGACGGCCTGTCTCGATTGCAAGATCGGGATCGTCGGGGATGTTTGGGATCCGATAGAAATCGGCGATCTCGGAGTGGAGAAAATCGCGGAAGAAGAAGTTCTTCGACAGGCGCACCCGGCCGAGATCCTCAAGCCCTTTCATCGATCCCGGTTTCTTCATGCACGATCCTCCCGATTCCTGACGATACCATCGCCTGGACGATGCAGCGATTCCACCCGAAATACGCGGGAACAATTAGCCCGGTGCCAACTTCTAAGAAATGTCGCCCGAGGGGCGCAAATCCATCAACAAAGGAACGGAACAATGGCCAAGGAAAAGACACTGGAAGATCTGTTTTACGATACGCTGAAGGACATCTATTTCGCCGAACGGCAGATATTGCGCGCCTTGCCGAAGATGGCACGCGCTGCCCAATCGACGGAATTGAAGGCAGGTTTCGAAAAGCACCGTGAAGAAACCGAAGGCCATGTCGAGCGACTGCAGCAGGTTTTCGAGATCATCGGCAAGCGCGCCCAGGGCAAAACCTGTGAAGCGATCCAGGGCATCATCGCCGAGGGCGAGGAGATCATGGAGGAGTTCAAAGCCACGCCCGCTATCGATGCCGGCCTGATTTCCTCGGCCCAGGCCGTCGAGCACTATGAAATCGCCCGCTATGGCACGCTGAAGACCTGGGCTCAGACACTCGGCTTCAAGGAAGCCGTCACGCTTCTCGATCAGACACTGCAGGAAGAAGGCAAGACCGACCAGCTTCTGACGAAACTTGCAACGACTGCCGCAAACCAGAAGGCTTCGCGCGCAGCCTGATACCCGTCCTCACACAAGGAGAGCGGTCCCGCCGGCTGCTCTCCTTCTCCCAGCCTTGTCTTCGCCAACGACCCCGCTATCATTTCCTTCAAATATGAGGCGAGGTGTCGATATGGCCGACCGGCAGGCAATCGAAGCAACGGTTCATCTCTATGTCGAGGGCATGGCCTTCGCCAATGAGGCAGCCCTGAAGAAAGCTTTCCACCCGAAAAGCTCGATCATCGGGCACTATCAGAATGCGGTGGAATGGCTCTCGCGCGACGAATTCATCGCGGCAATCCTTGAGGAAGGGGCCGCACCACCCGGCACACAGCCTTACATGGACATCGGCAGCATCGATATTTCCGGCGATGCGGCGAATGTGAAGGTGACCGACGACTTTGCCGGCATGCGCTTCACCGACTATCTATCACTGTTGAAGATCGACGGACGCTGGACGATCGTCAGCAAGCTTTATCATCTTCACATATAATAAGACCGGCAGCTTGCGCCGCCGGTCTTCCTAAATATTCTATTAGCCGGATCAGCTTCGCAAAACGCCACCCGTGAACTTGGCGACGCTTGCGACGATCTTCTGCGTCAGCGCTTCGAAATCCTCGTCGGTCAGCGTGCGCTCGGCCGGCTGGATCTGGACTTCAATCGCGACAGACTTCTTGCCTTCGCCAACCGAGGCGCCTTCGAAAATATCGAAGACATTGACACCTGTGATCAGCTTGCGATCGACGCCTGTGGCGGCCTTGATGATGGCGCCGGCTTCCACCGTCTTGTCGACGACGAAGGCGAAGTCGCGCTTGACGGCCTGGAAGGGCGAGAGATCGAGCGCCGGCTTGGTGCGGGTCGCCTTCTTCTTCGGCTCGGCCATGGCATCGAGATAGACTTCGAAACCGCAGAGCGCGCCGGAGACATCGAGCTTTTCGAGCGTGGTCGGATGGAACTCGCCGAAATAACCGAGGATCACCTTCGGACCCATCTTGATCGTGCCGGAGCGGCCTGGGTGATACCATTCGGGACCGCCCTGCTCGATCTGGATATTAGCCGTCGGCAGGCCGCAGGCTTCGATGACGGCGAGCGCATCGGCCTTGGCATCGAAGACGTCGACCGGCTTGCCGCCGCCCTTCGTCGCATTCGACCACATGCGGCCGGCACCGGCCAGCGAGGCCGTGCCGCGGCGGATGCCGCCGGCTACGCGGCGCTGGCCTTCCGGTGTGTCGTTTTCGTAGGTACCGGAGACTTCGAAGATCGCCACGTCGCCATAGCCCTTATCGGCATTGCGCTGGGCAGCTGTCAGCAGACCCGGCAGCAGCGAGGGGCGCATATCAGACATTTCGGCGGCAATCGGATTGGCGAGCTTGAGGGCTGCGAAACCACCGCCGAAGAGCTTTGCCTGATCTTCCGGAATGAAGGACCAGGTGACGGCTTCCAGCATGCCGCGCGAGGCGAGCGCGCGTTTGGCGGCGCGCGTGCGGATCTGCAGTGTGGTCAGGATGCGGCCGTTGACGGCAGCATGGCTTTCGAGCGGCGCCGGCTTGATATTGTCGACGCCGTGAATGCGCATGACCTCTTCGACGAGATCGGCTTTGCCATCCACGTCAGGACGCCAGGAGGGAACGGCAACGGAGACGCGCTCACCGGAGCCTGAAACCTTGAAGCCGAGGCGGGCCAGGATCGTGTTGCTTTCTTCCGTCGAAACGTCCAGGCCTGTCAGGCGCTTGACCTCCGAATAGGGGAAGTCCACGATCTTCGGCTCATAACCCTTGTAGCCGACAACCTCGGCCTTGGCCGGCGTGCCGCCGCAAAGTTCCAGCACCAGTTCCGTTGTGCGCTCGAGGCCGGGAACCATATATTCCGGATCGACGCCGCGCTCGAAACGGTAGCGGGCATCGGTGATGATGCCGAGCCCACGGCCGGACTTGGCGATGTTCATCGGGTCCCAGAGAGCGGATTCGATCAGCACATCGACGGTGTTCTCATCGCAGCCGGAATGCTCGCCACCCATGATGCCGCCGATCGATTCGATGCCGTTTTCATCGGCGATAACGACGTTGTTCGAGCCGAGCTTGTATTCGCGCTGATCGAGCGCCAGCACGGTTTCGCCTTCCCTGGCGCGGCGCACAGTCAGGTTGCCCGTGACCTTGGCGGCGTCGAAGACGTGCATCGGCCGACCCTGATCAAAGGTCATGTAGTTGGTGATATCGACGAGCGCATTGATCGGGCGCAGGCCGATGGCGAGCAGCCGCTGCTGCATCCAGCGCGGGCTCGGACCATTCTTCACGCCGCGCACGAGCCGCAGGCCGAAGCCCGGGCAGAGCTTGGCGTCATCGAGATCGAGCGTCAGCTTCACCGGCGTCTCGCCTTCGACGGCGAAGGACGGCGCGGGCCGCGTCTTCAGTGTGCCGAGGCCGGAGGCAGCGAGGTCACGGGCGATGCCATGGATCGAGGTGCAGTCCGGACGGTTGGGCGTCAAGTTGATCTCGATAACCGGATCGTCGAGATGGGCGTAGGCGGCGTAGCTGGTGCCGACAGGCGCATCGTCAGGCAGATCGATGATGCCGTCATGACTGTCGGAGATCTGCAGTTCCTTTTCCGAGCACATCATGCCGCGGCTTTCGACACCGCGGATATTGCCCACTGACAGTGTCACGTCGATGCCGGGAACATAGGTGCCGGGTGCCGCGAAGGCGCCGACAAGGCCGGCACGCGCATTCGGCGCGCCGCAGACGACCTGAACCGGAGCGCCCTGACCGGTATCGACCATCAGCACCTTCAGGCGATCGGCCTGCGGATGCTTTTCAGCCGAGAGAACCCTGGCGATGACGAAAGGCTTGAAGGCTGCCTTGTCGTCGACATCTTCCACTTCCAGCCCGATCTCAGTCAGGCGGGTGCAGATTTCATCGAGCGTGGCATCCGTTTCCAGATGATCCTTGAGCCAGGAAAGCGTGAATTTCATTGGTCCAATCCTCCCTTAGACGCTCAGGCCGCCGAACAGCGTCGGCATGTCGAGCGGGCGGAAGCCGTAGTGGTTCATCCAGCGGACATCGGCATTGAAGAAATCGCGCAGGTCCGGCATGCCGTATTTCAGCATGGCGATGCGGTCGAGGCCCATGCCCCAGGCAAAGCCCTGATATTCATCGGGATCGAGACCGCCGTAACGCAACACGTTCGGGTGAACCATGCCGCAGCCGAGGATTTCCATCCAGTCCGTGCCTTCGCCGAACTTGACGATCGGGCCGGAGCGGTCGCACTGGATGTCGACCTCGAAGGAGGGCTCGGTGAAAGGAAAGAAGGACGGGCGGAAACGCATCGTCACGCTGTCGACCTCGAAGAATGTCTTGCAGAACTCTTCGAGCACCCAGCGGATATTGGCGACATTGGCCTTCTTATCGATGACTAGGCCTTCCACCTGATGGAACATCGGCGAATGCGTGGCATCGGAGTCCTGACGATAGGTCTTTCCGGGGATGATGATGCGGATCGGCGGCTTCTGCGATTCCATCGTGCGCACCTGCACCGGCGAGGTATGCGTGCGCAGAACCTTGCGCTCGCCCTTCTCATCCGGATTGAAGAAGAAGGTGTCGTGCATCTCGCGGGCCGGATGGCCCTCGGGGAAATTCAGAGCCGTGAAATTGTAGTAGTCGGTCTCGATATCGGGGCCTTCTGCAATCGAGAAGCCCATGTCGCCAAAGATCGCGGTGATCTCATCGACGATCTGGCTGATCGGATGGATACGACCACGCTCGGCCGGCGAGGAACGGACTGGCAGGCTGACGTCGACGGTTTCGGCCTTCAGGCGGGCATTGATCGCCGCGTCCTTTAGCACTGTCTTACGGTCGGCGAGGGCGTCCGTCACTTCGTTCTTCAGTGCGTTGATAACAGCCCCGCGCGTCTGGCGCTCTTCCGGCGTCATGGCGCCGAGCGTCTTCAGGAGCTCGGAAACGGAGCCCTTCTTACCGAGTGCCGAAACGCGGACGACTTCAAGCGCAGGCTCATCATTGGCGGCGGCAATTTCGGCAAGCAGAGAGGATTTAAGCTGGTCGATATCTGACATTGTCTTCTTTCCGTCCAGATCAGGCGGCGTTCGAAAGGCGGGCAGGAGAGGCCGGCGCCAGCAGTACAAAGAAAGAAAAACCCGCGCTAGCCCAAACCAGCGCGGGTTTCCCAAAATTCAATAGAGCATAAAGCCTGGGAAGCGCTGGTTAACGAACCGCGCCTTCAAACTCATTAGCCGTGCCGGTTTCCTTGAGGTACTCAAGGGCCTTCTTGGCGGCAGCAACCAGGGCACCGAATGCTTCCGGCTCATGGATTGCCATGTCGGAGAGAACCTTGCGGTCGACTTCGATGCCAGCCTTGTTCAGGCCGTCGATGAAGCGGCCGTAGGTCAGGCCGAATTCGCGGACGGCAGCGTTGATACGCTGGATCCAGAGGGCGCGGAAGTTGCGCTTGTTAACCTTGCGGTCGCGGTATGCGTACTGCTTGGCGCGATCGACGGCAGCCTTGGCGGTACGGATGGTGTTCTTGCGGCGGCCGTAGAAACCCTTAGCCTGCTTCAGAACCTTCTTGTGCTTGGCGTGGGCGGTGACGCCTCTTTTAACACGTGCCATTTCATGATCTCCTTAAATCTAACGCGTTACCGGAATAGTCTCAGAGACCGTTCGGCAGATAGTTCTTCACGACCTTGCGGCCATCGGGTTCAGCCAGAACCATCGTGCCACGTGCATCGCGAATGAACTTGTTCGTGCGCTTGATCATGCCATGGCGCTTGCCAGCGGCAGCCGCCTTGACCTTGCCGGTAGCGGTGATCTTGAACCGCTTCTTGGCTGAGGACTTCGTCTTCATCTTGGGCATTTTGCTACTCCGTTCTGAGAGCTC
>Ga0102588_1000605_pt1 | contig 36165 bp, 33 predicted proteins | sample AraplaMF_Col_mMS_FD_76854 | JGI IMG/M metagenome (GOLD analysis project Ga0102588, IMG submission 76854) | Arabidopsis root microbial communities from the University of North Carolina, USA - plate scrape MF_Col_mMS (SPADES assembly) (version 2) | ecosystem: Host-associated > Plants > Roots >...
ATCCATTCGAAGTGATCGTGGTGACTAAATGCGCGATAGCGGTGGCTACGGGGAAGGCTTCGGCAAAAGGCTTGGCGCGCAGGCAACGTCCTTTGTCAGCAGAGCGCTTCGAAAATCGACGATCGCCGCAACCGAACTCCGATATGATAGTCCGAGCTTTGAACTCTCCACTCCTCCAAAGGAGGAAGATGCGTTCATGGTCGGGCACTATCTTGTCGACTGTCCATCCTATCTTTACTGGGAGAGTGGTCGTCCCGCTCCGGCCTCGGCAATAGGTCAAGGGCAGACCATCATTTATGACCTCAAGCGACAGCCGACATTTCTCCTGAATCACGGCTTCCACACTGTTCACTACTATTTCTCCCGTGCTGCCCTAAGCGCCATCTCAGAGGAAGCAGGTGCTTCTCCTATCGATGAGCTGCAATACAAGCCGGCATTGGCCACCGATGATCCTGTTATGCGGAATATGTCAGCCGGATTGTTGCCGTTCTTTGGGCGCCCCGAAGAAGCGAGCGTGCTCTTTATGGACCATGTGATGCTTGCGATCGGAATCCACGTGGCCGCTCGCTATGGCGGCATGAGGCTTAGGCGGGAAGGCGCGCGCGGCGGGCTTGCACCTTGGCAGGAGAAGCGGGCTAAGGAAATGATCGTGTCTAGACTTGGTGAGGATATCTCGCTCGCCGCAGTCGCCAGCGAATGCGGGGTGTCGGCCCGTCATTTTTCCCGGGCGTTTCGACAATCGACCGGTATTTCGCCGCACCAGTGGCTGACGCAGCAACGCGTGGAGACTGCGAAGCGGCTTCTCGCCGCCAACGAACTGAACCTCACCCAGGTGGCCCTGGCTTGCGGCTTTGCTGACCAGAGCCATTTCACACGAGTTTTCGTGGCGCTAACCGGAACGAGCCCAGGGTTATGGCGGCGGAATAACGCCATATGAGCGTTGTCAGGGCCGAGAGAACAGCGATCCGCCCTTAAACTTATTCCTGTCCGAATCAAACAATAGATGACCCGTCGCTTCCAGCGGCCTTCCAGTTCATCGCTTAGGATGATCCCGTCTTCAGTCGGAAACGCGGGAGAAAAAGATGGACTACGAGGCATTTTTCAATGAACGGTTGTCAGACCTTAGGTCTGAGGGCAGGTATCGGATTTTCGCCGATTTGGAGCGCACCGAGGGCACATTCCCCCGAGCTATGATTCATTCGCCGGACGGATCACGTGAAGTGATCGTGTGGTGCTCCAACGACTATCTCGGCATGGGGCAGCACCCTGCTGTCGTCTCCGCTATGAAGGAGGCCGTGGATGCATATGGGGCTGGAGCCGGGGGCACCCGCAATATCGCCGGTACCAATCACCTTCATGTCCTTCTTGAGAGCGAACTTGCCGCCTTGCATGGCAAAGAGGCGGCTTTGACATTCAGTTCCGGCTATATGTCGAACTGGGCCACTCTGACGACATTAGGCACGCATATACCCGATCTTATTGTCTTCTCGGACGCAGCTAATCATGCTTCGATGATTGAAGGCATCCGCCATTCGAGGTGTGAGCGCATTGTCTGGCGGCACAATGACGTCCGCGATCTGGACGACAAGCTCCGTGCAGCCGATCCTCACGCCCCAAAACTGATTGCCTTTGAATCTCTCTATTCGATGGATGGTGACATTGCTCCCATCCGTGACATCTGCGACCTCGCCGAGAACTATGGTGCGATGACCTACCTTGATGAGGTCCATGCCGTCGGAATGTACGGGCACACCGGCGGCGGTATTGCCGAAAGTCAGGGTTTATCAGACCGTCTGACGATTATCGAGGGAACGCTGGCCAAGGCGTACGGGGTCATGGGCGGTTACATCGCCGCGTCGGCAGCGCTCTGTGATTTCATTCGCTCGTTCGCCTCTGGCTTCATTTTTACGACAGCGTTGCCACCGGCGCTTACCGCCGGGGCATTAGCCTCGATAAGACATCTTAAAAAGAGTCCATTCGAGCGCGTCCGGCATCAGGATCGGGTCGCCCGATTGCGCGCGCTTCTCGATCGAGCCGCCATTCCTCACATTGATAATCCCAGCCACATTATCCCGATCGTCATTGGCGACGCGGCCAAATGCAAGTGGGTATCCGACCTTCTCGTTCGGGATTTCGGCATTTACGCGCAGCCAATCAACTATCCGACTGTCCCCCGTCGGACCGAGCGTCTCCGGATCACGCCTACACCACTTCACACCGATGCGGACATCGAACACCTCGTTGGCGCACTCTCGTCCTTGTGGTCGCAGTGCGCGCTTTCCAAAGCGGCAGCCTGAGCCCGAGTATCCCGGCAATCGTTGCTGGCCGTCCGAACAAAGGAATTCGTCATGGAACAGCAGGTAAAGCCATCAGTCGCCCCACAATCCAGCATTCCACTTCGTCCCTTAGGCGCTGTGGAGCAATACTTCTGGCTTAGCGACCAAAATAGTCCCAAACACTTCTGCATGACGCTGCAGGTGTCGGGTGAAACGACAATTGAATCCTGGAAGAGTGCTCTCGAGGCTACCCGGTTGCGGCACCCACTCCTGCGTTCGAAGATCGCAAGGAATGAGTTCGGCGTTCCAAGTTTTTACATGGGCAGTGGTCGCCCGATCCCGCTAGAAGTCATCAGGTCCGAGCCGCCACATGCGTGGAAGACAGTGGTGTCGGATGAACTGATGAAGCCGTTCGAACAAACCGATGCGCCGCTCGTTCGCGCAGTTTTGTTTCACTCACCTCGCTATGCGACACTGGTCGTCACTGCGCATCACGCAGTAGCTGACGGCATGTCGATCGCATTTGTATTGCGAGACATGCTAGAGGTGATGAGTGGCGGTCACCGCGGACAGCTCGGGCTGGCCCTCGCGCAAGAGAGCATCGCCTCTGAATGGGACGTTAATTCCGTCGGGGCAGCCCAGTCCGCAACGGCGATCCCGGCGCGAATGCTTGATAGGTCAAAGGGCTGGCCCGTCATTTCGAGCCTGCAACTGTCGCAAGAATTCTCAGCGCAGCTTAGGGTGGCTGTGCGGCGTCATGCGACGACCGTCCATGGCGCGCTCCTGTCGGCCATCATTCTGGCAGGTCGGCGGCTTTCAAAAGCATGGTGCGACGCGACAATCCGCGCCGTATCCCCGGTCAATCTCAGGCCGACGCTCGGTATCACAGACGACTGTGTTGTCTCCATCGTCTTCCCGATCGGCGGATACGCGCCGGGCATCGCGACCGGGCTCTGGGATCTGGCCAGGGATATCCGCCAAGACCTGATGCCGATGAAGACTCGAGAGGCAATTGTCGAGTCCTTCGGTGCGTTTCAGCGTATCTTCGACGCTTCGCCCTCGGTCGAGGAGCTCGCCGCCATCGAGTTGCAGGCTTGTGCTTGCGAAATGATGCTCTCGAACCTTGGGGAAGCGCCCTTGTCTGACGCGTACGGCGCTGTCCGTGTCGAAGCCCTTTGGGGACCATCGGTTTTTGTCGGCATCGAGGGCGAGCAGATGATCGGTGTAGCGACAGTCGGCGGCCGCATCCATTTGCTCCACACGAGCTTCACACCGATTCCCGGCCTTCTGAAGGCTGCCGAGAACCTGCTCCGGGAAGCCGTTGATTGATCATGAAGCGCAGACGATTTTGTCCTTTTTAGACAAAACATCGCCGCCCAGTTCACGACACCCGAGATGCCGCTACTAAACTCAACGAACACCAACGCGGTTCGCCGGAGGTATAGGCGATGTCTGATGTGATCGAAAACACCGAATTTGTCCCGACCGAGGGAGCCGCGACGCCGGCGTCGATTGTGGCGGCCCTCAAGGCTGTTGCGGGCAATCCTCCAAAGGTTCGAGCGAGTTTCGCAAAGGGTCGGTGCGTACGGGGCCGCTACGTGCCTTCCGGGCGCGCGGCGGAAATTACACGTTCTGTGAATTTCACGAGACCAGGCCGTGTACTCGCGCGGTTCTCGATGGGTGGCGGCAACCCGAACGTTGCAGACACGAATAACCTCGTGTTGCGCGGGTTCAGCTTTCGGATCGAGACCGACGGCGAGACGTCGGACATCCTTGTCGAAAGCGCACCCGTCCATTTCGCTCGCACTCTCGACCAGATGCTTGCCTTCCTTAAGGCCCGCATTCCCGGGCCGGACGGCAAACCGGACCCCGCCAAAGTCAAATCCTTTTCGGACGCCAATCCCGAGACACTCAACCAGGCGAAGTACATTGCGGCCCGTTCGCTCCCGGCGAGCTTTGCGGGAACCACGTACTGGGGAGTTCACTCATTCCCCGTTATCAACGAAGCAGGCAAGACGAGATTCATTAAATTCAAGATCGTGCCACGGATCGGAGAGATCGTTCTGACCGATGAAGAGGCGAAAGAGAAGGCTGTGGACTTTCTCCACCATGACCTTGAGGATCGCATCCGGAACGGCGGGATAGAGTTTGACATTCTGGCGTTGCTCGATCGACCAGGCGATCCGACCATGGATGTTACCGCTCGCTGGCCCGGAGAAGATGAACGTGAAACAGTTGTCCTCGGTACGATCACGATCGATGCGATCGATAGTGATCATGCCTGCGATGTCTCGATTTTCGATCCGGGTACGTTGGCCCACGGAGTTGGCTATCCGCCCGACGAAATCTTCGCCGCGCGTCTGAAGGCCTATCGAATTTCCTTGGCAAAGCGCCAATAACGACCGATCGAACTACGAGAGCTGCCCGCGAGGAAACTGAGATGCGCAGTCAGGGAGTTTATGGACAAAGTCTCGGAGACCACTTTCACCTGGACGACGCTCCGGCCATCGTGACCAAGACGCTGAAGCGATCGGAAGTGGCGGTCACACACATTAAGTGTCGGAAACCTAGCCTGACGTCATCGATCCCGCCCGAAGATGCCTATCTGGTGGCGTATCAGATCGAAGACTGCATCGAGCACGAGCTTTGGATCAACGGCAAGGGTACCGGCAGGCTTCCCTTTTTCGGCGGCCAAACATCCTTCTACGATCTGCGTGAAGACCCAACGTCCTTCATCGGCGAAACTTCGAATTGCATGATGTACTACCTGCCGAAAAGCGCCATGGATATGATAGCGGAGGAACATGGCAAGCGATTTGGAGAGCTGGAGATGCGGTCCGACAAGCCCGCTGATGATCCGGTCATCGCCGCCCTTAGCACAACCCTGATGCCCGCTTTTGCAAATCCCGAATATGCGAGCCAACTCTTCCTCGATCACACGACGCTTGCCGTCGCCAATCATATCGCCCACCGTTACGGCGGTCTGCACGTGATTGCGCGGGCTGTCGCTGGAGGTCTCTCCGCGAAGAATGAACGGCGCGCGAAGGAAATCATCGACGCCAATCTTACCGGAGAGATTTCCCTCGCGGAACTTGCATCGCACTGCGGACTGTCGCCCCGCCATTTCGCGCGCGCCTTCAAGCAATCTACGGGAATGCCCGCGCATCACTGGATGGTGGTGCGGCGTTGCGATCGGGCAAAGCACCTGCTTCGGGATACTCGATTGCCGATTTCCGACATCGCACTCGCCTGCGGTTTCGCAGACCAAAGTCATTTCACCCGCACCTTTTCCCGCATTGTCGGCATCTCGCCCGGTGCGTGGCGCAGGCGCGCTTAGGAGAACGATATGGAAGAGACCGGTGCTTACGGTGAGCGGTTGAGAAAGACTTTCAAAGTCGCCCGCGCGCCATCCCTTGTCGCCAAAACCTTGAAGAACGCCCGGATCGCCATCACGGAAATCCGTTGCGATAAGGCAAACACGGGCCTGAGCGAGCCGATCGCAGTCGAGGACGCGTTCCTCATGACCGTGCAGTTGCGCGACGTTCCCGCTCACGACCTGTTCCTTGATGGCAAGCAAATGAAAACCGCGTTTCTGCCTGTGGGGACAACGAGCTTTTACGATCTGCGCTCGTCTCCGGTGGCCAATAGTATAAGCGCTTTTAACCACATCAGCTTCTATGTGCCCCGAACAGCATTGACGGCTATCACCGATAAGGAAGGAATTTCGTCGGTCGACGCTTTCAATCACAACCCGGGCGTTGGCGTGCAGGACCCCGTCATGCATAATCTGGTCCGTGCCATACTTCCGGCGTTCCGTTCCCCTGGTCTCGCCAATCAGTTGTTTGTCGACCATCTGACAGTTGCTGCAACCGCCCACGCAGTGCGCCATCACGGATGTGCGTTTCGACAAAAAGCGACGCGGCGCAAGACCTTGTCGGACGGAGAGGTCTCAAGAGCACAGGAAAAGCTCTCAGAACATCTGGACGGTGACCTCAGGCTGGAGGAACTTTCGGATGAGTGCGGCATGTCGCCACTAGAATTTGTGTCCGCCTTCGAGGAAACCGTCGGCGGCTCCGTTCACGCCTGGAGGGACGACCTCAGGATTGAGCGTGCGAAGCGCCTGTTGGTCCGCGGCTACGAAGCAAGAGAAGTGGCCGCGCTCCTTGGTTATGAGCAAGTTTCCGACTTCGTCGGCGATTTCATCCGAAAAGTCGGGACCGACCCGCGTGGTGTCCACTGACTACCACTACCGGTCGCTCTTTTGCACTTTCGTACGGATTCAATTTGCTCTTTGTTTGCCTCCTCTCCGCACTATGCAATGGGTCGATCGTGCCAATAGTTGTTCGCCGCAGCGATGGCTTGAAAGTTCATCGCAATGATTTGGCAGGCCATTAAAATGGTTTCGGCATCGTCCTCGTAGATCACCACCAGCCGGTCCCGTATGCTCTTCGAAGGCTGGACCTTCCTCACCATTTCCCATGCAAGCCTGGCGGCCAGATCGACGCCTTCGCGGGGGGTTGCGGTTTCAAGTGATGCAGCGAACTCTTTCACGGATGCCTCCCAGCTTCTTTTGCCGTTGCAGGATAGTTCACTCAGGTTGGCAGGTATTGGACGGTGGCGCCGCTGCTTGCACTATCCGGCCATTCCGTACTGCACCTGAATGTTCAATTTGATGGCCCGATTTGGAAAAGAATGACAGTTGCGGAAAATCCGGATTGTGGCGTCTCGGGCAAAATTGCGTGGTGAATATAGCGAAAAGGAGCAATCGCATGTCGAACCTCACTTCCGCCAATTTCCGGATCAAACGTTGCATGGCGGCATCAGTCTTTTGGGCCGCCATGATAACGTCGGCCGCCTGGGCGGACGGGCAGAAAGAAACGCCGCAGGACCTCATAAACACACTCCACGGGACATTTGGTGCGCACCACGAACGGGCGGTGCACACCAAGGGCGTGATGGTCGTTGGTACATTCACGCCGACTAAGGACGCGAGTAAACTCACGAAAGCTTCCGTGTTCTCCGAAGGAAAACTCCCCGTCGTTGCGCGTTTCTCCCTTTTTGCCGGCGTGCCCGACATTCCAGATACGGCGAATGGCGCGGCACCAACCGGCCTAGCGATCAAAATCAAGGCCAAGGACGGGACTGAGTTTGATTTCGCCACCGATCAACACAACGGATTCGTCGTCGCGACGAGTGACGAATTCGCCAACTTTCTACGTTTGGTAGCCGCGAGCGGTCCGGGCGTGGAACATCCGACGCCGTTGGAAAAGTTCCTCGATAGCCATCCAATCTCTAAGCATTTTGTCGAGACACTCACGTCCCCCGCATCCTACGCAACTGCGACCTTCTTTGGGATCAACTCATTCAAATTTACCAATGGTGACGGAAAGTCGGCGTTTGTGCGCTATCGCTTTGTGCCGAAAGCCGGAGAGCACTACTTGAATCCCGAGGAACTCAAAAGGATGCGACCGAACTATCTCCAAGAGGAAATCGTGTCGAGGATTTCCAAGAAGCCGGTCGTGTTCGATTGGTATGCGCAGGTGGCCGAAGATGGCGACAAGATCGAAGACCCGTCTATTGCATGGCCGGAGAGCCGCAACCTCGTAAGGCTTGGCACATTCAACTTCGATGGCTTACCGCGCGATAAGGCCGTCGCCGACAAGCAAACGCTTTTCCTCCCGGGTACCAGTCACCCTGGTATCGAACCGGCTGACCCCATGCTGACGTTTCGCAACCACACCTATCCGATATCGTTCGGAGAGCGGCAGTAGGAAGCGCCAGTTGCCGGCCGCCGCCCTGTTGCGCCACGAACATTGAAAACAAAGCGCTTTTTCGGGCGCAGATGGGCCGCGTTTCGCATCCGTTCCCATCTGCGCCCATAATTATTTTGGGTGCAAGGGCAGGGCGACGTGTCTGCTTTGCGGCAAGAGGGATCATGCCGATGCAAGTGAAGCAACGTCCTGTCGGCGATCTTGCTTTCTTTTAGAACCTTGACCGTCCTCATGATGTTCCTGGCAGGACCCTGCCGGCCGATGACGTGGGCGAGCACCTCTGCACCATTTCCTCGCTTGCATGCAGTCTGAGCTCCTGAGGCGCGCACGAAGTGGAACAAAACCACAATCAGTCCGCTCGAGGTGCAGGTCACGGTCTCGACGACCATCGAACGAGGGCGAGCAATGTGTTAATCGTCCTGGAAGGCATGAGATTTGAACGGACGCATCAATGGCTGGATCGGGCGGTGAACGCATATCTCGCAAGCTCGCGGCGCTGTCGGCCAAACTCCGGTGAAGCCGGCGGGCTGTCGAATGAGACTGCACAAAAATCGTGAATACTCACTGAGGGATGAGGCAATGGACGAAGATCATACGAAACGCATGATCCTTGAATTCCTGAGGAAGCACACTTTGGCGGTCATTGCGACATGCCACGGCAATGGAACGCCGGAGGCGGCTACGGTCGACTTCTCCGTGCGGGAGTGTTCGACACTTTCAAAGACACCCGGAAGTTCAACAATCTTGCGGAGCGTCCCGGCGTCGCGTTCGTTGTCGGATGGAACGACAACATCACGGTTCAATATGAGGGTGAGGCAACAAGGGTTCCTGCCGCAGATATCGAACAATACCAGGAAGCCCATCTCAACAGCGTCCCGGCCGAAAGGGAGTTCATCGAGAGAGGGGCCGAGATGTTCAAAGCAACGCCGCGGTGGATTCGATATTCCGATTTCAACAAGGAGCCTCCCGAGCTGATCGAGATTCAATTCTGACAGACGCAACGGCTTCGGGTCGCCGTCCGAGGGCGTCGGCTAAATCGTGACACCCGCCTTGTGGGCAAGATAACCTAGAGGATCGCGGAGGCTCAGCAAACCCGATCATCAAGATAAATGTGGCGCTCCCAACGGTCGCGAATCGTGGGCTCGGCGACGTGTTTCGTTCTCGGAACGGCTGCTTTTGGCAGTGGGTTCAATTGATCGCCGCAACACATTCGGAAATTTTTTCCGCGGGCGTCTGATAAAGCAAGGTCTTTCTTGGAGGTTCGTTGAGCTGCCAGGCGATAGCATTGAGCTGGGCTTGGCTATGTACGGACAGGTCGGGCGGAAAAATGGCCTTCAGGCCTCACGAACGAAGTCCTTTTGCAGGGCGACCTCGTCGGTCGGAGCGAGCCTACTTGCCAGACAGCATCGTTTGCAGGACCCCATCGCGTCGAACTAGACCATGGAAGAGCGCTGCCGCCAGATGCACCATCACGAGGGCAAAGAACGCGAAGGCGAGATAGAAATGCGCGCTCCACAGCATAGTATGGAGGCTCGCGCTCTGCGGTAGGATCGGCGGAAGGCGGAACCCACCAAAAAGCACGATGGGATAGGCGGCTGCGGACATCATGGCCCAGCCGATCAGGGGCATGCCGATCATCAGCGCGTACAAGGCAACATGGGAGAGATGCGCGGCAAGTCTCATCGGCTCGGGAAGGTCTGCAGGCAGTGCTGGTGCGCCTGATACGGAGCGCACCAAAAGACGAACCAAGGCAAGAACGAGAATGGCGATTCCCAGCGTCTTGTGGGCTATCAGCAGCGGTACGTACTGCCGTCCGATGGTCGAGACCATTCCGACGCCGATGAATAGCATGGCCAGAATTCCGATCGCCATCAGCCAATGCAACAAACGCTGAACGGCGGAGAAGCGTGTTTTTATGTCCGTCATGGCTTTGCGCTCACTGCTGTTCGAGGATAGTGGTTCGCCTCACTGGTCCGCAGATCATAGGATCTGGCATAAGCTGCCGATCGGGCTGCCGGGAACGGGTCATCGGCTACCTTAATACCGTCAGGCAAAATGGTCGGGTCAAAATTGATATCCCGGCAGGGACCATCGACCTCCGGCTCGATTTTCTGCACCACGAGCGTTCCAGCTTCGACAGTACGCCGCTCGGGCGGCCAGGCCCTCGTCGGATCCGATGTTGGATCTGAGGGGTCGGCAACGGTCAGCACGAGTGTCCAGCGCTGCGGCGATTTGGCAACGCGCTCAGTAATGTCTTCTTCGAGATGATTGGGACCGAGTTTCGCGAAATCCGCGCCGGAGATTGGCACGGCCTGCGTTTCTGGGCGCAATGACCAACGCACTGCGTTCTTTGTACCCGCGGCATCCGTGAAAATGAATGCATTGAGACTGTTAAAAGTTACCTCCGCGTAGCTGGCTGTCCAGGGAGCCTTGGTTGCCCACTCGCCAAACGCAGCGAATTCTGGATGTGCTGCCACGAAGCCTTTCATCGCTTCGGGATCCTTACTCTTCGAGGCCTCGAGCAGGTCGTAGAACCCGTGAGGCGTCGAGACCGCGAAGACGGGTGGGTCAATTAGTGCCATGCGCCAGACGCTGTTGTCAGGCGCTGAGATTTGCACGCCGACGCCCCGCACCCGCACCGTCGGATCAGCGGCGTTCGGATCAGCCGTTGCCAAGTTGAAGCGCCCGAGAACGGGGTAGTGCCCTGCGGTGAATACCGTTGCCTTCGAAAGCGCCACAGCGGTCCCATTCGCTTCAAAGGTGCCAGTGAAGCAGACGCCCTTTGCGTGATTTCGCCGATGTCCCAGCGCGGGTCCGCCCGGAGGCGCCAGGGCGCTGACAAGTTCTGTTGAAGAAAGGCGACCGGGCGAAAGCCATCCGGCAGTGTAGGCAAAGGCGCCGACGCTGAAACCGACCACCGCGGCAATCAGCATCAAAGATCCGAGAGCGGAACGCTGCGAGCCCGGCATACAAGCCTCTCCGTCTTTAGCAGTTTCTCTGCGATGCTAGGAAATCAACGCTAGTGCGTTGACAGGCGATGACGCGGGTTAAAGCGCTTCTCCTGTTCTTTGGGCACGGAGGATGGCATTGTTGTTGAGCGTGGTCAAATCGGACTTCATAACGGAAAGCGCATCCTCAATGGCCGGGATGGGGTACCTGGAAGAGGTGGCGAATCCGTGCTGTGATCGATGTTGGATGGAGCTGAGCGCCTCAAGTCATTCGACAGCTGAACTCGCTCTCCACTCGCAGTAGTCACGCTGTCAGCACGGATGAGCGTATTGGTGATCCCCGATCGGTAATCATGTCGGCGTGCCGCTGGGGCGGCTCGCAAGATCGATATTGGTCGCTTTCATGGCTCCTTCCTTTTTCGATGATCAAGCGGGCGGATCCCGGTTTGGCGCCATTACAAGGCAACAGTGATAAGCGCCTTGATGTTCACGCGCGTTGCAAGAATGGACCGAAGCATCGAAGCTTCAGGCGGGGCACGGCTCGCCAGTCACTAATCGGGCGAGAAGATCTCCAGCCTCAGAGCCAGGGACACCGAGGTCGCGAACTGAGTCCATGTGATTCCGAGCTGCCAGGATCTTCCGGACTGCCGGGAGCCCTTGCCCTCGCAAGGTAGACAGAAACGCATTAGATTGCGCATGAAAAGGATCTGTCTCTTTTGCGCCAACCGCTAGGATAACGCGGCAGTGCGGGTCGTGGTGGTGAGAGAGAGGTGTGAAGCGCGCCACCTCTTCATCCGATAGCGCAATCTCGTTTTGAAGAAACGACCGCTGCAACGGAGCGAGGTCGTAAAGACCACCGAGCAAGAACGCACCTTCGATGCGGGAGGGGATGGTACTCCCATGAAATAGGAAGCTTGCCAGGTGTGCGCCTGCCGAATGCCCGCTGACCGTTAGTGTCGAGGGGTCGCCTCCATACTCTGCGATGCGGTCAATCACCCATCGTTTGGCGCGTACGACTTGGTCGACAAGGACCTCCATCCTGTGGGCAGGCATTAATGCATAGTCGACGATGACAGCGATCGCGCCTGCCTGGGTGACGGTGTTTGCAACACAGGAATAGTCGCGCTTGGAAAACATCCGCCAATAGCCCCCATGGATGAACATGTGGACCGGAAGGTTCTTTCGTGTCCCTTCCGGATAGAAGATATCCAAGCTTTCGGAGGGACCGTCGCCATAGACGACGTTCCCAGTCATTGATAGAGTTTCGCGAGTTCTTTCACTCGCTTTCACGATCTCGCTGACAATGCTGTCGAAGTGCGCAACATGATCACGTATGCGAAATGGGTCCGTTTCCACGATTGCTCCCCAGCTCAGAAACTTGTTGCGATATATTTCGCTTCCATGAATTCGGCAATGCCATGATGCTGACCACCCTCGCGGCCAAGGCCGCTTTGCTTCACACCGCCAAACGGGGCTGCAGGATCGGATACAAGACCACGGTTTAAGGCAATCATCCCAGCCTCGATGCCGTTGGAGACCCGCAGCCCGCGTGCAAGGTCGCGCGTGTAGACGTAGGCAGCCAGGCCGTATTCCGTGTCATTGGCTCTCCGGACGGCTTCTTCCTCGGTTTCGAAGCGATAGAGCGGCGCGACCGGCCCAAAGATTTCCTCTGAGGCCATCTCTGACTCAAATGGCACATCCGCCAGAACAGTCGGAGGATAGAAATAGCCGTCACCTGCCGGGACGTCGCCGCCACAGAGCGCACGGGCTCCTCGGACCTTTGCATCGGCCACGAGGCGTGCGATCTTGTCGACCGCCTTGCGGGTGATCATTGGACCGCATTCGGTGTCCCCGGAAACTCCCGACCCCATAATGAGCGCGCCCATGCGCCTCGTGAGGCCTTCGGCAAATGCATCGTATATCCCCGACTGGACGTAGAAGCGGTTGGCCGCGGTGCAGGCTTCGCCGGCGTTTCGCATCTTGGCGATCATCGCACCGTCAAGGGCCGCTTCCAGGTCTGCGTCGTCGAACACCACGAAGGGTGCGTTGCCGCCCAACTCCATGGAGCAGGAGATGACATTCTTCGCAGCCTCCGCCAAGAGGCCGCGACCGACACCAGTCGATCCTGTAAAAGAGAGCTTTCTGACACGTGGATCCGCGAGAACCTCTGCCGTTAATGGTCCGGGGCTGGTCGTCGTCAGTACGTTTACGACACCGTTCGGCACCCCGGCCTCCTCATAGATGGCAGCCAATGCGTAAGCAGTCAGCGGTGTTTCGCTGGCGGGCTTGAGTATCACGGTGCAACCAGCAGCAAGCGCAGGCGCGATCTTCCGGGTAGCCATCGCCGCCGGAAAATTCCACGGCGTGATCAGCAGGCAGATGCCTATCGGCTGGTAGTCGACGATGATGCGATTGGTGCCTGATGGCGCTATGCCGAACTCGCCCGTAATGCGGACAGCTTCTTCCGCATTCCAGCGGAAGAACTCGGCTGCGTAGGCGACCTCACCACGCGCGTCGCGCAACGCCTTGCCATTTTCCAGCGAGATAAGTGTCGCCAGCATCTCGGAGCGCTCGATCATAAGCTCGAAGCACCGGCGCAGGATCTCGGAGCGCTTGCGTGGCGGCGTAGCCCGCCATCCCGGCGCTGCAGCGGATGCAGCTTCGACACTGGCGCGGGCATCCTCGATCGTGGCATCCGGCACGGTGGCGAGAACCTCGCCCGTCGAAGGGTTCACGACGTCGATTGTCCGACCGGACCGAGATGGCTGCCAGGCTCCATCGATGTAGAGGCCGCGTGCGGTCGCCGTGAGATCCGGCAGGTGGTGGTCGACTTGAGGTATGTGGTGGGCAATGGTCATGATGCTTCCCCGATTCTCTTAGATGGCGGATGCGGCGAGATCGCCTTCGTAGGCCGCTCTGACGAGACGCTTCATGGCGTCGAGGTCAAAAGACCGCGGATTGTTTTTGATGAGCCTGTCGATGCCGAAGGCCTGTTCAGCGGTCCAGTCCAGCTTGTCGGCGGCAAGGCCCAGATCCGCGAGCGTCCGTGTAATGCCTATTGTTGCAAACAGTCTGCGGATCTCTTCGATGGCGGCCAGTGCAAGTTCTTCCTCGCTACCGTTCGCGTTGTCGAGGCCGAGTGCGGTGCCGATTTCGGCCATCTCGGCAGCAGACACGGATCTGTTGTAATTCATCACATAAGGCATCATGGTAGCGACACCGAGACCGTGTGCTGTGTGGGTCAGCGCTCCGGCCGGATATTGGATTGCGTGAGCTGCAGCGGTCCCTGCAGTCCCGAAGGCACATCCGGCCGCCAACGCACCCATCATGACATCGGCCCGTGCGTCTTCATCGGAGCCATTCTTGCAGGCCCTCTCCAGGCTGCGGCCGAGAAGCTTGATCGCCAGCAACGCGAAATGATCGGTAAGAGCGCTCTTTCCGATGAATACATGGTTCTGAGCAAGCAGCGGATCGGTACCGCGTCGCGCCGCGGTGAAGGCCTCGATTGCGTGGGTGAGGGCGTCGGCCCCCGCAACCGCCGTCAGTCCGGGCGGGCAGGTCATCGTAAGTTCGGGATCGCAGATGGCGGTTGTGGCGATCAGATAGGGACTGGATATCCCGACCTTGAGCGTGCGTTCGGAATCGGAAATGACAGCGACGGGCGTGACTTCGGACCCCGTCCCCGCCGTCGTCGGCACAGCGATGATCGGAAGCGTCGGGCCGGGCACCTTGTACTCGCCGTAGTAGTCCTTCAACTGCCCGCCATGGCTAAGGAGCAAGGCGGCACACTTTGCCATGTCCAGGCAGCTCCCTCCACCAATGCCAATCACCATGTCCGGGTGAAAGGTTCGTGCTTCCTCCACGCAGACGGAAACTGTCTCGATGGGAACGTCCGGCTGGACACCATCGTGGATCAGTACTGCGATCGAGGCGGCCTCGAGCGCCTTCACGATATCCGCGAAGACGGGCGTAGCAGCGAACCGCTCGTCAGTGCATAGCAACGCACGCTTGCCCAGCCTCGTGGCAATGTGCGGGAGGGCATGACGTTGTCCCTTGCCGAAGAGAATTTCCTGGGGAAGCCGAATGGCGGCGAAAAGGGTCATTGTGCATGTCCTTTAACAAGTGCTTCGTTTGAGCGGGAAAGGGCGTTAAGTTCGTCCCAAAGCCTTCCAGGAATCTCGATTCCGTCGCAGAGCGCCTGCTGGCGGCGCGACCAGGTGCCGTCGCCAGGGACCGTTACTGGTCGTGTGGGCTCGGCTGGACGCGATTTCCGGATGCGATCGAGGTAGGTACTGAAGCAAGCGAGGAGGTCGGGCTGCTTGCCGGCGTCGATGGCAATCAACACGTCCCCCTTGTTGCAGATGGCATCGGCATCCAGCGTTCCCCGGACGTCAGGCGCAGTCGATGAGTCCGCAATCGAGGCCACCAGCAATTCAAGTGCCATACCAAGAGCGTATCCCTTGGCGTCGCCGAACGGAGCGATCGACCCGTTCATTGCAGCGGCGGCGTCGGTCGTCATTTCTCCGTCGCTGTCGCGTGCCCAACCCTCCGGGATCGCGCATCCGTTTGCCGCATGGTGATGGATCTTCCCCATTGAAACCACAGAGGTCGCGAGATCGACGACCAGCGGTCGGTCCGCAGTCGGCACGGCAATCGCAAGGGGATTGGTTCCGAGGAGGGGCGTTGTTCCGCCATATGGGTGGACGAGTGCCTCGCTCGAAGATAGCGCGATCCCGATGATGCCTTCTTTCGCGAGGTGCTCTACGTAATAGGCGAGCATCCCCAGGTGGTTTGAGTTCCTGATGCCAGCAACGGCGACGCCTGTCGAAGAAGCGCGTTCAGAGAGCATGGTGCATGCCTGGAGAGCGACCACTGGCCCCAGTCCGCGCAGACCGTCGATCTTCAGGAATGACGGCGTTCGCCAGTGTGATTTCCCTTGGGTGCTTGGATCGATGAGACCATTGCCAATTCTCTGAAGAATCCTCGGCAGCCTTTGAAGGCCATGCGATGGATGACCTCTCAACTCTGCTTCGACGAGAACGTCGGTTTGCTGCAAAGCGTATGAACGAGGGGTCCCTTTTTCCTCGAGAAGGTTCCTCACCAGGTCCGCCGCTATCTCCCTCTTTACTCTCACGACAGCTCCAAATAAAATCCTATAGGATATAGTATTGAATATCGGCGAGCATCGTGTTAGCGATTGGTTCTGTCAAGAGGCAATAGATGATGCAGAATAGAACACCCACGATCGTTAACGATGCGCCGGACACGGGCGCGTTCATCCCGAGGGCCAATAGTCTTGCGGGAAGCGTGTATGAGGCAATCTTCGCCCAATTGATGGCTTTGAAGATTCCCCCAGGCGCAAGGATCAATGTCGATAATCTGGTGCGCGAACTGAATGTCTCGCAGACGCCCATCCGCGAAGCGCTTGGGCGGCTGGAAGGGGAGGGACTGGTAGTCAAGACCCACCTAATCGGTTACAGCGCGGCTCCCCAGATCGCCCGACGCCGCTTCGACGAGCTCTATCAGCTGCGTCTTCTGCTTGAGCCGGACAGCGCAGCCAGAGCGGCCCTCGCGATGGACGATGAAAAGCTTGCAACGCTTCGCGAAGCAGCCGGAGTGATGGGGCGACGTGATGGCACCGATGAGCGCCTTCGCTATTCGACATTCGCGCGCCAGGACGCAATGTTCCACGACCGTATCCTCGAATATGCGGGCAACGAGCTCATCCGCGAGACGCTCAATCACCAGCACACGCATTTCCATATCTTCCGTCTGATGTTCCACTCACGGGTGACCGAGGAGGCTCTCGACGAACACGAAGCGTTACTGACGGCATTCGCCGCAGGCGACGCCTCCGCCGCCGAGAAGGCGATGCGCGTCCACCTTGAGCATTCACGGGACAGGCTGCTCCCAGCTTTCGATTGAGGAATCTGCGATGTCGAGCGTTGTCAGCATTCACAGAGATGGAAGAGCGCCCGTGGTTCAGGCCGATGACCTCGCACGTCAGCCGGTGTTGCGTGCCGAAAACCTTTCCAAGGAATATGGCCCGGTCACGGTTCTTTCGGATGTGACACTCGACATCCATCCCGGCGAGATTCACGCGATCATCGGCGAGAACGGTGCCGGCAAATCGACTTTCATGCGGCTTCTGTCCGGCTACGCCGAACCTACAGCAGGTTCGCTGAGCATGGACAAGGGGGTGGTCCGTTTTGTCGGGCCTGAGCAGGCCCAGCAGGCTGGTATTGTTCTGGTCCACCAGGAAATTCTGCTTGCCGATGCCCTGACTGTCGCGGAAAACCTGTTCCTCGGCCGCGAATTGATGCGCAACGGAGTCGTTGACGACCGGACGATGCGCCGTCTCGCCGCTGAGAAGCTGGCTGAACTCGGAAGCATGGTTTCCCCCAATGCGCTGGTGCGAAACATCTCGCTTGCCGACCGCCAGCTTGTCCAGATCGCTCGGGCGCTGCTGGATGATCATAGGCTGGTGATCTTCGACGAACCGACAGCCGTCCTTACGGGGGACGAGGTCGAGCGATTGCTCTCGATCATCCTGCAACTCAAGGCGCAGAAGATTGCTGTCCTCTATATCAGCCACCGTCTCGACGAGGTGCAGCGAATTGCCGACAAGGTAACGGTGCTGCGCGACGGCAAACTGGTCGGCACGCACCCGGGCCACAGTCTCAGTCAGTTGGACATGGCGCGTCTTATGGTCGGACGCGACCTCGCGGCGCTCTATCCGGAAAAGTCACCCGCGGCCGCGGGTGAAAGGATGCTTTCAGTCCGGAACCTGTCAGTTCCGGGTTTTGCAAAGGATATCACCTTTGACGTTCGCAAGTCCGAGATCCTCGGCTTCGCCGGAATGATCGGGGCGGGCCGGACGGAGCTATTCGAAGGCATCATGGGGTTGAGACCGGCAACTGGCGAGGTCGAGCTCGAAGGCAAGTCGATCAACATTCATTCGGCGCGGGCGGCGATCGACGCCGGGATCGGTTACTTGACCGAGGACCGGAAGGGAAAAGGCCTTCTTCTCCAGGAGCGGCTTGCACCCAACCTCACCCTGTCCGCGCTTCAACGGTTTCATCCCGGTTTGTTGATGCGGCGACGCCGCGAACAGACCGCTCTGACACAGGCCGTCGATCAATACGACATCCGATTGAAGAGTTTGGGGGTGAAAGCAGGACAGCTATCCGGTGGCAATCAACAAAAGCTTCTGCTTGCAAAGATATTGTTGGCCGCGCCCTCGGTCGTCGTCATCGACGAGCCGACGCGTGGCATCGATATCGCCAACAAGGCGCAGATTTACGCATTCATCCAGCGGCTCGTGATGGAGGGGAAGGCGTGCGTCGTGATCTCCTCCGAAATGCAGGAACTGATCGGGATCTGCGATCGAATTCTTGTGATGCGGGAAGGGCGCATCGCGGGGGAGGTCTCAGGAGACGAAATGACGGAGCACAACGTCGCGCTTCTGGCGACAAGCGACGTTGCTCCGGGAAAAGGCGAGGGAGGAAACAGATGACTGTCATTACGGGTTCGACCCCGGTCAAACCGGAGCGGGAATGGAATATCGGATGGGCGGATGTGGGACCATTTGTGGCTCTGATCGCATTGCTGGCAATCGGTTTTGCGGTCAATCCGGATTTCCTCTCCGCGACCAATCTCGGCAACGTCATCACCCGCAGCGCCTTCATTGCGATCATCGCGGTCGGAGCAACCTTCGTCATCTCTTCGGGGGGCCTTGATCTCTCCGTGGGCTCCATGGCCGCATTCATCACCGGGATCACGATCATGTTCATGAACCGGATGGCACCCGACTGGGGTGTTTCGGCAATCCCGGCCGGGATGGTGGTGGCGATTGCCGTGGGTCTCCTCTGCGGATTGATGAACGGCATTATTGTGACTGTCGGCAAGATCGAGCCGTTCATCGCGACGCTCGGAACAATGGGCATCTTCAGGGCACTGATCACGTACATGTCCGACGGCGGCACGATCCCCATCGATCGCACTCTCCGCGACGCGTACCGCCCCGTGTACTTCGGCACCATCGCGGGCATCCCGTTGCCGATCCTGATCTCGATTGCCGTCGCTGTCGTCGCCTCGTTCATTCTCTACAAGATGAAGTACGGGCGCAAATGCGCCGCGGTCGGGGCCAACGAGGACGTTGCCCGCTATTCCGGCATCTCGATAATCAAGACCCGCACGATCGCCTACGCCATCCAGGGGGCCTGCGTTGCGATCGCCGCGATCTGCTACGTGCCGCGTCTTGGCGCGGCCACCCCGACGACTGGCGTTCTCTGGGAACTCCAAGTCATCACGGCAGTTGTCATCGGCGGAACCGCACTCCGCGGCGGCAAGGGTCACGTCTGGGGCACGGTTGCCGGAGCGGTCATCCTTGAACTCATCGCCAACCTGATGGTGCTATCCGACTTCGTTTCCGAATACCTGGTGGCGGGCGTCCAGGGCGTGATCATCATCATCGCGATGCTCATTCAGAGGTTCTCGAAATAATCCGCGTCCGGACCGCGCGGCGAATGAATTTTGTCGGTCCTATTCTGGGAGGAATGAATGTTGAAGAGGAAATGGGTTGTGGCACTCGCCGCAAGCACGGTGCTGCTCGCGGGTCACGCATTGGGCGCCGACAAGAAAGTGGTCGCCGTGTCGATCCCGGCTGCCGACCACGGTTGGACGGCAGGCATCGTCTATCACGCGCAGGCCGCAGCAAAGGAAATCAATGCCGCGTTTCCGGACGTGGAGGTGGTGGTAAAGACCTCGCCTTCGGCTACGGCGCAGGTGAGCGCGCTTGAGGATCTGTCGGCCGGACGCAAACTCGATGCGCTGGTGATCTTGCCTTACACGTCCGAGGAACTGACGACCCCCGTCAAGGCGGTGAAGGATGCGGGAACCTTCATCACGGTCGTCGACCGCGGCCTGAACGATCCAACGATCCAAGACCTATACCTGGCTGGCGATAACATCGCCGTCGGACGCAACACTGCAAAATTCATGATCGACAAGCTGGGCGGCAAGGGGAACCTCGTCGTGTTGCGGGGAATTCCGACAGTGATCGACGACGAGCGCATTCAAGGATTCCAGGACGCGATCAAGGGCACTGACCTCAAGGTACTCGACATCCAGTATGCGAACTGGAACAGTGACGAGGCCTTCAAGCTGATGCAGGACTATCTGGCCAAATACCCTCAGATCGACGCCGTATGGGCAAACGACGACGACATGCTGCTTGGGGTGCTCGAAGCGGTCAAGGAATCCGGGCGCAAGGATATCAAGCTGGCACTCGGCGGCAATGGCATGAAGGACATCGTCAAGAAGGTCATCGACGGAGACGCCATGACCCCGGTCGAAACGCCTTACCCGCCAGCGATGATCAAGACAGCGATCTACATGACGGTCGCCAACTTGGTCGGACAGGCTCCCACCAGAGGAAACGTCAAGCTCGACGCGCCTCTCATCACGCAGGCGAACGCGAAGGAATACTACTTCCCGGACTCGCCGTTCTAATCATAGAAACAGGGGTGGCAAGGAGCCACCCCGCCGCATGGACAAAGAGGAGTAAATCATGCCAGGCAAGAAGATACTGATGCTGACCGGCGAATTCACCGAAGAGTACGAGATCTACGTTTTCCAGCAGGCGATGGAAGCAGTTGGCCATACGGTCCACGTCATCTGCCCTGACAAGAAAGCCGGAGATCTTATCAAGACCTCGCTTCATGACTTCGAAGGCGATCAAACCTATACCGAGAAGCTCGGGCACTTCTTCACCATCAACAAGACATTCTCAGAAGCCGAAGTGCAGCTAGACCAATATCACGCCGTTTATGCTGCCGGTGGCCGCGGTCCGGAATACATCCGCACCGACAAACGTGTGCAGGCCATCGTCCGTCATTTCCACGAGAAGCAGAAACCGATCTTCACGATCTGCCATGGCGTGCAGATTCTTATTGCGGTCGACGGCGTCGTGCGCGGGAAGAAAGTCGGTGCGCTCGGCGCTTGCGAGCCGGAAGTCACACTCGCAGGCGGTACCTATATCGACCTTTCGCCGACCGAGGCCTACGTTGACGGCACCATGGTATCCGCAAAGGGATGGACGGCGCTCGCCGCATTTATCCGGGAATGCCTGAAAGTGCTCGGGACAGAGATTCACCACCGGGATGATGTTGCACAGGCAGCGTAAGCTCCTGCGACCTCTCCATCAGGGTCGCCGTCACCCGGCGGCCCCAAACCAGAAGTTTCACTGCTTCCGATGCACCATTCGTTTGCGGCCAAGCGTGAAGGGGTGGGGCCCTCTACGGTCTGCATGGGATCTGTCGAGCCTCCCCTGGTCGTTTTGAGAAGTCAAAGGTTCGCAACGAAACTTCGACTGCACCGCCATCAGATGTAACGGCAGGTTCAGAAGCGACGGCCTGATCAATCCTACTTCGAAGGCAACGATGGAGCGACATATCACTCTTCTCGTTCGGCGCGCGATCGCTGCCGCCATCGCCAGGAAATATAGGAAGCCTCGGATGCAACATTCACCGGATCTTGATGCAGTCATCAACAACGGCGGGGCCGCCTCGCTACGTCGCAGTTTTACTCGGAACTGATGGTGCGCGCTCGAGTATCCGGAAAGGCTATCGCTAAGGCGGATGGATATATTGCAGCCACAGCAGCGGCCAACGGCCTTTCGGTTACAACACGCGATACAAGCACCTTCGAAGCCGTTGGATTGAAAGTTATTAATCCATGGCTTTTGCATAGCCGCCCAACCTTGAAAAATGCGCGATGACGTCAGGCAGGTCCTCGATCATTCGTGCCCTATAGAGGCGCCCGCAGCGGTGGCCGCGGGCACGTCCTGGAGGAGCTTATGGGGATCAGCGCTGCTTGGAGACAGTGCGGAGACGAACGGTCCAGCCGTAGTGGGTTTCGTAACCCTTGACGTCAGCGCGGTAGACGACGCTGTCGACGACCGCCGAAATCGGCTGCAGGGTCGGAACGAGGTCCTCGTAGCGCTTCTGGATGTCCTCATACATTGCCTTCTGCTTCCCCTGGTCGCGTTCCACCAAGGCTTTGGCCGACATGTCGTTCAGCTGCTGGTCGAAGAAAGAGGTCCGCCAGCCGATAATTCCGCTGAGCTTGGCATCGTCGGCATTGTTTGGATTGATGACTAGTGCTCGTAGGTTGGAATGCGGATGCGGCTCCTGACCACCGCCGCCGCGGCCGACGATCATCTCGAACTTGCGTTCGCGCATCGGGCCATAGATCTGGTCTCCGGCCCCCTGGACGATCTCGGCCTTGATGCCAGCCTGGGCCAGCGTCGCCTGGATCGCGGTGGCGGTGTCGGCAAACGGCGGCTCGTTGAGCGTCAGCAGCTTGACGGCGAAACCGTTCGGATAACCCGCCTTGGCGAGCAGTTCCTTGGCCTTGGCGACATCGACCTTGTAGTCGGGATCCGGCAGGGCGCCGATCACCCCCTCTGCGACTGGGCGCAGACGCTTGGCGCCGTAATTCGGCATGATCGTCTTGTTGATGCCGTCGTAGTCGATGAGATAACGGATCGCCATTCGGACATCCTGGTTCTTGAACCGTTCGTCCTTCATGCTGACTGCGAGGAAGTAGAAGCCCGAGCTTGGCGTGCTCTGGACTTCGACATCCTTGTTCTTGCTGAGTGCGGCGATATCCGGAACGGAAAGACCGATCGCGACATCGACGTCACCCTTTTCCAGCATCAGGCGTTTGGTCTGGGACTCCGGAAGGTGACGGAAGATGACCCGCTCCATCTTGGGTTTTTCGCCCCAGTAATCGTCGAACCGCGTCAGTATGAGCATTTCGTTGGAGGACCAGCGCGTCAGGTTGAAGGCTCCGGAGCCGGCGGCATTGACCTTCAGCCAGGCCGCGCCCCTGTCGCCATTGGTCTCGTGGGACATGACGGTCTTCATGTCGACGACTGCGCTCGCATCTGGCTTGCCGAAGATATCGAGGGTGAGCTGCGGATCGGTCGCTTGGGCGGGCTTGAGGGTGATCTTGTTGCCGTCCGCCGTCAAAAGCGAGTCGATATTGTTGCCCCTGTAGCCAAAGGACGACCAAACGCCCGCGCCGACAAGACCAAGGCCGATGTTGCGCTTAATTGACCAGACGACGTCTTGCGCTGTCACCGGGTTGCCGGAGCTGAACGTCGCGCCGTCTCTCAGCGTAAAGGTGATCGAACCATCGTCGGCGATCGTCCAGGAGCTCGCAAGGCCCGGATTGACGGTCTTCTTGTCGGCGCCCAGTTCCACCAGCGTGTCGTAGAGATTGGTGATGACGCCGGTCGCCTCGCGCCCCGAGATCGCAGCCGGATCTAGAGTAAGGATATTGTTCATGCTCAGGCCGACGATCAACTGGTCGGCAGGCGTGTCCGCAAATGCGACCATCGGCGCGGACAGCGTCAAAGCCGTGGCGAGCGCCACATGCCTCATCCATTTCATTGGGGTTCCTCCATTCTGGCGCTCACGGTAAGACATCATATGAGCTGATGTCTTGTATGAAGACCTAAACAGCTTCCTTCGTCAACATATGCTGGCAGTATCGCGTAAATTTGTCTAAATACGGAAACCACGGGGCTTCGATGGAGCCTTGGCATCGTATTTCTGACGCCTTGTCATATGATAAGATTGCTGTTACCCGACATGGGTTCGGTCCGAATAGGAGGAGTAGGATGAAGCGGCTTCTGATCACCGGAGCTGCCGGCAGTATGGGCATGGCCATGCGGCAACGACTCGGCCATTTGGCCGAAACCATTCGCGTTTCCGATATCACCCCGCTGACGGCGATGACGCCCAATGAGGAACCGGTCAGCTGCGACCTGATGGATGCTGACGGTGTGATGCGAATGGTGGAAGGCTGTGACGGTATCTTGCACTTCGGCGGCATCCCGTCGGAAAACACCTTCGACAGTATTCTGGAGGCCAATATACGCGGCCTCTACAATCTCTACGAAGCGGCACGCAAGCATGGCAAGCCGCGCATCCTGTTCGCCAGCAGCAATCACACGGTTGGCTTCTATCGCCAGGACCAGTTCATCAGCGTCGACCAGCCGACCAAACCGGACGGCCTCTACGGCGTATCGAAATGTTTCGGCGAAGCTCTGGCGCAGATGTATTTCCACAAGTTCGGTCAGGAGACGGCGATCGTCCGCATCGGTGCATGCTGGCCGAAGCCGACGACGGTGCGAATGCTGGCGATCTGGCTGAGCTTCGACGACATGGCCTCGCTCGCCGAGCGAGTGTTCAAAGCGCCCTATCTCGGTTGTCCGACGATCTGGGGCGTTTCCGACAACCAGGCGAAATGGTGGGACAATTCGGCTTCCGCCTATCTCGGCTGGAAACCGAAGGACAATTCTGAGACCTATCGCGCCGAACTGGAGCGCAGCCCCGGCATCCCGGACAAGGACTCGTCCCAGGCAAAATGGCAAGGCGGTGGTTTCGTCGACGAGCCAATCTATATCGAGCCTCCGCGCTCCCCGATCCGGTAAAGTCTCATGAAAATTACCCACCTCACCACCACCGCCGTCAGCCTGCCTCTCGCCGAACCGCTCGGCAATGCCACCGCCACCATTCGCCAGCTCTCCTGCATCGTCGTAGACCTCGGCACCGATGAGGGATTGCGGGGTGAAAGCCTCATCTTCACCATCCGGCCGGAGCAGGTAAAGCTTCTGGACGCCATGGTGCATGTGCTGTCCGACGCTGTGATCGGCCTTGATCCGGACGATACCGGCGCATTCTGGGCGGATGCCTGGCGGCGCATCAACTTCATCGGCTTCACTGGCGTCTCGATCATGGGTATTTCGGCGATCGACGGAGCTATGTGGGACCTCAGAGCCAAGCGCGCTGGTCTTTCTATCTCGCGGATGCTCGGCAGGTGCCGGGAGACAATTCCAGCCTATGCGAGCGGCGGGTTGTGGCTCACCCAGGACATCCCGGCACTGGTGCGCCAAGCCGAGGGTTTCGTCGCGCAGGGTTTCAAGGCGATGAAGCTGCGACTTGCCGGAAGGATCGAAGTCGACCTGCCGCGGGTCAAAGCCGTCCGGGCGGCGATCGGCAGCGAGATCGCGCTGATGGTCGATGCCAATCAGGTGCTGGATGCGGATGCCGCCATCAGGCTCGGCGATGCGTTGGCGCCATTCGACATCGCCTGGTTCGAGGAACCTGTACCGGCGCATGCCCTCGAGGCTTCGGCCAAGGTGGCGAACGCCCTGCGAATACCGATCGCCTCAGGGGAGAACGAATACACTCGTTACGGCTTTCGGCGGATGATCGAAGCAGGCGCCGCCTCTATTCTCATGCCCGATCTTCAACGGGTCGGTGGTGTAACCGAATTTGCGCGCGTCGGCGCGCTGGCGGCGAGCTTCGACTTGCCGATTTCGTCACACCTCTTCCCGGAAATGAGCTTACAGCTCCTTGCTCATGTGCCTACGGCTCATTCTCTCGAATACATGGATTGGTTCGCTCCGCTCTATCAGGAGAAGATCGATCTTATCGACGGTCTGGCGCGGGTTCCCGATGCGCCGGGTTGGGCAATGGCATTGGATCGCGCTGCTATTCGGTGCTACAGCCTGTGACAACAAGCACTGCGGAACGGCGGGAGCCTTCCCAAGGAAGCCGCCTTCGCCGTTTGCGTTTCCGGCGAAGATGAGAACCGGCGTTCCTGTCGTGAACGAGACACTTGAAGGACGCGCCGGCTACCTGAAGGCATTCACAATTGCAGTCGGCGTCTTTGGACGCTACGCCTCAGATCGACGCGGCTCACCTCTTCGAGGACATCGGTTTAAGGAGCTCCTTACGGGCCAGTGCCCGGGAGTTGCTCTCCATGGGCTCTTGCTATCGGGAGGTGTTTCTGACCGTCAGGGCAATTGCCGCCCGCTCGCGAAAATACGGATCGCTGCCGCGTGGGCATATCATACAACTTGACTAATGAGATATTATGACAGATAGTATCACCAGTCGATCGGGAGTCGGCAAAGGAGGATTTTCGATGTATCACATGAAGGCAATGATTGCTGCAGCGGTTATCGGCGCAGCATGCTGGAGCGCACCGCTTCGTGCCGAAACGCCGCCAAATATGCTTGTTGTTGGCTTCTCGATGAACAATATCCTGACATTGGATCCGGCGGCCATTACCGGCAAGGAGACGGTCCAGGTTCTCGCCAACATATACGACAACCTGGTTTCACTCGATCCTGTCAACAGGTCCGAGGTTACACCTCAGCTCGCGGAGAGCTGGGTCGTCAGCGATGACAAGTCGAAGATCACTTTCACCTTGCGAGACGGGGCGACCTTTGCTTCCGGCAACCCCGTCACGTCCGAGGACGTCGTCTGGTCGTTGAAGCGGCTGATGTCATTGAACCTGGCCCAGGCGTCGTTCTTGAAGACCCATGGGTTCACTGCCGACAACGCCGAGGCAAGCTTCACCGCTCCGGACGTCAAGACCGTGGTCATCACGCTTCCCAAGAAGGTTGACCCGGAACTTATCATCATGACGCTGGGCATCGTTGGCCCGGGATCGATCTATGACAGCAAGACTGTGCTGGAAAATGAAAAGGACGGTGACAAGGGTGCCGCCTGGCTGACCACGCATTCAGCGGGGTCGGGACCATTCGTCCTTGGTGAATGGCGCTCGAACGAGCGCGTCGTTCTTGATCGCAACGACAAATATTGGGGCGATAAGCCGGCGATGCGCCGCATCATCATGCGTCATCTGGCAGAATCGCAGAGCCAGCGCCTGATGCTGGAGAAGGGCGATATCGACATTGCCTTCTCGATGTCGGCGGCCGATCTCAAGTCGCTGGAAGCCAACAAGGACGTCAAGATAGAAACAATCGGTGGCAGTGGCTTCTATTATCTTGCGGTGTCGATGAAAGATGAGAAGTTCAAGAACCCGAAGGTTCGAGAGGCACTTCGCTATCTGATCGACTATCAGGGTCTCGACAAGACTGTCCTGCCGTATTTCGGCAAGCTACGCGATCGGCCGATCCCAAGCGGCATCTTCGGTGCATTGCCTGAGGCCGGCTACAAGCTCGATGTCGAGAAGGCGAAGGCGCTGTTGGCCGAAGCAGGCTATCCGAACGGTTTTTCGACGACGCTCCGCGGTATTTCGGACGCGCCGTTCTTGAACCTCGCAACGGCTCTCCAGGCAACACTTGCCCAGGCGGGCATCAAGGCCGAAGTCATCACCGGGTCCGGCGATCAGATCTACGGCGCGATGCGCGAACGCAAATTCGAGTTGCTTGTCGGCCGCGGCGGCGGCGGACAGTTGCCGCATCCTGACTCCAATCTGCGCGCTATCGCCTACAACCCGAACAATTCGGATGAGGCAAAGCTGACAAACTTCCAGGGTTGGCGCACGTCGTTCTTCGACGAAAAACTGAACAGCATGATCGATGCTGCGCAGGTTGAAGGCGACAAGACTGCTCAGACTAAACTCTACGGCGATATCCAGGGGTATTATGCCGACCTCGTACCGGCGATCCAGCCTTTCTCCGAGGTAGTGGATACCGTGGGCGTGCGCGCCGATATCAAGGGGCTGGCGCTGAATCCGTCGTGGTCGACGCAATTGCGTACGGTCACCAAGGAACGCTAGGCCGCCAACACGTGCGACGGGTGTGTCCCGTCGCATATGCCATTTTGTGACTATGAAAGATCCAGCAATGAGCCATGATCGCATCTTTGCCGCCGCGCGGCAGGCCGGCACCATTATGGTGACCTTGCTCGGCCTCCTCATCCTGACGTTTTGCATCGGTCGACTGATGCCGGTGGATCCGGTGAGAGCGATCGTCGGGGAGGAGGCGGATCGCGCCACCTACGAGTTGGTCGCAGAGCGGTTGGGGGTCAATCTGCCGCTTCACACTCAATTCATCCGCTACGTCGGGGACGTGGTGCGCGGCGACTTCGGAGTTTCTATCCGCACGGGACAGCCCGTCATCAGCGACATCGCTCATGTCATGCCGGCTACGATTGAACTTGCCACCTTCGCCATTCTTTGTGGGGCTGGTTTCGGGATACCTCTCGGTATATTCGCGGCGATCAATCGTAATCGGCCAGCCGATCACATCATCCGCTTCCTGACGCTGATCGGGCATTCGATGCCGATCTTCTGGACGGGCATGATCGGCCTCATTATTTTCTATGCGGTGCTTGGGCTCGTGGGCGGCGGCGGGCGGATTTCCGACTACTATATCGGCCTTGTGCCGGAGACGACCGGCTTCATGCTCATTGACGCGGCGATCGCTGGCGACTGGGAGGTCTTCGGCGACGCGCTCAACCATCTCATCCTGCCCGCCAGCATTCTCGGTTACTCGTCGATGGCTTACATCACCAGGATGACGCGAAGTTTCATGCTCGACCAGCTTGGGCAGGAGTATATTACGACGGCGCGAGTGAAGGGATTGTCGAAGGGCCGGACGATCTGGCATCACGCCTTTGCCAATATCCGGGTTCAGCTCGTCACCATCGTTGCCTTGGCATATGGCAGCCTACTCGAAGGGGCGGTGCTGATTGAGACGGTCTTCTCCTGGCCGGGCTTTGGACAATACATCACCAACAACATGCTCATCGGCGATATGAACGCGGTCATGACCTGCGTGCTGCTTGTGGGCGTTATCTTCATCGCGCTGAACCTGCTTTCAGACGCACTCTACAAGATCTTTGATCCAAGGACGCGGTGACATGGCACCAGGACATCTTGAAATGAGCAATCTTGTTTTGACTGAGCGTCGCAACGGACCTGTTGTCATGGCGGCCAGACGTTTCGCCGCGGTCATCGGCGAGTTGCTGGCGAACCCAACAGCTGCCTTCGGCGTCATCGTCATCGCGATACTGCTGTTGACTGCGCTGCTTGCTCCCGTTCTCGCCAGCCATGACCCCAATGTCGTCGACCTCGGCAACGCTCTGGGCCGACCGAGCAGCCTTCATTGGTTCGGAACGGACGAACTGGGAAGGGACGTCTACAGCCGCCTCGTCTATGGAAGTCGGATCAGCCTGACATTCATTTTCATCGTGTCTATCATCGTTGGCCCGGTCGGACTTCTGGTTGGAACGACAGCCGGATACTTCGGCGGCTGGTGCGATACGGTGATGATGCGCATTACCGATATATTCCTGTCGTTTCCGAGCCTGATCCTGGCGCTTGCCTTTGTCGCGGCATTGGGCGCGGGCCTGGAGAACGCGATCATCGCCATAGCGCTCACTGCCTGGCCACCAATTGCCCGCCTGGCACGAGCCGAGACGCTGACCTTTCGCGGGGCGGACTATATCGCTGCCTCGCGCATGCAAGGCGCCTCGCCACTGCGAATCATCGTAAAGTCGATCATGCCCATGTGTCTGCCCTCGGTCCTCGTCCGCATTACGCTGAGCATGGCGACGGTGATCCTCACTGCTGCTGGCCTCGGCTTCCTCGGACTTGGCGCGCAACCGCCCTTGCCTGAATGGGGTGCGATGATGGCGACGGGCCGGCGCTACATGCTGGACAACTGGTGGCTCGTTGCGTTTCCAGGCGGCGCGATCCTGCTCGTCAGTCTTGCTTTCAACCTGTTGGGCGACGGTCTTCGCGACGTGCTCGACCCGAAGCAGAAGTGAGGAACGTCACATGGCCAATCTCCTCGATGTCCGCAATCTGCATGTCAGCTATCGCGGCCGCAAAGGTGACAACCCGGTTGTCAAGGGAATCTCGTTCTCGCTCGGGCAAGAGAGGCTGGGGATCGTTGGTGAATCCGGATCGGGAAAATCCACCATCGGTCGGGCGCTACTGAAGCTTCTGCCGACGGCCAATATTACAGCCGAGCGGATGCAATTCGGTGAAACCAATCTGCTGACCTGCCGCGAGAAAGAGATGTTGCAGGTCCGCGGACGCCGTATGTCGATGATCTTGCAGGACCCGAAGTTTTCTCTCAATCCAGTCCACCGGGTCGGCGATCAGGTTGCGGAAGCCTATCGCATACACAGTGGCGCCTCACGCGGCGCGGCCAAGCAACGCACGCTGGAAATGCTGGAGGCAGTGCAGATTCGTGATCCTGAGAGGGTGTTCAGTCTTTATCCGCACGAGGTCTCGGGCGGAATGGGGCAGCGCGTCATGATTGCGATGATGTTGATCCCCGAGCCTGAGCTGATCATCGCCGATGAGCCGACCTCGGCGCTCGATGTCACTGTACGCATGCAGGTGCTGAAGATCCTCAATGACCTGGTGATCAGTAAGGGCATTGGGCTGATCATGATCAGCCATGACCTCAACCTGGTCCGCAATTTCTGTGACCGCGTTCTGGTGATGCGGTCGGGCGAGTTCGTCGAGGAACGGCAGGCGCGCGACCTGAAGAACGCAGAGCATCCCTACACACGCGGATTGCTGGCAGCGCAGCCTCACATCGGCGGTGACCGCCGCCCACTGCCTGTCTTGAGCCGCAGCCAGACCATCAAAGTCGCAACAGTTGAGGGTACACCATGAGCGCGATCGAGATTGAAGATCTATCCATTTCGCTCGGCATTGGCGTGCACGCAAAGCGCATTCTCGGGGGCGTGAACTTCAGCGTCGACAAGGGCGAGTCCTTCGGGCTAGTCGGAGAATCTGGCTCGGGCAAGTCGACGGTCCTACGGTGTATCGCCCGCCTGCTGAACGCGTGGGATGGTAGGATTGCCATCAACAACAAAGCCGTCCGCGATACGCCTCAGGACGAATACTGCCGTACCGTCCAGATGGTCTTCCAGGACCCCTACGGATCGCTTCACCCGCGCCAGTCGATCCAAACCGCGCTTCAGGAGCCCCTGCGCATTCAGCGTATGGATCGCCATCAAGAACGCATGGAACAGGCGCTGATCGAGGTCGGGCTCACTCCCGCCTTTCTCCAGCGCTATCCGCACGAGCTCTCCGGCGGGCAGCGCCAGCGCGTCGCCATCGCACGCGCACTCATCCTCGATCCTTCCGTCCTGCTGCTCGACGAGCCCACTTCGGCCCTCGATGTGTCCGTTCAGGCAGAAGTGCTGAACCTCCTCTCCGAGCTTAGAGCACGCAAGGGGCTGACCTATCTCCTCGTCTCGCATGATCTCGCGGTGATCGACCATATGTGCGATCGGCTGGCGGTCATGCAGCATGGACGCATCGTCGAGATCCTGGACCGTGCGGTCCTTTCGACGGGGCGGGCGACCGATCCCTACGCAAGGGAGCTGATCCGAGCCAGTGTCGAGTACGACCAGGCAGTTTGAGCTGGCGCCAAGCGGCGCAATCGTGAGGTTGGCAGCGCCGGGCAATATGGATGAAGGCCGATGATCGACCGCGACAATCTTGCCTCCATCGCTCGACGGCATCGCGATGCGTCAGCATTTCCGTTGAGATTCGGCGGCTCTTCGGTCGACTTCGTGACGTGGCGTTCCTCGACATTGGACCATGTCGTGCAGTCGATCGATCCTGACGCATGTCATGTCGACGGGGTCGAAACGATGGAGCAATGGGATTGCTCGTCTTTTGCCGGCAAACGGTTGAGCCTTCGATTTTCCAATGGCGAGGTGGCTGAGGCCCTTCTGCTCCTGCCACACCAGCAGACACCTGCACCAGCCTTGTTGATGTTGCATGATCACGGTGCGACCTTCAATATCGGCAAGGAGAAGGTAGTCCCTGCGCCGCCAGATGGTCCGACGCGGGAAGCCGCGCGGGCGTGGGCAGATCGTTTCTATGGCGGACGTTTTCCTGGAGAAGAGGCGGCGCGGCGTGGCTATGTCGTTCTCAGCGTCGATGCGCTCGGCTGGTCAAGCCGTTGCGGCAACGGGTACGAAGCGCAGCAGGCGCTTGCCGCTAACCTGATGCAGTTCGGTGTCTCGCTTGCCTCAGTCGTTGCCATGGAGGATATCGCAGCCGCCAAATTTCTTGGCGAGTTGCCAGAGGTTGATCGGAAGCGCGTGGCAAGTTTCGGATTTTCCTTTGGCGGGTACCGCGCCTGGCAGGTCGCAGCCCTTTCTGCCGACATTGCGGCCTTCTGTGCAATCGGCTGGATGGGCACCCTGGATGGGCTCATGCAGACCGGCAGCAACCAGTTGCGCGGCCAATCGGCATTCTACATGCTGCATCCACAGATCGCGGGCAAGCTAGACTATCCCGACTTTGCCGGCCTTGCAGCGCCGAAGCCGGGCTACTTTCTGAGCGGGCGCGAGGACCGGCATTTCCCTCCAGCCGTCGTTGAGGCTGCGTTTGGCCGTCTGCGTGAGCTCTGGTCGGCCGGAAAGGGGATGGAAAACCTGAAAACGGCCATCTGGCAAGGCGGCCACGAGTTCCCCATCCCAGAGCAGGACGCTGCGCTCAACTGGCTCGATGCGGCTCTCAGGGGCTGACGAACGACGCTTCGTCAGCCCCTCTTGTTCATGCCACCAAGTTCGCCTCAATGAAGGCGAAGTTGATGTCTTCTCCAAGACCCGGCTTATCGGAAAGGTGGACATAGCCGTGTTCGTCCATGGGATCGACAAGCGCGTTCAGATACTCGAAGCCGTCATCATACTCGAGGAAAGGATGCAAGAGGCCTCGTTCGTACCACTTGGCATTCTTGCTGCAGGCGGCGACGATCAGGTTCGGGGCGCCGTTGCCATGAATTTCGCAATACATGCCGAAGGACTCCGCAAGGTGCATCGACTTCATCGCAGGGCTGATGCCGCCGACATCGTGCACGCCTGTCCGCAGGATGTCGCAGGCATTCGAGGTGATCCACTCGGCGCGACTGAAGTGCTTTCCACCAGCGCTCTCCGGGCCAAGAACGGGAATGTCGAGATTGGCCGCAAGCCAGGCGTAGGAGGCCGAGCTTTGCTCGTCCATCGGCTCTTCGATCCAATCGAAGCTCAGCTTCTCCAAGCCCTTGCCGAGTTCGAGCGCCTCGGTTCGGCTATACCAATGAAACGCATCGATCATTAGGTGAATATCGGGACCAACGGCCTCCCGCACGGCCGCGCAGGCCTTCAGATCCATTTTCACATCAGGTGCCCATGACACCGGAGGCATCCAGGTATGCAGCTTGATACCCTTGTAGCCGCGCTTTACCAGCTTTTCGGCGAAACGCCCGTAGTCTTCCGGCGTTGCAAGGCCGCCCTCGAGCTCGTCGCCACACATGATCGATCCATAGGCCCGCACCTTGTCGCGATAGCCACCGATAAGCTTGTGGACGGGGATAGCCAGCTTGCGTCCGGCGAGATCCCACAGCGCGCAGTCCACGATAGCAAGCGTCCGGTCGGTCAGTTGTGCAGCACTTCCACGCTGCCAATGGGCGAGTTCCTGCCAGAGTCTCTCGCGATCAAATGGATCCTGGCCGATCAGTACCTTTTTGATGAACTTGTCGAGGACATGCGGACGAACGATTTCGGGCGGGGAAAAGCAGTAGCCCTCGGTGCCATCGTCTGCGACGATCGTCAGCAGCGCAAGGTTGACCTTGTGAGCCGGCCCAGGATGGGCATGTCCTGCCGTGTCGGCGTGGCGATAGGTCGTGTGCGCAAAGACGCGCACGTTAATATCAACGATCTTCAAGTTTTCTCCTCCAGGTTCTTTTTGTGTCCGGCCCGTGGCCGAATACGGCAAATGTCGAAGGCTCTATCCACAGTCCTGTCGCGTCATCGCCTGGACTGTTTCGGTGCTGACGTGCGCGGCGATCCCTTTGCCAAAGGCCTCCGGATGCTTACTTGTAATACGGCGTCACTAATGTCATAATATGTCTGACGCGCTCTGGTCAATCGGATTTTTGCAATCACTTGACAGGTGAGCGTCGTTCGGGATGTCTAGATCGACAGAGGGCGGCGACAAATATGGGGCACAATGTGGTTCAGCAGACGGGGACAGAGCAACGCAAAAGCGGTGAGACGTTAGTGGAAATGGTGGCGCGCCGCCTGCGCGATGCGATTGCGTCAGGGGCCTTGAAGCCCGGCGATCGGTTGCCAACGGAAGGTGGTTTGACGCAGGAATACGAGGTCAGCCGAACGGTAATCCGAGAGGCGATCGCTTCCCTTCGTGCCGACGGACTGGTCGAAGCGCGCCACGGGGTCGGCGTCTTCGTCCTGACGCCTCCGGCCGGCGCCTATGACGGGTTCAAAAGCGCCGATCCCAATAAGATCTCCTCGTTGCTCGAAATGCTTGAGCTGCGGGCCGCGATCGAAATCGAGGCCGCCGGGCTTGCGGCCATACGGCGTTCGCCGGCCCAGGAAGAGGCCATTCTTGAGGCCTATGACGAGATTGAGCGACTGAAGCACGATCAAAAGCCGACAGTCGAGGCAGACAGGGCGTTTCACCTGGCGATAGCTGATTCCACCAGCAATCCCCGTTTTCGTGAGTTTTTACAGTTGGTCGGCAAGCAGATCATTCCTAGGGGCGTCTTGGCTGAGGGTGATACCGAGAGATCCTCGCAGGAGTACCTGCAGCAGATTCAGGCCGAGCATTTGCGAATTGCCCGGGCGATATCGGACCAGGATGAGGCCGCGGCGCGAGAGGCGATGCGTCTCCACCTGAAGGGAAGCCAACAGCGCTACCGGAATTTCATCAAGCGCGGCTGAGTGATCTCAATTATCGTATGATGAGTTATTGACAGTCATCATATCTCTGCTAGTTTCACTGCCATCGACTCTCGTTCTGTCCGGAGGATATCCATGGCACTGGACCCCATTTCTTTGAAGGCAGCTCTTGGAGCTGGCCTTCTTTCTTTCCCCGTCACCCCTTTTAACGACGACGATCGGTTTAATCGGTCTGTCTACGAAGACCATGTCGGCTGGCTTTCCGGTTTCGGCGCGAGTGTTTTGTTTGCAGCCGGTGGTACCGGCGAATTCTTCTCGCTGACGCCCGACGAGCTGCCCGAGGTGGTGCGTGCTGCGAAGGCATCAGCGGGCGCAACGCCGATCGTGTCGGGATGCGGATACGGCACGAAGATGGCCGTGCGGATCGCCAGATTGGCCGAAGAGGCGGGGGCCGACGGCATTCTGCTGCTGCCGCAATATCTTATCGATGCCAGCCAGGACGGCCTGTTTGCACACGTGAAGGCGGTTTGTGACGCGGTCGACATCGGCGTTATGGTCTATAATCGCGACAACGCCATCCTGTCGGCCGATACCCTTGCACGGCTCTGCGAGGTTTGCCCCAATCTGGTCGGATTCAAGGATGGCTCAGGCGAAATCGGGCTGGTACGACAGATCACAGCAACCATCGGCGACCGGCTCACTTATCTCGGCGGCATGCCGACTGCCGAGCTCTTTGCGGATGCATATCTCGGTGCGGGTGTGACGACCTATTCGTCGGCGGTTTTCAACTTTGTGCCGGCTCTGGCACAGGAATTCTACACGGCACTAAGGGCCGGGAAGACCGAAACTACCAATCGCATCCTGCGTGACTTCTTCTTCCCGTTCATGGAGATACGCAACCGCCGCAAGGGCTACGCGGTATCCGCCGTCAAGGCAGGCGTGCGCCTGCAGGGCTTTGATAGCGGTCCAGTACGCGCGCCCCTGACAGACCTTACAGCGGACGAGGTCTCGATGCTCGAGAAGCTGATAGCTCCGCACCGCAGATGACAAGCGGCACCGTCAGTATGTCGCTGACGAACTGAGAAAACACAGACGGAAGGACGGCTTTGATGAGCCACACTGATTTTACCAACCGCTATGCGATCGATCCGAAGACTGCGGCACGGTTCAGTACGGAAGAGCTGCGCGAGAATTTTCTGCTGCCACCACTGTTTCTAGCCGGCCGCATCCAGCTTCACTACACCAACTACGACCGCATGATCGTCGGCGGTGCCATGCCTACTTCGGAAGCGCTTGACCTGGAAACGATCAAGCCTGCCGGGACCGACACGCTTCTGGCCCGGCGCGAGCTGATCGCTGTCAATATTGGTGGTGCCGGCATCGTCAGTGTCGATGGCGAAGAGTTTCAGGCCGGTACCCGCGACATGGTCTATGCCGGCATGGGGGCTTCGGTGACGTTCCGGTCCGTATCGGCCGAACAACCGGCAAAATTCTACCTGCTCAGCGCCCCCGCGCATGTCCGTCACCCTGCAAAGCATATCGGCATTTCAGATGCCAAGCGCGTCGATCTCGGGGCACAGGCAACGAGCAATGAGCGTTCGATCTTTCAGTTCATCCACCCCGAAGGTGCCAGGACCTGTCAGCTCGTCGTTGGCATGACGACGCTTGCTGAAGGCTCGGT
>Ga0102588_1000608_pt1 | contig 36001 bp, 31 predicted proteins | sample AraplaMF_Col_mMS_FD_76854 | JGI IMG/M metagenome (GOLD analysis project Ga0102588, IMG submission 76854) | Arabidopsis root microbial communities from the University of North Carolina, USA - plate scrape MF_Col_mMS (SPADES assembly) (version 2) | ecosystem: Host-associated > Plants > Roots >...
GGGTTATTTCTGCGCTGCAGACCGCAGACCCTGCTGGAAAACCTGCTTCATCTCGGCAAAACCATCAAAGCCGAGATGATGCGCAAAACGGATGACGCTGGTGGAGGCCAGGATCATCATGGCCCCACCCCCCACGGGAGGAACTGTCTAAGCCTTCGCTTTATCAGGCCGGCCGTGCAACGGCTCCTTGCGGTGCCAGTTTTCGAGAATGCGGCCATCGGTGTGTTTCTGCTGCGCCCAGCGAATGCCGTTCGAAATGACCTTGTGCACGGTCTTGTCGTGATAGATCGGATAGGTCTCGTGGCCGGGGCTGAAGAAGAAGATGCGCCCGCGCCCGCGCTGGAAGGTGCAGCCGCTGCGGAACACTTCGCCGCCAGAATACCAGGAGATGAAGACCAGTTCGTCCGGCTGCGGAATATCGAAGGGCTCGCCATACATTTCCGAGGCGTTGACCTCGAAATAGGGCGGCAGGCCCTCGGCGATCGGATGCGAGGGATTGACCACCCAGACGCGTTCCAGATCACCTTCAGGCGTCTCGCGCCAGGAAAGGTTGGCATTGGTACCCATCAGCCGGCGGAAGAGCTTTGAATGATGGCCGGAATGCAGGACCAGCAGACCCATGCCCTTCAGCACCCGCTGCTGCACGCGGTCGATCAGCCCGTCGCTGACGTCCTGATGCGCCATATGCCCCCACCAGAGCAGCACGTCGGTATCGTTGAGCACGGAGTCCGGCAAGCCTTCATCCGGATCGTCGAGCGTGCCGCGGCGGATCTCGAAATCGGGATGGGCAATACCGGCGGCAATCGCGCCGTCGATACGATCAGGATAGATATCCTGAACCTCCTTATGGACCTGCTCGTGGCGTCCTTCGTTCCAGATCGTGACCTTGATTGTCATGGCATTCCTCAGAGTTTCAAGCTTGAGCCGAACGGACGACCCGGCCGGCGGAATCAAACAGATGGCAGGCGGCGCGCTCAGCCGTCAGCGACACACGGTCGCCGGGACGGATGGTCATGTCGCCTTCTGTGCGCACGACGATCGGCTGCTGCTGTGAACCGACTGTCAGATAGGTCTCGACGCCAAGCCGCTCGACGATGACGACCTCGGCCGAAAAATCGCCCTGCCCCTGCGGCGCAAGCTTCAGATGCTCCGGCCGAATGCCGAGCTTCGCTTCGCCCTGCGGCACGGCGCCATTGGCGTCCGAGAGATCGATCGCAAGGCCGAGCGGGCTTTCCAGATGCACCTTGCCGGCGTCCCGGCGCGTTGCCGTCATCGGCAGCACGTTCATCTTCGGCGACCCGATGAAGGTCGCCACGAACTCGTTTTCCGGCTGGTGATAGAGTTCCATCGGCGCGCCCTGCTGGGCGACGACACCCTTGTTGAGAACGACGATGCGATCGGCCATCGTCATCGCCTCGACCTGATCGTGCGTGACGTAGACGACGGTCGCCTTCAGTTCTCGATGCAGGCGCTGCAGCTCGGCGCGCATCTGCACGCGCAGCGCCGAGTCGAGGTTCGACAAAGGCTCGTCGAACAGGATCAGCGACGGCTTCTTGATGATCGCTCGGCCGATCGCCACACGCTGGCGCTGGCCGCCGGAAAGCGCTCCCGGCTTGCGGTTGAGGTAATCGGTCAGTTGCAGGATCTCGGCGACGCCTTCCACCTGCTCTTTGATTTCCGCTTCCGGCACCTTCTTGAGGCTCAGCGAAAAGCCGATATTTTCAGCAACCGTCATGTGCGGATAGAGCGCATAGGACTGGAACACCATGGCGATGCCGCGCTTGTCCGGCGGCACGTCGTTGATGCGCTGGCCGTTCAGCACCAGATCGCCCTCGTCGATGCCTTCGAGGCCGGCAATCATGCGCAAGAGCGTGGACTTGCCGCAGCCGGACGGACCTACGAATACGGCGAATTCGCCGTCTTCCACCGTGATATCGACGCCCTTGATGACTTCGAGCGCGCCGTAGAATTTACGAACGTTTCTGAGATTGATCATTCGTTTCTCTTTCTTGATCTCAGCCCTTCACACCGCCCGAGAAGGTCTGGACGAGGAAGCGCCGCGCAAAGCCGAAGGCGACGACGGCAGGCAGCAGGTAAATGAAGGCGAGCGCCGTCAGCAGGCCGTAGTCGATCTCGTTGATGCGCAAGAAGGCGCGGAAGAGACCGAGCGGCAGCGTCTGCAACTCCGGCGACGACAGGAAAATCAGTGGCAGCAGGAAATCGCCCCATGCCGACATGAAGGCGAAGAGGCCGGCCGCCGCAAGCCCCGGCATGGCAAGCGGGATCAGCACGCGGCGAATGCGCTGCATCATCGTCGCCCCATCCATGACGGCCGCTTCCTCATAGTCGCGCGGGAGGCCGTCGAAGAAGGTCTTCATGATCCAGAGGCCCAGCGGCAGCTGCATGGTGGCAAGCACCAGCATGATGCCGAGATAGCCATCGATGAACCCGGTCCAGCGCATGATATCGCGGGCATAGCTGCCGAAGATCGGCCGCAGGATCGCGCCTTCCGCATTGTTCAGCGTCAGCAGGAACTTGTAGAGCGGCACGACGAGTGCTGTCGGCGGCAACACGCGGATCAGCAGGATCGCGTAGAGGAACGGCAGCTTCCACCAGGCCCGCGTGCGCGACAACGCATAGCCGCCGAGACCCGCCAGAACCATGACGATCAGCGTCGCGCCGCCGACCACGAAGAGCGAGTTGAACAGCCACTTCGCCCCATCTTCCTTGGTGAAGACGCGCACATAGTTTGCGAGGGTCCACTGCTCCGGCCAGCGCAGGAAGAGCTGTGCGTTACTGTCGAAGGAGGCAAGCAGCACCCAGAAGAAGGGCACGGCGCAGAAGATCGAGATGATCGACAGCGTTGCATAGGCGATGAGGTCGGAGCGGGTCTTGTTGGCCCCTTCGCTCGGAGAAATAACGGCCATGTCAGACCTCCACCTTCATGGCGCGCACATAGCCGATGCCGAGGATCAGCGAGATGAGGAGCGCGACGACCGCGACCGCAGCGCCGTAACCGAGCTGGAAGGCCGTAAACGACTGGTTGTAGATGTAGATGCTGACGACCTCCGTCGCCCCGCCCGGTCCGCCGCGCGTCAGCGCATAGACGAGGCCGAAGACGGCAATGGTGGAGACGGCCGAGATCAGCATGTAGAGCAGGATCGTCGGCATCATCAGCGGCATGGTAATGCGGCGAAACATCTGCGAGGGTGTCGCGCCATCCATGCGCGCCGCCTCGTAAATTTCAGAGGGAATGGTGCTCAAGCCTGCCGTCAGCAGGATCATCGCGGTGGCAATGCCGCGCCAGGTATTGACGATGATGATCATCGACAGCGGAAAGGCGTTCAGCCAGTCGGCGGGATCGATGCCGAAGAAGGCGACGATGCGCGACAGCGTGGCATGTTCGCCGCCGGCGAGCATCGAGATCCACATGAAACCGGCAACGACTTCGGGGGCGGCATTCGGCAGCAGAATGATCGAAGAGAAGAACTGCCGGAATCGGATCGGCCGGCGCAGCGCTATCGCCGAGATCAGCCCGAGCAGGAACTGCCCGATGACGGCCGAACCCATGACGAAGACGAAGGTAACGAACAGCGAGTTCCAGAATTTCGCATCGTTGAGAAGGCGAGTGTAGTTGCGAATGCCGACGAAGCGCGGCCGCAGCGCCGCAGCCCCTGTCAGCGCCTCATTGGTGAAGCTCAGATAGACGGAATAGAGCGCCGGATAGATCACGAAGGCCAGAAGCAGGATCAGCGACGGCAGCAGAACCAGCAGGAGTTGGCGCTCGGTTCGCTTTTCATGAGAGTTTCGGACCATTGAAGCTCACAACCTTATCAAATGAAATCGGGAAGACGCGGCAATCGTGCCGCGTCCCCATCTTGGTGGGAGGAAGATCAGTGGCTTACTTGACCATGTCGTCGCCGAGCGTTTCCTTGACATAATCGACAAGGATCTTCTGGGCGCCGGCTGCATCCGTCTCCTTGCGCAGCAAGGCCTCGGTGGCGCGTGCCACGCCTTCGGCAACCGTGCCGAAACCGGAAGCCTGCTTCAGGAAGACGCCGTTTCCAGCAGCAGCATGGATCGGAACGAGTTCCGTCAGCTTCTGGAATTCAGGATTCTTGGCGGCATCCTTGCTGGCCGGGATATTGCCGATGCGGGCAGCATAGGAAACCTGCGTTTCGACCGAGCCGATTTCCATCAGCGCCTTCTTGGCCAGTTCCACATTGGCGGACTTGGAGTTGACGGCCCACGGAGCAGCGAGGTTGGCAAGCACATACTGGCCGCCGCTCTGACCCGGAACCGTCCAGGTGCCGACGATCTTCGTCACGTCAGGGATCGGGTTCTTGCTCTCACGGCCCCAGTCGAAAATGTAGCACCAGGAGCCGCAGGTGGTGGCTGCAAGCTTGCCGGCCGGGAACATCTCATATTTCGGCACGACCCAGGGCTCCGGTCCGAGCAGCGGCTGCACCGGCATCAGATCCTTGTCGATCAGTGTCTTGTAGACGCCGAACACATCCTTCACGCCTTCGCCATTGAGATCGAGCTTGCCATCGGCATCGACGAGCTGCGGCGTCTTGGAGCCGACGATCAGATGCTGGAAGCCTTCGTCGAAAGCGCCGCTGCCCCAGGAAACGCCGGCTGGGAAGAGCAAGCCGTAAGAGCCGGTCTTCTGCTTGACCTCGGCTGCGCGGTCGAGAAGCTCTTGCCACGTCTTGGGCTGCTCCGTGGAAATGCCGGCCTTTTCGAGCACATCCTTGCGGTAATAGATTTCCTGAATGCCGAGCATGAACGGCATCACATAGGTTTCGCCGTCAGGGCTGACGGCAAGCTGCTTGGCGACGTCATAGAGGTTGGCGTAGCCGTCCCAAGCCTTGAATTCGGTGGTCACAGGCGCGAGGTAGCCGGCCTCAACCATGTCGGCAACGGCGGCCGTCGTCGGGATGGAGAAGAGATCGGGTGCATTGCCTGCTCCAAGCTCGGTCAGAAGCTTGGTGAGATAGTCTTTGTCCGGCGCCGGATATTCGACGACCTCGACCGTCACGCCGTATTTTTTCTCGATCCGCTCGACGGTCGACTTCATGGCGTCGATGCCGGCCTGACCGTGATTTGCGATACGGATTGTTTCAGCATGCGCCAGCGTCGAAACCGCGCTGAGCAGGATGGCGCACAGGCCACCGATAACCGTCTTCTTCAACGGAAGTCCTCCCTTTATTTTAGAGCCACGGCGCCCTCCAGCACCGGCGAAGAAAATGTACACGCATTCTGAACACTGACAAGATGATTTTTAAATCGTTTACAGGTGTAAAATTATCATGTTGATTTTACTTATTATTTATGGCTTGCCTTCAATATGTCGTTTGTGTAATCGTTTGCACAACGATATCAGGGAGGATTTCGATGTCTCAGAAATTGCGCCTCGGCGTCATCGGCGCCGGCTTGAAAGCGGCTGAATATGCTCAGAGCTGGGCAAGGATGCCGGAAATTGAATTCGTGGCACTCGCCGACACGAGCGAAGCCTCCCGCAAGCGGCTGATTGACGTCTGCACCGCGGCCAGCGCACAGGCGCCGAAGGGCTTCGCCGATTACCGGGATCTGCTCACAAAATGCCGCGACGAACTCGACATCATCTATGTCTCGACCCCGCACGCGTCCCATGCCGAGCAAGCGACCGCCGTCGCCGAAGCCGGCCTCGATCTCTTCCTTGAAAAGCCGATGGTGACCACAGTCGCCGAGGCCGAGAGGCTGATCGCGGCACAGAAGAAGAGCGGCGTCACCATCGTTACCGCCTTCCAGGGCGGGCTGTCTCCGCTCGTGCTCGACACCCGCAAGCGCGCGCTCTCAGGCGAATTCGGCGAACTGATCGCCATTTCAGGCATGATCTGGGAAAGCTGGTCTTCGAATTATGAGGGCCACTGGAAGCAGCAGCCTGAAATCTCCGGCGGCGGCTTCATGTTCGATACCGGCGCGCACATGATGAATACCGTCTGCCTGCTCGCCAATTCCGATTTCGACAGCGTTTCCGCCTATATGAACAACCACGGCAAGAAGGTCGATATCGCCACAGCCGTCTCCGCGAGGCTGAAGAATGGCGCGCTGGCGACGCTGACAGCCGCCGGTGAAGGCCCTCCCGGCTGCGCCTCCTACATCACCTTCTTCTATTCGAAGGCGATCGTCCGCATCGACGCCTGGGGCGGCTGGCGTGAAATCAGTGTCGGCAGAACCAGCGAACCGCGTGAAGAGGCCGAGATTCTCGGCAATCCGATGAAGAATTTCCTCGCCATCCGCGCCGGAACGATGGAAAACTCCGGCTCCGTTGAAATGGGTCTCAGATTCGCTAGGCTCTGGGATGCAATCAAGGAATCGGCAGCAGCCGACGGCACCCCCGTCAGGATTGCCGGATAGGCGCAAGACGATGAGCGGAACGAACAGACGGCGGATCACCTCGAAGGAACTGGCGAAACTCGCCGGCGTGTCCTCGGCAACGATATCGAGGGCCTTTTCGCCGGATTCGAGGATCGGCAGCGCCACGCGTGATCGTATCCTCGCCGTTGCCCGCGAATATGGTTATCAGCCGAATGCGATCGCCCGCTCGCTGAACAACCAGCGCTCGCGCCTCGTAGCCCTCGTCGTCAATGCCATCGGCAACCCCTGCGAGGCCGAGGAGCAGCAGCTTCTCGTGCATCGCCTGCAGGCCCGCCAGCTCCTGCCCATCATTCTCTGCTGCGCCGATCATTCCGATCGGCTGCAGCTCATGCGGCTTGCCTCGACCTACCAGGTGGATCATGTCGTCATTTTCTCCGACATGGTGTCGATGCAGGACGCCGTCGATATCTTCCACACGACCAAGCCGATTATCGTTTCCTTCGAGCCGCTGGAAAACGAGGATGTCTCCAACATCCGCATCGATGGCGCCGTCGGCGCTGGCGAGATCATCGACAAGATCGTTGGCGACGGCAAACGGCGCTTCGCCTATCTCTCCGGCACCAAGTCGAGCTGGATCGACAAGCTGCGCCGCAAGTGGTTTGCCGATGCGCTCGCCCGTCACGGCCTTGCCTTCGAAGCGGAAGCCTTCGGCGATTATTCCTACGATTCCGGCTTCAAGGAGGCCGTTCTTTTGCTGCACCGCTCAAAGGTGGATGCCATTATCTGCGGCAACGATGTGATGGCGATCGGCGCGCGCGATGCCGCCCGCCGCGTGCTCGGAAAGAATACGCCTGGGGATATCGCCATCGTCGGCCAGGATGGCATTGCCATGGCCGCCTGGGATTGCAACGACCTGACGACGCTGAGCCTCGATCACGTGGCCTTCATGGACGCAGTCGTCGAGGTGATCGAACGCCATGAGGCCGGCGACCAAGGCCCGCACAGCATTACGCTTGCCTGCACACCCCGCTGGGGTTCGACTGCCTGAGGGGCGGCTCCAGTCATTCGCATCGAGGAGGAATATCGATGATCACTCTTTCACGCGCCGCTGTCAGGCGCCGCCTCTTTCCTGCCGCCTGCTGGGGGGCCTGAGATGCGTTCCGTCGTTTCCCTCAATGAATCCTGGAGCTTCCACGAAGGCTTTGGCCAGCGCCTGACCGAGGCTTTCGACGGCGACCGTATGGTCAGCCTGCCGCATACGGCTGTCGAGCTGCCCTTCAACTATTTCGACGAGAAGCGCTATCAGCGCGCCTTCACCTATCAGAGGGTGCTGCGCTGGCTGCCGGAATTCGAGGGACGCGAAGTCTCCATCCTCTTCGATGGTGCCATGGCCGACAGTGTCGTCTATCTGAACGGCGAAGAGATCATTGCCCATAAGGACGGCTATACACCCTTCGAAGCCCGTCTCACCGGCAAGCTGATCAAGGGCGACAATCTGATCACGGTCAAGATCGACGGCAGCGAGAACCCCGCCATCCCGCCCTTCGGCGGTCGCATCGACTATCTCACCTATGCCGGCATCTATCGCGACGTCTGGCTGAAGGTCACCGACAAAGTCTCCATCCGCAATCTCAAGATCGAGACACATGACGTTCTGTCCGACATGAAATCGGCGGCGGTCCGCGTTGAAGTCGCCAATCCGCAGAGCCTGACCTATGCCGCGACCATTACGGCCTCGCTGAAAGGTGCCGATGGTATCGTGCTCGCGAGTGCTGCCGGTGAAACGATCGGCTCCGTGACGACGCTCTCGTTCGGCGGACTGACCGGCATCGAACTGTGGGACCTGTCAAACCCGGCGCTCTACGAACTTGTCGTCGATCTCAGAACCGAACATGGCTCGGACCGGGCATCCGCCCATTTCGGCTTCCGCACTGCCAAATTCACCCCAGAAGGCTTCCTGCTCAACGGCCGGCCCGTGAAGCTTCAGGGCCTCAACCGCCATCAGGCCTATCCCTATATTGGTTATGCCGTCGGCCGCTCCGCACAGGAGCGTGACGCCGATATCATGAAGAAGGTGCTGAAGTGCAATATCGTGCGCACGTCGCACTATCCGCAGTCGAAATGGTTCCTCGACCAGTGCGACCGCATCGGCCTGCTCGTCTTCGAGGAAATCCCCGGCTGGCAGCATATCGGCGATCTCGACTGGCAGCGAGAATCGATCGAAAACGTGCGCCGCATGATCGAACGCGACTGGAATCACCCCTCGATCATCATCTGGGGCGTGCGCATCAACGAGTCGCTCGACAGCCACGACTTCTATACCGCGACCAACCGGCTGGCCCATGAGCTCGATTCCACCCGCCAGACCGGCGGCGTTCGCTACCTGACCGAAAGCGAGTTGCTCGAAGACGTCTATACGATGAACGACTTCATCCTCGGCAACGAGGAACTGCCGGGCGCCAACCGCCCGCGCACCGCACTGCGCAGCCAGCAGGAAAATACCGGCCTCTCCTACAAGGTCCCCTACATCATCACCGAATTCAACGGCCACATGCATCCGACCAAGATGTATGATGCCGAGCAGCGCCAGGCCGAGCATGTGCGCCGCCACCTGGAAGTGCTGAACGCCGCCTATGGCGATCCGGATATTTCAGGAGCGATCGGCTGGTGCATGTTCGACTACAACACGCACAAGGATTTCGGCTCCGGCGACCGCATCTGCTACCACGGCGTCATGGACATGTTCCGCGAACCGAAATTCGCGGCCTACGTCTATGCCAGCCAGTGCGACCCTTCAGATGAGATCATCATGAAGCCGGTCACCTTCTGGGCGCGCGGCGAACGCAGCATCGGCGGCGTGCTGCCGCTGATCATCCTGACCAATTGCGACGAAATAGAGCTGACATACGGCTCGCTGACCAAGCGCATCGGTCCGGACCGCGAAAACTATCCGCACCTGCCGCATCCGCCGGTCGTGCTCGACCACCGCCATTTCACTCAGGACGAACTCGGCCGCTGGGGTCTGGAATGGATCGACGGAGAATTCACCGGCTTCATCAATGGCGAGCCCGTGGCCAGACTGACGCTGGCAGCCGATCCGCTGCCAACCACACTGGAGGTCGTGCCCGACAGCACCACGCTGAAGGCCCGCGAACGTGACACGACCCGCGTCGTCCTCCGCGCGCTCGACCAGCGCGGCCAGCGCCTGCCGTTCCTGAACGATGCTGTAACGCTGACGGTCAAAGGCCCTGCCAAGATTGTCGGTCCGACGACCGTACCGCTCCAGGGTGGCACGACAGGCTTCTGGCTGGAAGCAACCGGCTTGACCGGTGAAATCACTGTCGAAGTGACCTCAAGTCACTTCGCACCGGTAACACTTTCGGTGGCCGCTGTTTGACGGCCGCTAGAGAATATTTTGCTGGCTAAGCGATCCTCAGCTGGCTGGCCGGATCGAAGAACACCGCCTTGTCGAGATTGAAGGCAAGGCGGGTGTTCTGGCCGGGCAGAATGCCGGTATCCGCTCCAAGGCGCGCCACCACCGACTTGCCGCCAAGCTTGGTGACGGCAAACGTATCCGAACCGGCCGGTTCCACGACTTCGATGGCACAGTCGCCATGAACGACCGACTTCGCCTTGCGGTCGGCCCCGTCGGGGTCCGTCAATGCTTCGGGACGAATGCCGAAAATCACCTGCTTGCCCGCATAGCCGGTAAGGCTGTTATTGCCTGAATTGACCGGTAGCTTCAGCGGCTCGGCATTGGGCCGCTCCAACGAGACCTGCAGCCCGCCGTCGCCGTTTTCGACAGTCGCGTTGAGCAGGTTCATCGCCGGCGAGCCCATGAAGTCTGCTACGAAGATATTGGACGGGCTGTTGTAGATTTCGGCCGGCGTGCCGAACTGCTGCAGAACGCCGTCCTTCAGCACGGCGATCTTCGTCGCCAACGTCATCGCCTCGATCTGGTCATGGGTGACGTAGACGATCGTCGTTCCCATGCGCTGGTGCAGGCGCTTGATTTCGGTGCGCATATCGACGCGCAGCTTCGCATCCAGGTTGGAAAGCGGCTCGTCAAAGAGGAACACTTGCGGATTGCGCACCAGCGCACGGCCCATCGCCACGCGCTGCCGCTGGCCGCCGGAAAGCTGCGAAGGCTTGCGATCCAGGAGATGGCCGATCTGCAGCATGTCGGAGACTTGTTTGATCGCCTTCTCGCGCTCTTCCTTCGGCACGCCGCGGATTTCCATGCCGAAGGCGATATTGCCGGCAACGGTCATGTTCGGATAGAGCGCGTAGCTCTGGAACACCATGGCGATATCGCGCTTGGACGGGTGCAAACCGTTGATGGAGCGGCCATCGATGCGGATCTCACCCGAAGTGATCGCTTCGAGCCCGGCGATGGTGTTGAGCAGCGTGGACTTACCGCAGCCGGACGGGCCGACCAGCACCAGGAAGCCACCCTTTTCGAGTTCCAGGTCGATCCCCTTGAGAATGTCGACGGCGCCGAAGCGCTTCTTGAGACCGGAAATTTCAAGGAAAGCCATGGATCACCCTTTGACGGCGCCCGCCATCAGACCGCGCACGAAATAGCGGCCGGCGAGGATATAGACGATGAGCGTAGGAACGGCTGCGATCATCGCCGCAGCCATGTTGACATTATATTCGACCACGCCGGTCGAGGTATTGACGACGTTGTTGAGCGCCACCGTCATCGGCATGGAGTCACCCGTACCGGCATAGGCCGAGGCGAACAGGAAGTCGTTCCAGATATTGGTGAACTGGTAGATGACAGTAACGACGATGATCGGCAGCGAATTCGGCAGCATGATACGCCGGAAGATCTGGAAGAAGCTCGCGCCATCGACCTGCGCCGCCTTCACCAGCTCGGTGGGAAAGGCCTCATAGAAATTGCGGAAGAACAGCGTCGTGAAGCCCAGACCATAGACGACATGGACGAATACCAGGTTCACGGTCGAATTGCCGAAGCCGAAACTCAGGCCCGTGATGTTCTGCAGCATGACGCCGAAGCGGCCGAGCGAGCCCAAAATGGTTGCCATCGGCAGCAGCACCGACTGGAACGGAATGAAGCAGGCAAAAAGCATCAAGCCGAAGACCAGCGTATGGCCCGGAAACCGCCACTTGGTCAGCACAAAGCCGTTGAGCGCGCCGAGAACGGTCGAGATCGCCACTGCCGGCACGACCATCTTGATCGAGTTCCAGAAATAGCCCTTGATACCGGCGCAGGTAAGGCCGACGCAGGCCTCACCCCAGGCTTTGAACCAGGGATCGAGCGTCGGTGACTGCGGCAGAGCCAACATGTTGCCACCCTGGATTTCGTCCATGGTCTTGAACGAAGTCGTCAGCATGACGAAGAGCGGCATCAGGTAGAGAACGGCAAAGATCAGCAGCAGGCCGTAGATGATGACCCGGCCGATCCAGCGGCCGCTATTGCCGCCTTGCGAGGTTGCGATCTCGGAAGATGTAATGCTGCTCATCGCGCCTTCTCCCTGAGTTCGGAATAGAGATAGGGAACGATGATTGCCGAGATGGTCATCAGCATGATGATGGCGCTTGCAGAACCGACAGCCATTTCATTCCGCTTGAACGTATATTCATACATGAAGTTGGACGGCAGCCAGGCAGAGCCGCCGGGACCGCCTGAGGTCAACGCCACGACAAGGTCGTAGGACTTGATCGCCATATGGGCGAGCACGATGAAGGCCGACAGGAAGATCGGCCGCAGCATCGGAATGACGATACGCCGGTAGAGCTGGAACGGTGTGGCGCCATCGATCTGCGCCGCTTTCATGATCTCGCCGTCGATGCCCCGCAAGCCCGCGAGGAACATCGCCATGACGAAGCCGGAAGCCTGCCAGACACCGGCGATGACGACGGTGTAGATGACGAAGTCCTTGTTCTTGATCCAATCGAAATGAAAGCTCGTCCAGCCGAGATGATGCAGCGTCTGCTCCAGGCCGAGGCCCGGATCGAGGAACCATTTCCAGGCAACACCGGTCACGATGAAGGACAGCGCCATAGGATAGAGAAAGATCGGCCGCAGCACGCCTTCGCCGCGAATCTTCTGGTCGAGAAGGATCGCCAGCAGCAGGCCGAGCCCGAGGCAGATGAAGATATAGAGGAAACCGAAGGTCCCCATATTGGTGATCGACGTGTACCACGAGGACGGCGGATCGCTCTCGAAGGTCCAGCGCCAGAGGCGCTGATAGGCACGCGCGCCCGTGATTGCATAGGATGGAAAGGTCTTGGAATTGGTGAAGGAGAGATAGGCCGTCCAGACGATGAAGCCATAGACGAAGATCACGGTGATCAAGAAACTCGGCGCCAATACGATCTTCGGCAGAGCGTCCTGCAGCCGGCCGCGAATAGACGAGCGGGTTGAAGACTTCGACGTCAGGACCGGATCCGTGGTCGCAACTGTACTCATGTGGTCATCTCCTCCCCGCACCGCAGGGGCTGTGGCTTCCCCGCAAGAGTGCGGGAAAGCCTTGGTCGGTGGAATATTAGCGAGCGTCGTCAATTGCCTTGACGAGTTCTTCGACGGCCTGGTCGGACGTCTTGATCTGGCCATGGACGAACTTGGTCACTACATCCTTATAGGCGTTGGCGATCGCCGGAGGCGCGCCATAGCCCTGGGCGAGCGAGCCAAACAGGGTGCCCTTCTCGTTGGCAGCGGCAAGATCGGCTATGCCCTTCTTACCGCAAGCATCGAAGTCGGTGTCCGGAACGTCGGTACGCGCCGGAACCGAGCCCTTGACGACGTTGAAGGCCGACTGGAAACTTTTCGACAAGGTGGCGGTGGCAAGTGCTGCCTGTGCTGCCTTGCGGTCGTCAGATACGTTGAACATGCCGAACATATCGGAATTGTAGACGACGCTGCCGTCGGTGCCGGGGAAGCGGTAGCACAGGAAATCGGTGCCGGCGGCCATGTTGGCAGCCTTGAATTCGCCCTTGGCCCAGTCGCCCATCACCTGCACTAGTGCATCACCCTTGATGACCATGCCGGTCGCTTGATTCCACTGACGACCGGAAAAATTCGGGTCGACATAGGTGATCAGCTTGCCCAGATTGTCGAACGACTTCTTCATCGTGTCGGACTTCAGCGACTCCTCGTCGAGATCGTTCATCGCCTTCTTGTAGAATTCAGGCCCGCCGGTCGACAGCACGACCGAGTCGAACATGGTTGCTTCCTGCCAGTTCTCACCGCCAAGGGCGAGCGGAATGACGCCGGCCGCCTTGGCTTTGTCGAGCAACGCAATCAGGTCGTCGAAGGTCTTCGGCTCGGTGCCGCCGATCTTGTCCATGACGGCCTTGTTGATCCACAGCCAGTTGACCGAGTGGACATTGACCGGCACCGCCACCCATTTGCCATCATAAACGGTGAACTTCTGCAGGGCGGCAGGAACCGCCTTGTCCCAGCCTTCCTTGACGGCGATGTCGGTGATGTCGCCCATCGTGCCGGCTGCGGCATAGTCCAGCACGGTATAGCCGAGCATCTGCGAGGCGGTCGGCGGATTACCGGCAGCCACCATCGCCTTCAGCGCGACCATGGCGGGGTCGCCGCCACCACCGGCAACCGGCACGTCCTTCCAGGCAAAGCCTTCCTTAGCGAGGTCCTGCTTCAGCACATTGAGCGCCGCGGCTTCGCCGCCCGACGTCCACCAGTGCAGCATCTGAACTTCTTTGACGTCAGCCGCGTGAGCGCTGCCGAAACCAGCCATCATCACGACAGCAAGAGCTGCCGAGCTCAAAAACTTGCGCATGAATATCCTCCCGTTCGTAAGTGGCGGTGAGACCCACCTCGGCCGCCCCGATGTTTTCCGCCGTGAAGGCGGCTAAACACCACACTACACCGCACCTCCCAGCGCGGTTAACAATTTAAAACGTTATAAACGCGGTCACGTCAAGTCCTTCCTCGACTCCCGAGAAAAATATGATTAGTCCGATAAATATTGATTTTATTTGCCTTTTTTCTGATCGCCTAGGAAACTGTAAAAATTTAAATCGTTTGCATTGATTGATTGCGTGCCGGTTTCATCGTGTTATTGTAGCCGCGATCCAGCACGGAATGTCCCCAGTGACCGAATCGTCCCAACTGCAACGCGGTGAAAATCCGGATGGTGCGCAAAAGCGCAGTAAGCCGACCTTGCGTACCATCGCGACATTGACCGGTCTTGCGGTGACGACGGTTTCGCGCGCACTCAGCGACGCACCGCAAATATCAGTCGAAACGCGCGAGCGCGTCCATCGCATTGCCCGCGAGATCGGCTACCTGCCGGACCGGGCTGCTCAGCGCCTCAAGACAGGCCGCACCAACGTCATCAGCATCCTTCTCGATCCGCATCAGGAAGTGGTCGGCTTCGGCACCGCGATCATGTACGGCATTGCCAAGGTGTTGAAAGAGACATCCTATCACCTCGTCGTCGCCCCGAACTTCCTGTCGACGACCGATCTCGAAGCAGCGGAATATATCGTCCGCAACAATTTCGCCGACGGCCTGATCTTCACGCGGACGGAACCCTTCGACGCAAGGGTGCGGATGCTGCAGGAAGTCGGCTTTCCCTTTGTCTGTCATGGCCGCACCGAGTTTTCGACACCGCACCCTTACGTCGATTACGACAATTATGCCTTTGCCTACGAAGCCACCCGCCGCCTGATCGCCAAGGGCAGGAAAAAGGTCACAGTCGTCATGCCGCCAAAGCGGCTGACCTTCAGCCAGCACATCCTTCATGGCTTCATGACCGCCGTGCGCGAGGCCGGCGTCGCCTACGAGATATCGGAAGCGGTCACGCTCGATTCACCGGCCAACGAGATCAGGGATTTCTTCCGCGCCCGCGCCGCAGCCCCCGATGTTCCCGATGGCTTTGTCTGCCCGGGCGAGGTTTCCGCGCTGGCGCTTGTCAGTGCCATGGGTGATGCGGGCCACGTCCTAGCGGAGGATTATGATATCGTTGCCAAGGAGACGTCACATCTCCTCACGCATCTTCAGCCGAAAATCGAAACCATCTACGAGGATCTGGTCGAGGCGGGCGAACATCTCGGCCAGATGCTTCTCCAGCGCATCAGCAACCCGGCAGCGGAGAGCCAGAGCCTGCTCCTGCCGCCGCAGATCAATTTTCCGGTGGCTTGATAACCGGGTAAGGCACTAAGCCGCGTCACGACCGTCTATCGGCTTCTCGCGGAAGGCGAAGACTTCGACCGGCTCTCCGAGCCCTCGCAGCGGAAAAGTGCCGAGATTGTCCATTTCTTCCGTGCAGGTCGCCATCTCGACGAAAGCGCGCGACAGAAGCACCGGCCGCTTAACCTCCTTGGTCAAGGTTTCAAGCCGCGAGGCGACGTTGACTGCCGGACCGATGACGGTGAAATCCAGCCGCCGGCGCGAACCGATATTGCCGTACATCACATCGCCCACATGCACGCCAACGCCGTAGCGTAAGGGCTCGCGTCCCAGGCGCTTATGTTGTTCGTTGAGCTGCGCCATCGCCTCCTGCCCTTCCCTGATGGCCGTCAGGAGGTCCTCGCAGGCCGAAGGCTTCGACAGCGGGAAGATGGCAAGCAGTCCGTCGCCCATGAACTTCAGGATTTCGCCACCGTGCCGCTCGATCGGATCGGACATGGCATCAAAATAGTCATTGAGCAGTTGGATGACGTCATCGCGCGGCCAGAGATCTGAGATTGCCGTGAAATCGCGCAGATCGCAGATCATAATCGCCGCGCCGACGGTAGTGCCGCTGCCGCGGGTGATGACACCTGAGAGAATCTGTTCGCTCGCATGCGGGCCGACATAGGTCTGCAGCAGCGTGCGCGCCATGATGTTCTTCAGCCGGATTTCGCTGACCAGCGTCAGGGCGGGCAGCAGGTCGCGCAGAAAATCCACGTGTTCGCTTGTAAAACCGCCCGGCCGATTGGTCGAGAAGGTGACGACATGGCGCTTGTCGAACGTATGATCGATCGGCCAGGCGATATATTCGGAATAGCCGTCGTCGCGCAGTTCCTGGTAGAAAGGATAGTCGTCGCCTTCCCATAGATCCTCCAGGTTCTTCCGCACCTCGTTGGCGCCGCTATGGATCTCGTTGACCGGGCTGTTTAGGAATTGCGGCGTGGTTTCCACCCCATAGGCAAAGGTGTTGATCTTGGCCTCTTCCATGCCTTCGACCCACAGGATGCGGGCACCAATCCATTGCGGATGGTTGGTGCGGAAATGCAGGCTGGACCGGTTCACCGGCACGCCGGCTGCCAGCAGCCGCTTGCACATCTCCACCAGGATATTGTCGATGAAACGCTCGCTGCGGGTCTCGTTGATCAGCCAGTCGAGAATTCGGCGCCTGCGGATCGGCCAGACGCCTTCGGCCGCTTCGTTTGCCGGATCAGTCGCTTCGAAAGAGGGTTTCATAAAAAACTCCCGCTACGCCACATTCAACGAATACATCGGGCTGAATGTGGGCGATAGCGGGCCGAATGATAAGAGGCTTCGTAAAGTTAAACTCAGAAATCCCAGTCTTCGTCTTCCGTCGCTACCGCCTTGCCGATGACATAGGAGGAGCCCGAGCCGGAGAAGAAGTCGTGGTTTTCATCGGCATTCGGCGACAGCGCCGAGAGGATCGCCGGATTGACCTTGCAGGCCTCGGCCGGGAACAGCGCCTCGTAACCGAGGTTCATCAGCGCCTTGTTGGCGTTGTAGTGCAGGAACTTCTTGACGTCCTCGGTCAGCCCGACGCCGTCATAAAGCGCTTCGGTATATTTCGCTTCGTTGTCGTAGAGCTCGAGCAGCAGGTCGAAGGCAAAATCCTTGATCTCCTGGCTGCGCTCTTCGGAGAGCTTTTCAAGTCCGCGCTGGAACTTGTAGCCGATATAATAGCCGTGCACGGCCTCGTCACGGATGATGAGGCGGATCATGTCGGCCGTATTGGTGAGCTTGGCGCGGCTCGACCAGTACATCGGCAAATAGAAGCCGGAATAGAAGAGGAAGCTTTCGAGGAAGACGCTCGCAACTTTCTTCTTCAGCGGATCGCCGGAGGCATAATGCTCCATGATCAGCGTCGACTTCTTCTGCAGGAATTCGTTTTCTTCCGACCAGCGATAGGCATCGTCGACATCGGGCGTCAGGCAGAGCGTCGAGAAGATCGACGAATAGGAGCGCGCATGCACCGCTTCCATGAAGGAGATGTTGGAGAGCACCGCCTCCTCATGCGGCGTCGCCGCATCCGCCATCAGCTTGACGGAGCCGACACCGTTCTGGATCGTATCGAGCAGCGTCAGCCCGGTGAAGACCCGGATCGTCAGCTGCTGCTCGGCCGGCGTCAGCGTTCCCCAGGAGGGAATATCGTTCGACAACGGCACCTTTTCCGGCAGCCAGAAATTGCCGGTCAGGCGGTTCCAGACTTCGAGATCCTTGTCGTCTTCGATGCGGTTCCAGTTGATGGCGCGCACGCGGCTGACCGATTTGATGGATATGTTCATTGGGTGGTCTTTCTTCCACAAATTCTAACGGAGTGCGGAGCCCCCTCACCCTACCCTCTCCCCGCTGGGGAGAGGGGAACGCCGTGCTATCGGCTTGTCTCTTCTCCCCATCGGGGAGAAGGTGCCGGCAGGCGGATGAGGGGGCTACGAGCTCGAAACTCTCGGCCAGCAGCCCAAAATCAAAGCGTACAAGACACGCAGCCCTGCACCTCGGTGCCGGACAGCGCCATCTGGCGAAGGCGGATGTAATAGATCGTCTTGATGCCCTTCTTCCAGGCATGGATCTGGGCGCGGTTGATGTCGCGCGTCGTTGCCGTGTCGCGAAAGAACAGCGTCAGCGACAGGCCTTGATCGACATGCTGGGTGGCAGCCGCATAGGTGTCGATGATCTTGTCAGGCCCGATCTCGTAGGCATCCTGATAGTAATCGAGATTGTCGTTGGTCATGAACGGCGCCGGATAATAGACACGGCCGATCTTGCCTTCCTTGCGGATCTCGATCTTCGAGACGATCGGATGGATCGAGGAGGTCGAGTGGTTGATATAGGAAATCGAGCCCGTCGGCGGCACCGCCTGCAGGTTCTGGTTATAGAGACCGGACGCCATAACCGCCCTCTTCAGCTCGAGCCAGTCTTCCTGCGTCGGAATGTGGATACCGGCATCGGTAAACAGCGCCTGCACCGTCTCGGTCGCCGGCTTCCATTCCTGCTCCGTATATTTGTCGAAATAGTCGCCCGAGGCATATTTCGAATTCTCGAAGCCCTTGAAGCTCGCACCACGTTCGACTGCCAGACGGTTGGAGGCGCGCAGTGCGTGATAGGTCACCGTGTAGAAATAGATATTGGTGAAATCGACGCCTTCTTCGGAACCGTAATGGATGCGCTCCCGGGCGAGATATCCGTGCAGGTTCATCTGGCCGAGACCGATCGCATGGCTCTCGTCATTGCCCTTCTCGATCGACGGCACCGAGGAGATATGGCTCATGTCGGAAACGGCTGTCAGCGCGCGGATCGATGTCTCGATCGTCTTGCCGAAATCGGACGAATCCATCGCCATGGCGATGTTCAGCGAGCCGAGATTGCAGGAAATATCCTTGCCCATCGTCTTGTAGGAAAGGTCGTCGTTGAATTCGCTCGCTTCGCTGACCTGCAGGATTTCCGAGCAGAGATTGCTCATGCTGATGCGGCCGGCAATCGGGTTCGCTCGGTTCACCGTGTCTTCGAACATGATGTAGGGATAACCGCTCTCGAACTGGATTTCGGCAATCACCTGGAAGAATTCGCGCGCCTTGATCTTCTTCTTGGTGATACGGGCATCCGCCACCATCTCGCGATACTTCTCCGTCACCGAAATTTCGGTGAAAGGCACACCATAGACCCGCTCCACGTCATAGGGCGAGAAGAGATACATATCCTCATTGTTCCTGGCGAGTTCGAAGGTGATGTCGGGCACGACGACGCCGAGCGATAGCGTCTTGATGCGGATCTTCTCGTCGGCATTTTCGCGCTTAGTATCAAGGAAGCGCATGATGTCAGGGTGATGGGCGTTGAGATAGACGGCACCCGCCCCCTGCCGAGCACCGAGCTGGTTGGCATAGGAGAACGAGTCTTCAAGCAGCTTCATGACGGGGATGATGCCGGAAGACTGGTTTTCGATCTGCTTGATCGGTGCACCGGCCTCGCGGATGTTCGTCAGCGACAGCGCCACGCCGCCGCCGCGCTTGGAAAGCTGAAGTGCGGAATTGATGGAGCGGCCGATCGATTCCATATTGTCTTCGACACGCAGCAGGAAGCACGAGACGAGTTCGCCGCGCTGCTTCTTGCCGGCATTGAGGAAAGTCGGCGTTGCCGGCTGGAAACGGCCGGTGATGATCTCTTCCATCAGATCGCGGGCAAGCTGTTCATTGCCCCCGGCAAGCGCCAGCGCCACCATGCAGATACGGTCTTCATAGCGCTCCAGGTAGCGCTTACCGTCGAAGGTCTTCAGCGTGTAGCTGGTATAATATTTGAAGGCACCGAGGAAGGTCGGGAAACGGAACTTCTTGGCATAGGCCTGATCGAACAGGTCGCGGACGAAATTGAAGGAATACTGGTCGAGAACCTCCTGCTCGTAATAGCCTTCGGTCACCAGGTAATCGAGCTTTTCCCGCAGATTATGGAAAAACACCGTATTCTGGTTCACATGCTGCAGGAAATACTGCTTGGCGGCCATGCGATCCTTGTCGAGCTGGATCTTGCCTTGCTCATCATAGAGGTTCAGCATTGCGTTCAGCGCGTGATAGTCCAGCGCTTCCACGGCCTTTAGCGGCTTTCCGCCCGCATCCCGCGTCAGGTTTGTTCCCGTGTCCAAAATCGTCCCATCCCGTCTTTGACATTGGCGACATCCTCGGCAGTCCCCAGAAGCTCGAACCGGTAGAGGTAGGGCACCTGGCACTTCTGCGAGATCACGTCGCCGGCAAGCCCGTAGGTCTCGCCGAAATTGCTGTTGCCCGCAGCAACAACGCCGCGGATGTTGGAGCGGTTTTCCGCATCGTTGAGGAAACGGATCACCTGCTTGGGCACGGCTCCCCTGCCACCCTCCCCGCAATAGGTGGGCGAGATCAGCACAAAGGGTTCGCGAATGTGGATGTCTTCAGCACTGAGGGGAATGCGCGCCGCGCGCAATCCCAGCTTCTCGACGAAACGATGGGTATTCTCGGACCGGCTGGAATAATAAACGATCAGGCCCATCGCTCTTCTCCAATCAGGAGAGGGCGCTGATCATATCGGGACGGAAGCCCGCCCAGTGGTTCTCGCCGGCAACGACGACCGGAACCTGCATGTAGCCCATGCCGCGCACGCGATCGAGCGCGTCGGCATCCTCGGAAATATCGATGATCTGATAGTCGACGCCCAGACGGTCGAGGGCGCGATAGGTGGCGGTGCACTGAACGCAGGCAGGCTTGCTGTAAACGGTAACGCTCATCATGTTCCTCGTGATGTCAATGAATTTCGGACGCAGACAGGGCACGGGCGCCTTACGGCGTCCGGAGCAACGCTTGATAATGATCTTGCAGAGTTGGCGCTTAATCGCCCGAAATTGTCCCTTGCAGGATTTGCGCGGGCGGCGGCCTTGACGTTCTCGACATAACTTCAACCCCGAAGTGCTCATGCGGACGTTCGGGGCAGCGTAACAGGACGGATAGATTCCGCTTTCATGCACGCGACCTTCCGGACACCCCGCCCGTGGACGTTTTATTCAAGGCAGGTCTCCTGGCTTGCGGGTCGAAGCCCCTGCCCCAGCCTTCCCAAAGCTTCATGCCTCAGTGACCTGAAATCGGACAGTTGCTCGCCGCTTACAGTTGCGGGGGCAGCTCCGGCTTTGTCGCGCCGTCATGGCGAAACGCACCGCATTCCCGTCTTAGCCCCCGACCCTCACGAATCGAAGGAACCTTGAACACTAGATATAGTACGCGAATCCCGGTTTGCGTCAACGGATGGTTTGTGCATTGCGTTACGGCATGTTTGAAATCGCTGCATTCCTGTGAAAAACGTGGTTAACGAATGGTTAAAGAAAGCAGGCTGTGGAGAAGGCCTCAAAGGCGAAAGCCGGCATGTAACCGGCCTTCCCAGGAATCGATTAGACGCTCATGCGCGGGTCGTTGCTGCGGCACCACGCAACAACCGGACAGCCTCCACCATGTTGATGAGCGCCGGGCGAACCTCCTCCCATTTGCGCGTCTTCAGTCCGCAATCGGGATTGATCCAGAGCTGCCCATCCGTCAGACGCTCGCGCGCCAGCGTCAGAAGCTCGGTCATGTCAGCGACATCGGGAACGCGCGGCGAGTGGATGTCGTAGACACCGGGGCCGATCTCGTTCGGATATTTATAGCTGCGGAAAGCTTCCAGCAGTTCCATCTTCGAGCGTGAGGTCTCGATAGAGATCACATCGGCGTCCATGGCCGCGATGGCGTCGATGATCTGGTTGAACTCCGAATAGCACATATGCGTATGGATCTGGGTTTCGTCGGCAACGCCGGACGCGCACAGGCGAAAACTCTCGATCGCCCAGTCGAGATAGGTCTTCCAGCCGGCCTTGCGCAGCGGCAAGCCTTCGCGGAGAGCGGCCTCGTCGATCTGGATCATTGCAGCGCCCGCCTCTTCGAGATCGAGCACCTCGTCGCGGATCGCCAGCGCGATCTGGCGGCTCACATCGGCGCGGGAGAGATCGTCGCGAACGAACGACCAGTTCAGCATCGTCACTGGCCCCGTCAACATGCCCTTGACCGGCTTGTCCGTCAGCGACTGCGCATAGCGCCACCACTCCACCGTCATCGGCTTCGGTCTGAAAACGTCACCGAAAATGATCGGCGGACGGACATAGCGCGAGCCATAGCTCTGCACCCAGGCATGTTGCGTGAAGGCGAAGCCGGAAAGCTGCTCGCCGAAATATTGCACCATGTCGTTGCGTTCGAATTCGCCATGGACGAGCACGTCGAGGCCGATCTCCTCCTGCCAGCGGATTGCAGCCTCCGTCTCCTTTTTGAGGAAGGCATCGTAATCCGCACCGTTGATCGTGCCCTTAGCGAAGGCCGAGCGGGACTTGCGCACCTCAGCCGTCTGCGGGAAGGAGCCGATCGTGGTGGTCGGGAAGAGCGGCAGGCGCAGCTTACGCTCCTGCAGGCCGGTGCGCTCGGCAAAGGCACTTGAGCGCGTCTTCATCGCCTCGTCAATTGCGGCGACTCGCTGCCTGACCTCGAGATCATGTGCGCGCGGAGAAACGGCGCGAGAAGCAACAGCCTGCGAGGCTGCCGCGATCACCTGAGAAGCGTTATCGGCATCACCGAGCGCTGCAAGTTCATCGAGCTTCTGGGAGGCGAAGGCAAGCCACGACTTCAGCTCGCCATCCAGCGCGGTTTCCAGTTCCAGATCGATCGGCACATGCAGCAGCGAGCAGGACGGCGCGATCTGCAACCGATCCGCACCGAAGCGCTGGACGAATGGTTCGATCGTCTTCTGGATCGCAGCAAGATCCGCTTTCCAGATATTGCGCCCATCGATGATACCGAGCGACAGCGTCAGATCGGTGGAAGCCGTCAAGAGAGCGTCGATCTGCTGCGGCGCGCGGACGAGATCGACATGCAGGCCGGCGACCGGCAGCGAAAGCGCTATCGGCAAGTTCTCGCCGATTTCGCCGAAATAGGTGGCGAGCATGATCTTCAGGTCAGGCACGAGTTCGTGCAGCGCACGATAGGCATGCTGCAATGCCACCTGCTCTTCCTCCGAGAGATCGAGCACAAGGCACGGTTCATCGATCTGCACCCAGTCGGCGCCTGCCGCACGAAGTTCTGCCAGCACCTTCGCATAGACGGAAAGCAGACGCTCCAGCAGGCTGATCGGCGCAAAACCTTCCTCGGTTCCCTTACCGAGTTTCAGGAAGCTGACCGGACCCAAGATGACAGGCCGGGTGTGGATGCCGAGCGTCTTCGCTTCGATGAAGGCATCGAGCGGCTTGTTGGCCGTCAGCGCAAATACCTGATCGGGGCCAAGCTCCGGCACCATGTAATGGTAGTTCGTATCGAACCACTTCGTCATTTCCAGTGCCGGAACGCCATGGCCGTGATGGTGCCGATGGCCGCAATCGGCATGAGCCTCGTCACCGGTCGAACCGCGCGCCATGGCGAAATAGGTATCGAGCGCAACCGGCCCACCATTCCAGCCATAGAGGGCGGGAACCGCGCCGACCATGACCGCCGTGTCGAGCACATGGTCATAAAGCGAGAAATCGTTGGAGGGGATGGTATCGATCCCCTTCTGCTTCTGCAGTGTCCAGTTTTCCGCCCGCAGCCGCTTCACGACATCGAGAAGCGCGCCGGCGTCGGATTTGCCCGCCCAATAGCTTTCCAGTGCGAATTTGAGCTCGCGATGCTTTCCGATCCTGGGAAAGCCGAGATTTGCAGTCTTGATGGTCATTTCCTTACCCCGAAGGTTGTGGGCAAGGCTGCGGCGTAACGCATCGACGAGATACGGCCATGAGAATACCGTCTCGCGCAAAGCGGCACACCGGGACACCCCGCCCGTGGACGTTAGCTATCGCGGCAGGTCTCCTGGCTTGCGGGTCATCGCTGCCATCCTGTCTTCCCGGTCAAACCCAGTGACATCATCGGACGGCAGCTCTCCGCTTACAGTTGCGGGGGCAGCTTCGGCATGGGCTTGGATCGCCGCACCGAATTCCCTCTTAGCTCCGGATCAACTGACCCGTAGAACCACGATGCGGCAAGCATGCACCTGCCGCATCCGATCGTCAAGATGACATAAAGAAATCTTTATGTCTTTATTTGAAGAAGGCGAAGCGCATTCATCGTCACCAGCACGGTCGCGCCCGTATCCGCCAGGATCGCCGGCCACAGGCCAGTGATGCCAAGGATGGTGGTGACGAGAAACACGGCCTTCAGCCCGAGCGCGATGGTAATGTTCTGCATGATATTGCGCATCGTCCGCTTCGAAAGATCGATCATGCGCGCCACATCGCCGACACGTCCATGCAGCACCGCCGCGTCCGCCGTCTCCAGCGCCACGTCGGTGCCACCGCCCATGGCGATACCGACATCGGCAGCCGCAAGCGCCGGCGCATCATTGATGCCGTCACCAACCTTGGCGACGAAAAGCCCTTCGCGCTTCAATTCGCCGACGATGCGCTGCTTGTCTTGCGGCAGCAGCTCGCCGCGCCAGTCGATGCCGAGATCACCGGCAACGGCAGCGGCCGTGCGCTTGTTGTCGCCGGTCAGCATAATAGCGCGCACACCTGCTGCCTTCAGCGCCGCAAGGCCGCTCTTTGCGTCCTCACGCGGCTCGTCGCGCATGGCGATGAGGCCGGCAGCGACTCCATCGATCAGCAGCACCGAAACACTTTTGCCCGCGCCGTTCAGGACAGCGACCTGCTCATCCTGCTCCGCACTCAACACACCACGCTCCCGGGCAGCCGGCGGCGACAGGAGATCGAGCGTCTCGCCGCCCACCTTGCCCGTCACACCCTTGCCCGGCAGCGCCTCAAGTTCGAAAGCCGGCGGCATAGGTACACCATCGGCCTTCGCCCGGTTGAGGATCGCCAGCGCCAACGGATGGCTGGAGCCCTGCTCCAGGACCGCGGCGCGTGACAGCACCTGCGTCTCAGGGCGTCCAAAGGCAATGATATCGGTCACCTGCGGCTTGCCCGCAGTCAGCGTGCCCGTCTTGTCGAAGGCAACGGCCGTCACCTTGCCAAGCGATTCCAGAACTGCGCCGCCCTTCATCAGCAACCCGCGACGCGCACCGGCCGAAAGCGAGGCGGCAATTGCCGCCGGCGTGGAAATGACCAGCGCGCAGGGGCAGCCGATCAGCAGGATCGCAAGACCCTTGTAGATCCATTCGCTCCATGCCGCGCCCATCAGAAGCGGCGGCAGAGCCGCGACAAGTGCCGCCACGACGACAACGCCTGGCGTATAATAACGCGAGAAGCGGTCGATGAAGCGCTCCGTCGGCGCCTTGGATTCCTGGGCTTCTTCCACCAGCTTGACGACGCGAGCAATCGTGTTGTCCTCGGCAGCGGCCGTCACACGAATGCGCAGCGCGGCATCGCCATTGACCGTACCGGCGAAGACGGTCTCTCCTGTTCCCTTGCGCACCGGTGTGCTTTCGCCGGTGACCGGCGCTTCGTCGATGGCGCTTTCACCGGAGAGGATCGTACCGTCTGCAGAAATCCGGTCGCCCGGCCGTACGAGAATGATGGAGCCGACAGCGAGCGTTTCCGCAGGCACCTCCTTCACCTTGCCGCCCGTTTCGAGCAGCGCATTCTTCGGCACCAGCGTCGTCAGCGACTGGATGCTGGCGCGCGCCTTGCCGGCAGCAACGCCTTCCAGCAGCTCACCGACAAGAAACAGGAAGACCACCATCGCCGCTTCTTCGCCGGCATTGATGATGACGGCGCCGACAGCGGCGATTGTCATCAGCATTTCGATCGAAAAGGGAATGCCGGCAAACGCCGCCATGATGGCGCGCCGCGCGATCGGAACCAGCCCGACCAGCATGGCGGCGATGAAGGCATAGGAAGCGATCGCAGGCACCAGATGGCCGACCGCATAAGCGATAACGAGCGCCAGACCCGAGAAGATCGTCAGCCGGCCTTTTTTGCTCTGCCACCACGGACCGGTCATCGGTCCATGATCATGGCCGCGTACCCCTTGGACTTCCTCCGCACCGTGCGAATGCGCGTGACCGGAATGATCGTGGTCATGATGCGCGTGATCGTGGCCGCCCTTCTGTTCCTGAGCGGGCGCCTTGCCGGTGAGCGGAGCGACGGAATAGCCGAGACCGGTCACCTTCTTCTCGATCGCCTTGAGATCGCTGCTGCCGTTGTGGCGCACCGTCATCATGCCGGCCGTCACCGAAACCGAGACGTCCTCGACCCCGTCCATACGCCTGACGGCCGTATCGATCTTCGTCGCGCAGGCGGCGCAATCCATACCGCCGACCCTGTACCGTGCCTGTGCTGCTTCGCTCACGATCTAAATCCTTGCTTGTAGGCAGCGTCCTTCCTACATCCTCTAGCGACTAGAGGTGCAAGAGGAAAATCATGAAAAAGATCACCATCGGTGAAGCCGCGCGTCACAGCGGCGTCAAAGTGCCGACGATCCGCTATTATGAGAGCATCGGCCTGCTTGCCGAACCCAGCCGCAGCGAGGGCAACCAGCGCTCCTACGAGCCCGCTGACCTCAATCGCCTCGCCTTCATCCGCCACGCCCGCGAACTCGGCTTCGAGATCGAAGCGATCCGCACGCTGCTGCACCTGCAGGACGACCCACACCAGCCCTGCGCCTCCGCCGATGCCATCGCCAAGGCACGTCTCATCGAGGTCGAGCAACGTATCCGCAGTCTGAATGCGTTGAAGGCCGAACTGGAGCAGATGGTCGAGAGCTGCTGCCATGGCCGCGTCGATCAATGCCGGGTCATCGAAGTGCTCGCCGACCACGGCAAGTGCATGCATTCGCATCACTGAGACTTGCGCTCAATCATCCCCCGCGCCAAGAAGGCGCAATGAAACAGAAGACGATCGCGATCATCGGCGGCGGTCCCGCAGGCTTGTCGGCCGCCGAAATATTATCGGAGGGCGGCCACGCCGTCGCCGTCTATGACGCGATGCCAACCTTCGCCCGCAAATTCCTGCTCGCCGGCAAGTCGGGCCTCAACATCACGCATTCGGAAGACTACGATCTCTTCGCCACCCGTTTCGGCGATGCCAATGTCAGTCTTCGTCCCGCCCTCGATGCCTTCACCCCGGCCGATATCCGCACCTGGGCAACTGATCTCGGCACCGAAACCTTCGTCGGCTCCTCCGGCCGCGTCTTCCCCAATGTCATGAAGGCTTCGCCGCTTCTGCGCGCCTGGCTCGCCAGGCTGGAAGCGCGCGGCGTAAGCTTCTTCACCCGCCATCGCTGGGTCGGCTTTGCCGAAGGCGGACACAGTTTCGAAACGCCAGGCGGACGCAAGACGATTTCCTGCGATGCCACGCTGCTTGCGCTCGGCGGCGCAAGCTATCCCCGTCTCGGCTCCGATGCGGCCTGGGTGCCGCTGCTTGCCGAACGCAGCATCGCTGTCGCTTCATTCCAGCCCGCCAATTGCGGCTTCGATGTCGCCTGGAGTGATCTTTTCCGCGAGCGTTTTGCCGGCGAACCGCTGAAATCGGTCACAGCAACTTCCTCCGCAGGTACGTTTCCCGGTGAATTCGTGATGACCAAACACGGCATCGAGGGCAGCCTTGTCTATGCGCATGCCGCCGCCCTGCGGGATCGTCTGCTTGGCGAAGGCAAGGCGTCACTGACGCTCGACCTCGCCCCCGGCCGCACGCTCGAACGCCTGTCCCGCAACCTTGCCCGACAGGATACGAAATCGAGCTTCTCCAACCGCCTGCGCAAAGGCGCCGGGATCGACGGCGTGAAAGCCGCACTCCTGCGCGAGCTGACACCGGAGGCCGATCGCAACGATCCGCAGAAACTCGCCGCCGCCATCAAGGCCCTACCGATCCCACTTCTGCGCCCGCGTCCGATCGCCGAGGCCATCTCATCCGCCGGCGGCATCGCCTGGAGCGAGGTCGACGAGAGCTACATGCTGAAACATCTTCCCGGTGTCTTTGCAGCCGGCGAGATGCTGGATTGGGAAGCGCCGACGGGCGGCTATCTGCTCACAGCCTGTTTCGCCACGGGCCGCGCCGCGGCGAGAGGCATCGAGGACTGGCTCAGCCGAAGGTGAAGGCAAAAGCCTGCACGCCGGGATCGAGGAAATGGATCTCGAACGTATCAGATAATCGGACAATGCCGGAAAGAGCAGGATGACGCCGAAAACGGCAAGCAGCGCAATGGCGATATAACGGCCATATTCATTGGCCTGCACTGCCCAGCCGCCACCCACAGCTGCCAGTGTCGCCACAGCCGCGAATGTCGCTGCCATGCCGAACAGCATCGGCAGCGTGCTGCGCAGGAAAGGCTGGCCGGCGCGCGCAAAGAGGAAGTGCAGCACCGGAAGGATGCAGGGGCTGACGATCGTCAGCACCCCGCCGAGATAGGCAAGGACGAAGAGAAGCATCTTAACGGTCCGTCAATCAGGCAGAAGCCGGGTGGAATGTCAGGGCGACGCCATTCATGCAGTAGCGCAATCCGGTCGGCTTCGGTCCGTCATCGAAGACATGGCCGAGATGCCCGCCGCAGCGGCCGCAATGGACGGCTACGCGCACCATGCCGAAGGAACTGTCCTTCGTCGTGCCGACAACCTTATTATCGAGCGGCGCCCAGAAGCTCGGCCAGCCCGTTCCGCTGTCGAATTTCGTGGTCGAGGAGAAAGCCTCCTGATCGCAGCCTGCGCAGGCAAAGTTGCCCTTGCGCTCCTCGTGCAGCAGCGGGCTGGTGAAGGGATATTCCGTTCCCTCTTGCCGCAGCACCGAATATTGATCCGCCGTCAGAAGCTTGCGCCACTCGTCATCGGTGTGGGTGACAGCGAAGGTTTCCCCGGCCATGGCCTTGTTACCGAAACCGAAGCGCAGGGCAAAGGCGCCAAGTGCGGCAGTGGTCAGCAGCAATCGTCTGTTCATCATCGCTTTGCTCTCCTGGTCAGCAGCTGCGACAGATTCATCTCGTCAGGTAGACAATGCCGGCCGGGATTCATTCCCGGCATTCCGGTTTTTCTTTCATTGTTGCCTACAGATGGAACTACGAAGCCGCGCTGCGATCTGTTTCACCGCCGTGAGTGCAAACACCGAAATGTGAAGTCAGTGATGTCAGGCACCCGGCGCCCGCCGATCGTTGTATCCGCTATAATACGACGCTAATTAGCAAAACCGGACCGAGCAAGCAGACGGCTGGTCATATTATCGCGATCAATACGTGCGAGCCGCTGGGCGCATTGTCTCAGAAATGCGACACTTCCCATCCGGCAAATTCGATCCATACAATCCGCGGTCATGCCGGCTTGATTGCAAAGCCGCCATATTTACATCAGAATATGCGCAAGTTCCGTGGGAGGAGCCTTCATGCACGAACAATCCGCACATGCGGAGCATGTCTATACGTGCGCCCAGCAAAACTCCGCTGCGGCCAGTTCACCAATTGTCGCTTCATGGCGCCGATGCATGACCATGTATCAGCTTGCGCCGGAGGAAAAACGCACGCCCCTGCGTCTCACGGAGCAGGAGTTCCGCCTTGCGCGGGAACAATCCGAGCAGTTGATCGCCGATGCCCGTGACGAACTCGACCGTCTCTTCATGACAGTCGGCAAGGCCGGCTGCTGCCTGCTTTTGACCGATCGCAACGGCATTGCGCTGGAACGCCGTGGCGCCGCCGGCAATGACAAGGAATTCCACGATGTGGGCCTTTGGACCGGCTCCGTCTGGACCGAGGCCAGCATCGGCACCAACGGCATCGGCACGGCTCTCGCCGATGAACGTGCCGTCGCCGTTTTCCGCGACCAGCATTTCTACTGCTCCAACATCAAGCTGAGCTGCACCACAGCCCCGATCCGCGATCATCGCGGCCTGCTTGCCGCCGCGCTCGACATCTCCACCTGCCGTGACGACGTCAATGAAATGACGCTCACCATCCTGTCGCAGACGGTACGCGATGCGGCCATGCGAATCGAGCTCAATCTGTTCCGCTCCGCTTTTGCCGGCGCCCGCTTCGTCATGGTCCCGGCCGGCGCCAATTCCGCCAATGCGCTGCTCGCCGTCGACCGGCATGACCTCGTTCTCGGTGCCACGCGAGCCGCCCGTCTTGCCCTCAAGCTTGACGACAGGCATATCGCCGCCGGTATTCCGGCCTCCGATGCGCTGCACGAAGGCCACGTTTCGCAGGAAGAAGAGATGGCCGAAGCCGAGAAGGCGGCTCTGCTGCGGGCGCTGTCGCGCACGCATGGCAATGTCTCCCAGGCTGCGACAGCCCTCGGCATCAGCCGTGCCACGCTGCACCGGAAGATGAAGAAACTCGACCTGCACTGACCTCGGGCCAAAGGTTTAATCACGATTTCGTGGCGGTGCCGAAACCTGTCGCAACTCTGCGACACTGTGCACTGCGGTATTGGTGAGCTCCCCTGTTCCCCCAGGCAAAAGCGACACAGATTCCTTCCACTGGTTCGTTCCCGAACCTGTTCATCAAGGGAGGATGACATGCTTCATCAGAAAATCGTCGAGTCGCCGTTCAAGCTCAAATACGGCAACTACATCGGCGGCGAGTGGCGCGAGCCGATCGGCGGCAAATATTTCGACAACGTCACGCCCGTCACAGGCGGCAAGCTTTGCGAAATCCCGCGCTCCGATGAAAAAGACATCAATGCCGCGCTCGATGCCGCCCATGCCGCCAAGGAAAAATGGGGCCGCACCTCCACCACCGAGCGCTCCAACATCCTCATGAAGATCGCCCAGCGCATGGAAGACAAGCTGGAGCTTCTGGCGCAGGCCGAAACCTGGGACAATGGCAAGCCGATCCGCGAAACCATGGCGGCCGACATTCCGCTCGCCATAGACCACTTCCGCTATTTCGCCTCCTGCATCCGTGCCCAGGAAGGCACGATCGGCGAAATCGACCATGACACGGTCGCCTACCACTTCCATGAACCGCTCGGCGTCGTCGGCCAGATCATTCCCTGGAACTTTCCGATCCTGATGGCGACCTGGAAGCTGGCGCCGGCTCTCGCCGCCGGCAACTGCGTCGTCATCAAGCCGGCAGAACAGACGCCCGCCTCCCTGCTTCTCTGGGCAGAAATCGTCGGCGATCTGTTGCCGCCCGGTGTGCTCAACATCGTCAACGGCTTCGGCCTCGAAGCCGGCAAGCCACTCGCCTCCAGCCCGCGCATCGCCAAGATCGCGTTTACCGGTGAGACGACGACAGGCCGCCTGATCATGCAATATGCCAGCCAGAACCTCATTCCGGTCACGCTGGAACTCGGCGGCAAGTCGCCCAACATCTTCTTTGCCGATGTGGCTGCCGAAGACGACGATTTCTTCGACAAGGCGCTCGAAGGTTTCGCCATGTTCGCGCTGAACCAGGGCGAAGTCTGCACCTGCCCGAGCCGCGCGCTCATCCAGGAATCGATCTATGACCGCTTCATGGAACGGGCGGTCAAACGCGTCGAAGCCATCAAGCAGGGCAACCCGCTCGACCCGGCAACGATGATCGGTGCTCAGGCCTCCACCGAGCAGATGGAAAAGATCCTCGCCTACCTCGATATCGGCAAGCAGGAAGGCGCACAGGTCCTTGCCGGCGACTCGCGCGCCGATCTCGGCGGCGAACTGTCTGAGGGCTATTACATCAAGCCGACCATCTTCAAGGGCCACAACAAGATGCGTGTGTTCCAGGAAGAGATCTTCGGCCCGGTCGTCTCGGTCACCACCTTCAAGGATGACAAGGAGGCGCTCGAAATCGCTAATGATACACTCTACGGCCTTGGCGCCGGTGTCTGGACCCGCGACGCCAACCGCGCCTATCGCTTTGGCCGGGAAATCCAGGCCGGCCGTGTCTGGACCAATTGCTACCACGCCTATCCGGCCCATGCGGCCTTCGGCGGCTACAAACAGTCCGGCATCGGTCGCGAAACACACAAGATGATGCTCGACCATTACCAGCAGACCAAGAACATGCTGGTCAGCTACAGCCAGAAGAAGCTCGGCTTCTTCTGAGAAGCAGCCGATCGTGCTATCATCAAGCCTCCTCCCTTCACGGGGAGGAGGCATTGTCTTGGAGGAGGCAATCATGGAACAGACGGTCAATGGCGAACCGCGCGTGCTCGCCACCGATGCGGCGCTCGACCTCATCAGAGAAATCCAGCGGGATCATCCCAAAATCCTCTTCCACCAGTCCGGCGGCTGCTGCGACGGCTCTTCGCCCATGTGCTATCCCACGGATGATTTCATCATCGGCGATCAGGATGTGAAGCTCGGCGAGATCGGCGGCGTACCCGTCTATATCAGCGCCAGCCAGTTCGAGGCCTGGAAGCACACGCAACTCGTCATCGATGTCGTGCCCGGCCGCGGCGGCATGTTCTCGCTCGATAATGGCCGTGAGAAGCGCTTTCTCACCCGTTCGCGCATATTCGGCGGCGGCGAGGCCTGCGCCATCCCCGATGTCAGGGCACGCGAAACGACCTGATCCGGAAGCCCCGTGTAGTATTCCTATATTACCCGCGGCCGCGATCCTTTGTTAAAGTCCATCTGTTGGTTTTTACGGGAGGAAGAAATGCCAGCGAGCAAGATCTTGATGATCACAGGCGATTTCACTGAAGATTACGAAACCATGGTGCCGTTCCAGACGCTGCTTGCCTGCGGCTATACGGTCCATGCCGTTTGCCCCGGCAAGACCGCTGGCCAGACGGTCGCCACCGCTATCCACGATTTCGAAGGCGACCAGACCTATTCGGAAAAGCGCGGCCATAACTTCGCGCTGAATGCCACCTTCGAAAGCGTGCGCGCCGAAGATTACGATGCGCTCGTCATTCCCGGCGGCCGCGCCCCGGAATATCTCCGCCTCAACCCCGATGTCATCGAGACTGTGAGGCATTTCTTCGATGCCAACAAGCCGGTTGCCGCGATCTGCCACGGCGCACAGCTTCTGGCGACTGCCGGTGTCCTCAAAGGCCGCACCTGTTCGGCCTATCCCGCCTGCCGCCCGGAAGTCGAGCTTGCCGGCGGCACCTATGCCGATATCGCCATCAGTGACGCTGTTTCCGATGGCAATCTCGTCACCGCACCGGCCTGGCCGGCTCATCCCTCGTGGCTGCGCCAGTTCATGACAGTGCTCGATGCGGCAGCGACCCTGGAGACCAACGCCGCCTGAGCGGACTGGCGGGAGGAACGTGATGTGTGAACTGTTCATCAAGGCCGATGCGCGGCTCTGGGAAAGCACCACCCGGTCGCTGCGCATCGACGGCATGGTCACCAGCGTCCGGCTGGAGAATTTCTTCTGGTCGAAACTGGAGGAAATTGCCACCCGCGACGGCATGAACGTGGTCCAGCTCATCACCAGGCTGCACCACGAGTCGATCGATGCCGGCCATGACCTCGGCAACTTCACTTCGTTCCTCCGCGTCTGCTGCGCCCGTTATCTCGATCTCCAGCTTGCCGGCGACATCCCCGCCGACCTTTCGAGGCCGATCGCCGGCCTCGACGCCCCGGAAATTCTGGGGCGGGAGAAGCGGAAGTACCATTGAATTCGCCCGAAACCTGAGGCGACGATTTTTAGATAGGCGGAATGCCCCTCTGCGTGAGACAATCGCTCCCAGCCGCCGCCAAACCGCACCGCTCGGTTTGCCCGGCGGCGGGGAAAGCGGAGGAGAAGATGGCAGCGATCGTGGTCGTGATGCTACGGTATTCCGTGGCTGGCGGTGGTTTCAATGACTGACGGTTCCGCATTGCACACCATCGGTATGGCAGGCATCCTACGCGAGGAATGGTTCTTTGGCGTCAGTGTCGCAACCAGCCTGGCTTTCCTTGTCTTCTCCGGGCCAATCTTCGCGCAGCTTTCCGAGTCACTCTGGTTCATCGTCATTTTTCTTTGGCTTTTTGCCGTTGTGCTAGGCTCCGCCCTGTCGGTCGTTCGTCATGCTGATCATCTGGCGGAGCAGCTTCAGGAGCCCTACGGGACCCTCATTCTGACCCTTGCGATTACCTCGATCGAAGTGATGGCGATCTCGGCTGTCATGCTGCATGGAGAGAACAATCCGACGCTCGCACGTGACACGCTGTTTGCCGTCGTCATGATCATTCTGAACGGCATGGTGGGATTGTCGCTGCTCCTTGGCGCGTGGCGGCGGGAAGATCAGCAGCACAACCTGCACGGCGCCAATGCCTATCTCGGCGTCATCGTGCCGCTGGCCACCCTCAGCCTCGTCATGCCCACGTTTCTGGCCGGCCCGGATGGCCCGCACCCCTCGGCGCCCAGGCAGATGTTTCTCGGCATAGTCTCGATTGGCCTGTACGGTGTATTTCTGCTCCTCCAGGCCGGCCGTCATCATCGCTACTTCGCCGATGACGGCAACCATCATGAGCAGCACATCGTCGGCATGCGACGCCACCGGTCCGTCTGGCATCATGCGGTACTGCTGCTCGCTTATATGGTGCCGGTCGTCTTCCTGGTCGAACAGCTTGCCCGGCCGATCGACTACGTGATCGAAACCCTGCACGCACCGGCAGCATTCGGGGGGGTGGTCATGGCGGTACTCGTCGCAACGCCAGAGGCGATCAGCGCCGTGCGCGCCTCCGTCGCCAACCACCTGCAGCGAGCCATCAACATTTTCCTCGGCTCGGTTCTGTCGACGATCGGCCTCACCGTGCCGGCCATGCTGGCAATCAGCCACCTCTACGGACACCCCGTCACGCTGGGGCTTCAAGGCCCGGATCTTGTCATGTTCGTGCTGACGCTCGCCGTCAGCATCATCACCTTTTCAAGTGGGCGCACCAATCTCATGCAGGGCGCAGTTCACCTGATGCTGTTCGTGTCTTACGTGCTGCTCATTACTCAGCAGTGAGCAAAATCTGCGAGCCGAGCCATTGCCGGGATTACACGGCCACCAATCATTTAGGCACAGCTAAATTGCGTGCCGGGAACTATTGCAATTTCAGACAATCCCGCGACATAGTACCGCATGCTTGAAACATCCGGCTACTTTTGGAGGTCGCCGCCAAGGCACGCATGAAGACCGGGGCACATAGATCGTCGGGGCAGCAGCAATGCGTGAGGGATTGCATCGGGGTCTGCAGATTTTTGTAGCGCTCGTCGGCATGTCGGTTCTTGCCGCATGTGATGGCAGCAATACCTACGTTCCGCCGCCACCGCCCCCCGTGCGCATCGCGCAGCCTATCCAGCAGCCTGTGACCCTCTATTTCGAATTGACGGGCAATACGGCGCCCCTCAATTCCGTCGATATTGAAGCGCGCGTTCAAGGCTACCTCCAGTCGATCGATTATCAGGACGGCATGGCGGTGACGAAAGGCACCAAGCTTTTCGGCATCGAGCAAGACACCTATCAGGCGCAACTCGATCAGGCTAAGGCATCGCTCGCTTCGCAACAGGCATCGCAGGTCGGCGCCAAACAGGAATACGACCGTCAGCTCAACCTGATGAAGCAACAGGTCACCACGCAGACAGCAGTCGACAGCGCCAAGGCGACTCTCGATGAAGCCAACGCCGCCATCCTCAACGCTCAGGCCAATCTCGAACTCGCAACGATCAATCTCGGTTACACGGAAGTGCTCGCACCCTTCGACGGCACGGTGACCAACCACCTTGTCGATATCGGCACGCTTGTCGGCGTCTCAGGGCCGACCAAACTTGCCAGCATTGTTCAGACGGACCCGATATATGCCTATTTCAATGTCAGCGAAACACAGGTGCTGCTGATCAAGGATATGTTGAGAAAGCAGGGACGCGCCTTCAGGCAGACCGATCTGCCAAGCATTCCCGCCGAACTCGGCCTGCAATCGGAAGAAGGCTATCCCCACAAAGGACATCTTGATTACGTCTCGCCGCAACTCGATGCATCGACCGGCACCCTGCAAGTGCGCGCCCTGTTCGAGAACAAGGAGAAGGCCATGCTGCCCGGCCTCTTCGTGCGCGTCCGCGTACCGATCGGCCACAACGACAAGGCGCTGCTGGTGCGCGACGATGCGATCGCGACCAA